>Ga0153965_1000015_pt1 | contig 23124 bp, 19 predicted proteins | sample TSFL049MetaG_FD_104707 | JGI IMG/M metagenome (GOLD analysis project Ga0153965, IMG submission 104707) | Attine ant fungus gardens microbial communities from Florida, USA - TSFL049 MetaG | ecosystem: Host-associated > Fungi > Mycelium > Unclassified | place: USA: Florida, Paynes | collected... | reverse complement strand
TGGGGGCAGACTTGGCTTGGACGTGGCGACGGAAGAGCGTGGTGAGTTTGAAGACGGGGTGAGAGGCGATGTGGGGAGGGAGGTCTTCGTGGCGTTCGCGCTGGTCTCGGATGTGGATGAGACGATGGTAGACACGCATCTCGAGTTCGTTGGGGGAGGTATAGCGTGGACGTTGTTCGGTGTAGAATTCTTTGAGACTCTGCAAGGCTAATTAACGGGTGAATAGGGGACAGGACAAGAGAAAGAAAGAGAGATTTTACTGTTCATGAGTTGCTGTTCCTCGAGGGCGACTGAAAAACCGGGTTTGTCTCGTTCAAAGTGGAGAGCGAGGATGTGAAATCGTGCACAGCGATTGTGACACTCGATGGCGATGTGACCGGATTCATGTTGCATTGTAAAGTCATTGCGAACGGCGCGTGAGCGATCGCGGATAAAAGTATAGGTCTGGGAGAAACCCGCACGGCCGAGGAGGTCATGGAAGAGATAGTCGAGTGTTTTCTGAAGAAGAAAAAAGTGAGTCGGGATGGGAGACATGGGGAGAGCGACTTTCCTTGAGGATGAGGGGTGGACGCAAGTCTGAGGGGAGAGTCTTGTCGCCTGCAGCGCGCTCGTACATTTTGACTGCCCGTCTGTGGTCTACGCGTTTTGTTCCGGGGATCTGAATGAGACAATGAGCAAGGATAGTGGGACGATGAGTAGAGGGCGCACAGTTTCCCATTCGAATAGATTGTTTTCGCGCTCTCGTCTGTAGCGTTCAAAGCGAGGACACATGTGCTGACAGGTGCCGACGATGGTGATGGCGTCCTCGAGCCGCTTTGCGACGAGGGGGTCGTCCATTTTACCGTCTGCGATGGCCTTCTTGCGCTCTACCTCCCGCGCCTTTACAAGCTGCACACATATAGACGTTTTATCTTTGGCTCACAAACACACAAAACACACCTCCTGGTAGAACTTTTCTCGCTCTTCCTGGGATTCTAGTTCAGGTTCATTAAGCTCTCCAAATAGCTCCTCTAGCTCCCTGTCTGAAGCTGTCTGCTGCTGCTGTTGTACTGCGACCTGCTTGGTGCCTTGGTCGTGATGGTCATTCCGTAATGTCGGGTTTGGGTATTTTCTTCCTCTCGCTGCGCCTCGTCCACCTCTCCCGCTCTGCCCGAACACTGTACTGTCGCTGTTTGCAGTCCATTGACGGTTCCGTGATTGTGTGCGACCGCGTGTGCGAGGAAATGTCGAGTTCATGCTGCCGAAAAAGCGAACGCGTGTGTGATGTGGTCCCATCGGTTTATTTGCTTGGCTCTTGTTAAATAAATAGAAGCCACAGGCAAGAAACGTCGTTGGATGTTTTTCAGACTCCCACTTTATTCTCAGCATTCCGCAGTGGATGCCATCAAGAAAAATTCTCCAGACAGACCTCCTGAATTTGAGGCCCGGCATACGGGAATCTTCCCCAAAGTCATCCATTGAATTCAGCATGTAGACTTGACAGTTTCATGTCCCATGGAAGTATCTGAGTCATCCTTGAAGTAGTGCAAGAACTGAAAGTAGTCTTAACTACTACACATGCCAAATAATGTCTAAAAAAGTAGTATGTCTCACTTAAAGAAATGTCTTAGCTAAAACTAGTGAAACTGGAGGAGACCTTGGTCAACCCAGAAGAACTCAAACTCCCAGATATATCATCCCTCACTATCATGGTCACAGGCAGCCTGCTTCTCTAGGTGCAGTCCACAGGGCTATTCCTTGGCTAGCTCTCATTATCACCTAGTTTCTTTATCATTATCCCTTCTTCTAATGACTACATCTAGTCTATCTAGCATCTAGCATCTAGTCTAGTATCTATTGTCTTCAATGATGATAGCAAGAGACAAGTGCTGATTTTGCATGAAGGGACAGAAAGGACAAAAGAGTGAGTGGTAGCAGAGGAAACTCAATTGGGCTAGGACACACCAACATACACTTAGATCTGAGCTCTACTAGGTACTACAGGATGCTGCTGTGCATGATGGAGAAGATGTTAGGTTTTTAGGGCACAAACTCATTCTTCCCTTTTCTCATGTGGGGAGTCCCAGGTTTATGACCTAGTTGTTCCAAGATGCTATGGCCATTTGTAGACACTTCCACAAACCAGATCTCTTCCTTACCATAACTGCTAATCCCAAGTGGCCAGAAATCCTCCAGTCTTTTTCCTGGACAAACAGCTACTGATTGTATTATGGGTCTTTGAGCAAAAGAAGAAAGCACTCCTCAAGCTCACTGATAATGGCTTCTTTGGCACTACTGTAGCTCATATTCATACTATTGAGTTCCAGAAGAGAGGTCTTCCCTATATTCACTTGTTTATCTTTCTACATCCTTAACATTGTATTTGAGACTCTCATTACATAAACTCTATGATCTCAGCATAGCTACCTGATCCTCAACTACAGCCACTTCTCTTTGCAAAAGTCACCAAATACATGTTGCATAGTCCATGTAGTGTTGACAATCCCCAAGCCAAGTGTATGGTCAATGGACAATGTAGTAAATACTTTTCTATCACAAACTTCATTTAGCCATATCTCCATCAATTCTTTGATGATTCTCACAGTCTCAATGGCTACAGAAAGCCCTCAAAAAACCTTTCAATTGATGCCAGTTATGTTTTGAGGCAATCAGTATTGGCCAAGATATTAAGCAGATCAACAGGTAACCACCATGTTACTATTTATTAAATCACTAATATCTCAGAAACCACCATGATCAATGCTTTGGTTCTAAGCTCAATAAAAGCCTTCTTTATAATGCTCAGAATGAGCCTAAAGTGACCTTGAGGCAATTGATATTAGTGGAGATATGAAGGCCTCAATATTTGCATATAGACATTAATTAATTACCCATAGATAGTCATCTGCCTTTAATTAGAACAAATGACAGCCTCTATATGGTTAATTTATTGCATTTTTAAGTACAAAGGCACTACCATATGTAGAACAATAGGTAGTAGCATGTAATGGCCTGTTCTAGTGTACAGACCATTACTTTCCTGTATATAAGGACTCCCTGTCTGAGAATTAGACCTCAGACTTAACAACTGCTTTTGTCACTATCTTAACTTCACATTTTTGAACTTTTCAAAGTATCAAAGCACCAATCACAATAAGTAAGTGACCTTTTGTAATACTTTTCCAAGAGCTATATGTGTAAGTCCTTACAGACTTCACTGACTTAATTTCCCACTGATTGACAGCTCAACACTGTGATGCTCAATTGTAAATAAAAGAATAAAGTAAGGAAGACATCACAGGAAAAATGCTAGTAATATATCAGGTCACATGATCTGAGGTTGAAGGTGCTGCCAACATCTGTCAGTGACAGGTGATCCACTGGATTATACTCTCCCCCATCCAAAAAAATCAGGCCCCTTTATTTGTTTGTTCTTATCTATCAAGAGCCTCTGCCTCTAGCAGTTCTGATCTTTTTAGCCAAGTGTCATTTTTTTTCCCCATCCTGACCACTAGATCCTGTATTTTTGCCTTGCTCCTTTGTCCTTTTCCTCCACTATTTCTTAGATGTAATATTCTTCTGAGCTATCTTGTAATAATAGAGGGCTAGGCTTTGTGAGTTCACGGTCAGGGAAGAGGTTAGAATCATTGGGATACCACCATTTAAGGAGGCTGGAGTAAAAGGAGGGGAAGATGTTACTTAATAGTAGTAAGTCCAGTGTGTATTCTGACTTTTCTAGGTGTGCTTTGGTAATTTTCCAAGGTCCATTATAGTAAGGGAAGAATTTTGTAGATTATTTCTGATTCTTGGCTTTGTACTTGTGGCGGCAGTTCTTAGTACTTAGTATAACAAAATCTCCCTCCTAGAAATTTTTCTCTGCCCTACAATGTGCATTTGCATGGTGTGCTTGGTGGATTTTGGTAGTTGTCAGGGAGTCCTGGGCATCACTGATATTGTTGTGGAGCTATTCAAGGATTAAGGATATGTCTAGGGATTCTGTATTGTCTCTATTCTGAGGGGAAACTAGTGGGAAAATGAGTCTGGGAGAGAGTTCTAGGTGGAGTTGGAATAGTGAGTATCCTGTCGAGGTATTGACTGTATTCATAATGCAGAAATGGATACAGGGTAGTGCCTTGACCTAGCCCTTCTACTGGTAGTTGATGTAGAAACAAAGTATTTGGTTGATGGTCTTATTGGTCTATTCTGCTACTCCGTCTGTTTCTGGATGATAGACAGATGATATCTTTAGTTTGACTCCTGTGATCTTATGAAGCTCCTTCCAGAACCTACTCACAAACAGCTTGTTATGATTCAATATGATCTCCAAAGGGAGACCATTCTCTTAGTACCAGTTATCAAAGAATAGTCAGGCTACTTCTAGGGTTATATTAGTTGTCCAACAGAGAACATGTCTGCTGATCCTAACCAATTGGTAATTATTATTAATATATTGAAGCCCTTATCTACTGGAAGAGGTCCAATGAAGTCAATGTTAATGTTGTCAAAACAGTGGTCTGGAACTGGTAAGGGGTATAGGAGTCTGATAGATCTTGAAGTAGTGTCTTTGTTATATAGATACTGTGAACATGATAGAATATATGAACTGTTAAGGTTATGTCATATTTGTGGCCAAAAGTAGCTCTCTCTCAGTGCTTCATAACACTTATCAGCCTGTCCTTCAAGAAAAGCAACTTAGTCTCTAGGTCTTGTCTGGCCCCTTCAAAAGAAGCTAGGTTATCCCTTAGTTTCACACACCATTTGTCTGTACTATAGCCCTTCATGATTTCCTTTAGCAGGGACTCATTTGTCTTTAGCTCAAGTATAGCTACTATTATCTTTATTAGGTTGTGGGTAGTAGTAGTGGTGGGTGCCTCCGATATAGGAGAGTGATGAGGATATTGGGACAATGCATTTGCAACTGTGTTTTCTTTTTCCTTAATATATTTGATGTCAAATTTATATTACTGGAGGAGATCAGCCTAATGGGTCTGGTAGCATGATAGTTTCTTCTGTTTATTGAAATATTCCAGGGTGCAATGGTTAGTATATACTATGAAATGTGCTCCAAGAAGATGGAAGCACCATTTTTTCAAGGCATGAACAATAGCAAGCATTTCCTGTTCATGCATGGAATAGTATTGCTCTGCTTTGAGATATTTGGTGGAATTAAAGGCCACTGGTCTTAAGGTTTCCCAAGTGTATCTGACACTTAAAACGGCACCTATACCAATCAGGCTAGTATCTGTTGTTATGTAGATATTCTCTCCTAAGTCATAATCAATTATGGTAAGATATCCTGTACTAGTTACTATCTCTTTTATGGCATTGAATGCCTTCTAGTAGTCTGGTGTCTACCAGAGAAATGTCTTATTGAACTCTTTCTTAGTAAGGTTGTCTAAGATGGTGGTGTGGATTGTCAGATAGGATATAAACAAGGCTAGGTATCTTACAAGCCAAAGAAAACATATACTTCTATAGTAGATATAGGAACAGACCACTCCAGAATACACTAGATCTTGCCTAGATCAGCGCAGATGCCCTTGGTAGAGATAATGTGCCTTAGAAAGGTAATCTCAAGAGCAAAAAGGTTTGTCTTCTTAGGTGAACAGTACAAATGGACTACTTAAAGGGCTTTGAGCACTTTCCAGATGTTCTCTTTATGTTCTTCAACTGTGTTAGACCAGATGATATGAGTGGCAAAAGTGCTTGAGTCATATGCTATTGGTATGTGGTAGAGGCATTAGTTCCTCCCATGAGCATTGCTATTCACTCATATATTCCAAATGGTGTATTGACTGTAGTAAGGGGAATGTCATCTAGATGGACAAGAGTTTGAAAGAATAAGTTTGTTATGTTAATCTTGCCAAAGATCTTCCCATAGCCGACATCAGCAAGAATTGTCTCGATGCAAGGTAGTAGTGTCCAATCATGCACAGTATTACTATTGAGTTTGTGGTAGTCATTCACCTAGCGAGATAAGGTTGTCAGGTCTGTCTTGGATACTAGGAAGATGCTAGATGAATATGGGCTAGAGAAGGGGCATATATGGCCTACTGCCAGGTGTTGGTCTAGGAGGGTTTTCTAGGTCTCTCTTAGTCTCTGAGACAGGAGTATAACCAGGCTGTGATAGAGACAGAGGGGTCCCAAAGTTTGATATGATGATATATATCTGTGGGAAGTTAGTTAACATAGGGTATTGTAGTTAGCAAATTTTGTTTGATATCTCTTATTCAACACCTGTAGCTGAGATTTAGACAAAGCTTTCTAAGCCTGTAGTATTGCTATATACTCTACTACTTGTTCCTTTACTAGTCAATAGTCATGCTTCTTCTTGGTAGAGGACTTAGGAATGGGTATAGAGAACTGGAGATTAGAGGGCAGCTAATGAGGGCAAGTGGTCTTCTGGGAGGTGTATTTAGGGATTGTGTTGGTATGAATGGCCAACCAGGGAGGTCACTTTCTCTCTCTAGTGATTCCTGTTGGTCTTGACTGCTCAACTAGGGTAGTCATCTCTGTTCAGGTAATCTTTTAATGGTATAGTCAGTTTTGGGGCTCTGAGACAGAGGAAGTCTCTTATAGCATAGTCTTATGAGATTGTAGCTAGTGTGCTTGTTGGTGAGGGTTCCAGTATCTGCATCAATAATGAGTTTGTTGAGGTGGATAAAAGTCAGTCCTAGAAGCATTTTTTCTACTAGTCTTTTGGTTGCAAGCACATAAACTACCCTTGATTTCCAAGATACACCATCTCTACTAGATAATGTAAATGAAGTCCAGTTTTGCAACTTTTCTAATGCCTTTCCTTCAAAACATCCCACTATTAGTTGTGGTATTTTCATCTCATATACTGTTAACCCAAGTTCTTTTGCAATGTCTTCTTTAATCATATCTAGGTAAGTGCCTATGTTAATAAGAGATCTGACTGGTTTAGAGTATGAGAGGAAAAGGGATATGATATGGAGGTGGAGATAAATCCAAGAAAAGCGGGGTGGTTGGGAGAAGGTAACATACTCTGATGAATTATCATCAAGGTCTATGGTATCTATTGTTGGGACCTGAGTAACTAACTGTAGGAACTCAATCTTGGGGCCCATTTCCCTTTTTGTTGGAGTTACTCTCAGTTGATAGGCCTGGGCTGCTAGGGCGTCAGCCTCAGTGAGTACACAATAACTAATAGAGGAGGAGAGATCAGTAGTACATTCCTTACTGCTATAATTGGTGTAGAATTTCCTATAGTAGAAACAGTTCTAGTGTTGCATAAGGAGCATATGTTCTGAGTCAGTTAGTTAGAAAGGATTCAAGCAGGTTCTGTCACTATGTGGTGGGTGGGAGGAGGTCCCCAACTAGTTACAGTTACTAGTATAAGTATTTGTGAGGTGGTCTGAGTGATGTCTTGCATAATCAGCTGCTTCCTCTGTAATATGTCTTGTTTCTTTGTAGGCAGCAGTTAGATATTCATCGTGCATCTTAACTTGTAGGACCCAGTGTTAAAGGGAGGCACCTGCAGTAAGAGATTTGTCTAGGTCAGTTGAGCTAGTAGATAAAGGGGGGAGCTCAGGAACTAATTCATTTTTCAGGCTGAGCTGGAGGGTTTCATCCATAAGGGCTTCTATTGTAGTGTGAATGGTGGGGGATGATATGTGGTGAGTGCTGCCAGTGAGCATAGTGTTGAGGTCTTGGAGGGCATTCTTGTCACAAACTTTATTTGGCCATATCTCTATCAATTCTTCAACAATTCTCACAGTCTCGAAGGCTACAGAAAGCCCTCAAAAAGACCTTTTTATTAATGCTAGTCATGTCTTGAAGCAAACAATATTGGCCAAGATATTAAGCAGATCAACTGGTAACTTACATGTTACTGTTTATTAAATTACTAATATCTCAAAAACTGCCACAATCAATGCTTTGGTTCTAGACTCAGCAGAAGCCTTCTTTATAACACTCAGAATAAGCCTAGAACAACCTCAAGGCAATTAATATTAGTGGAGATAGGAAGACCTCAATATTTGTACATGGACTTTATTAATTACCCATAGATAGTCATTTGTCCTTTTCTTAGAACAAAGGACAGCCTTCATATGGTTAAGTTATCACTATTTTAAGTACAAAGGTACTACCATATATAAAACAATAGGTAGTAGCATGTGATAGCCTGTCCTAGTGCACAGACCATTACTTTCCTGTATATAAGGACTCATAGTCTGAGGGTTAGACCTCAGACTTAATAATATCTCTTGTCACTGTCTAAACTTTGCTTATAAGCATCTTTTGAGTTTACCATCAACCAAATCACAATCAGTAAGTGGCCTTTTGTTATAGTTCTGCTAATCCTAGAAAGGACAGTTATCCTGGCAAAGGCACAACATTTTGTGGTACTGTTTGGTTTCCAACTAGTAGGTAGAACAGCTGTATGGACTTCTTTGACAAAGGTCTCAAAAGGTAGGGCATTGAACTCTACTTCTGCTTTGCCATACCATAACTGGAGTTTAGGATCAATGAGCATGGTCACAGCCTTCCTAGTCTTCTAGTCCTCCTTTGTCTCTGAATGGAGGAAATACGAGATTATCATTTAGTATCAGCTGGCAATGGTCTCGACAGTCACATCTTCAGCTGTGAGCATGGGGAGTTTAGTGGGCACAGTTAAGATAATCATGGCTTGGTTACCTGTGATCATAGTAATGGGGATCAAAAGGTTTGATCATAAAATAAAGGTGAAAGTGAGGTCAGAGAGATAAAATCTCCAAACTGCTTCACAATTGTGTACTAAACAAGTAGGCACTAGGAAGATAAATCAAATAATAGAGAGCTTACTAAAGGTAGAAGTCCAAAGAATATCCAAAATATATTTAATAGAAATCTAAGAAAGAAGAAATGTTTTTAGTATCTACTTAAGTAAACCCTTACCATAATAGGATCCCTAAGACATGCATTTATCTTGTACCATGACACTACTGCCCTAACCTAGTCTAGTAGCCTAGCTTGCTGCCGATATAGCAGTACTACCTAAAACTCCTGTGCCGTCATGCAGGCTCTACTAACCATACAACTAGAAACCTACTCCAAAAACATGTAGTGAGTGGTTAGCTTCTAGCATAAGTGAATGCCCAAGTCTATTGAGGCTTGAGTCTCCCTTTAAGGAAAGTTTTATAGAGTTTTCATAAAGCAGACATAAAAAAAACCTTAAATCACTCAAATAGCCTTTCAGCTCTAGAGCAACAAAAAGAGAGAGAATAGGGAGAAGAGTATTTTTCTCTCTTCTGTGCCCTAGAGTATTTTATTAGGATTACAAAGCAATGATACAACAAAAGAAAAGAAACAAAGAAAACTTCCAAATTCCCAAAGATAGTAAGGGTGAAATGATGAGACGGTACCTCTTCTAATCACTTGGCTACCACTCCCCACTCTTCTAATCCTACTCCCATGGTTCTTCTCTAAACAATAGATGGCTCTTGAGCCTTTTGATAGGCCATAAAGAAAGACAGCAATCTTGAGTCGTCTTGCTCTCAAGCATATTGTCTTCATCAAATACCCCTTCTTCTATCTCTCTATCTAATCTTTCTGCCTGACCTCTTTAGTCCTTCTACTACTCCTCTATACCTCATCACATCTTTGAGTCTTAGTCTTCTTCTGTTAGGTTTGCAATGTAGTCCTCAAGAGAACTTATCTTGCTAGTTCTTGCTATAATTAGCCATCAGCAATGATGGCCCTGCTCTGATGGTAACCTAGATATTATAAATAAGTCACTACCACCAAGATATGACATTATCCTTATAGAAAACATCTTCTAAGGTCCTTTCTGCTTTTAAGAGCACTTTAGAGAGAAGTTCTATTATAGATCTGTTATTATTGCAATGAACTGATGCAATAGACATGTAATAGACATGTCCAATCTCTTCTACATTCTGTTGACTCCTCCACTCCACTTACACCACCATTCTTCCATTCCTTCTCCATTCTAAGACATCAATGCCGGCTCATCATTGATATAGTGACACCTGTCACCTGGGCCACAAGCTAACACCAAAGAGTGCAGAATAGGCTTAAATAGTGTTCAGTCTCACTATCTTCCCTCAGTCGTCTACTCAATTCCGAGACGTCTGAGATATTAACATAATAAAAGTTATGAAATTCTCTAGACAATGCTTATGAGGTCTCTGTAGTGATGGTCATAGCCACTACTCTGCTACTCAAGTAGTATACTTGAGTTTATGACTGGACATCTAATGATATCTCTAGGGGGCTGAACTTGTCTCTCGAGCTGGTTATTCTCATTGTTATGGTGAAAAATATCACTTTTATTGCCTAAATGGCTATCTGGCATGATACTGGCATGACAGTGTGCTAGATACAGCAGCCTTGACTCTCAGGCACTTGGGATAATGAACTCATTCCTAGTTCATAATATTCTTATGCATGGAAAAAAGAATATAGCATCTCTCTAGAACTATTTGTGTGATAAGTATGGCTCCCCTGGGTCTGCTTCTGTTTTTGCAGACTATTAGCGCACTAGACATTTCTAGATTTCTGGGAATAGCAACCCTGTTCCTCAGATTGTAAAACTTGATACTCTTTATACCAGTCTGAAGGGGAACAAATATAATGTTCCCTCCCTCATTCATGCAATGACACTTTTATCTGCTATTCTTCAATCTTGGGATAACTTGGCCATCTCTATCCTCACTTTCTAGACCTTACTCACCTAGTTGACTTGGGATTTTGTGAGCTTAGCTATTCAGTCTGAGTTCTCCTAAAAATCAACCAGTGCTTATACTGCTTATCACTTAGGTATTCCTAGAGGTAATCATTCTCCCTCTTAGAAGAAAAACCTCCAGGATAAGCAGCAGCAATAGTCACAAGAGGATTCCTCTTAGTAGCAAAAGAAAAAGCATGGTTGAGAAAAGCATGGTAGTAAAGCATACCAAGCAAATAGCTCTTCCAAATCTGTTAATAGTAATGAGTACCAAGCCTCTAGTGCCATTGCTTTTACAAGTATAGCTACTATTGTTCCTCATACTCATTCTCTTTCTCCTAAGCCTCAGTCAAAAGCTAGAGTACCCAAGCTTACTGATTAGCTCTCTGAGCAATACCTTTCTCAAATTGGCCTAATCTGTGGTCCATTGGCATGTGCACAAGATAAAGTACTAAAACTATATGATAAGTGCTTAGCTAGGAAATTCCCTGATCCTACTCTTGTTGAGGTATCTGCCTCCAAAATTACTGAGCCTTTCTCAAAGGCTTCTCCCCCTCAGGTTCAAAGTGGTCCATCCAAAATAGATGCTGACCTACCTTTAGTGACAAACACATCTATTTTAGGGAAGTCAGCTAATACTGATGATGTAGTATCCTTGGGAAGTCCTGAGGATTAGGGCTTAAATAATCAAATTCCTGAATATGATCTGTATGTGCATTCCTCTTCTATTTTTTACCATTCTCTAACTATCTCAGCTTAGTCCCTCACAACCTGTGCCAATGTAATAGCTGCAACTAGGATCTCTGTAGCATCGAGTAGTATAGTCTATATGGCTCAATGTGACAATAAATTTGTGTTGCCTGCATCACCTATAACTGAGATATAAAGCACTATGCACTATATGCAAGGACAAAGAAGTGCCATATAGCTGCTCTTATAATAATGAATAGTTCTTGGACTTTGGTACCTCTATCCATTTTACTCCTTTTGAGTCTAACTTTGTCTTCATGACTTAAGGGAATTATGGTCATGTTGAGATAGCCAATTCTAAAACACCTCTTTTTATGGTTGCTGTAGGAACTGTTCTTATAGAACATAAAATCATTGACCCTAAAGACAGGACAACCAGAACTGCTATCTCTAAACTATGACTAGTATACTGTGTTCCTAGCATGACTATGCACCTTTTCTCTACTGGACAATTACTCCAATCTGGATTGAGTATAGAAGACACAATAGATGGTTCAACCTTTTGTGACTCATCTGGTGATGCTGTTCTCTCTGTCCTACTTAATCTTTGGGGGAGTATCTAGGTTGTAAGAACATATATCATTAAGAACAATGTTCCTAATCCTATAAGCCTTGTTACAAGATACCTAGATTATGAGATAATTCATTGTTGACTTGGGCACATCTCTAATGAAGCCATGAGACATATTTCAGACAATGTTGAAGGTGCTGAAAAGATCTGCTTTCCTAATAAGAAGTATGTATACTACAATTGCACTTTAGAAAAGCTGCACTAGCACAGTTTCCCTGAGAACCCTAAGTGTTCTAGTAAGACTCTTGGATTGATCCATTTAGATCTCCTTGAGCTCCCTGATTTGTCATACTCTAAGTATAAGTAGGTGATTACATTCCTTGATGACTATTCCTCCTATTGCAGAGTTCCTTTCTTGCACAAAAAATTAGATGCTGCAAAAGCAATTAAAGCTGTTTTCCAGTTGTGGTCAAATACTACTTCCTACTCTGTTAAACACCTATATACTGATAATGGAGGAGAGTATATGACATCAGAATTGCAATCCTTTTTATGTGAACAAGGAATTGTCCATGAGACAAGTACACTATATATATATCAGCAAAATGGTTGAGCAGAATAGTTGAATTGGACACTGCTAGAAAAGGCACAATGTATGTGACTTGAAACATGTTTACCTAATTCCTGGTAGGAGTTTGCTTTTGTAACTGCTACCCATGTCTATAATTGTACTCCCATTAAACATTTTAAATAAAAAACATCTCAGGAGATCTTCATAGGTAAAAAACCTAAAATATTATACCTCTGTGTCTTTGGTTGTGGAGCATATATGTACCTCCCCAATGAAGTTTGTGCAAATAAACTTACACTACGCTCTGAACTAATGATATTTATTGGATATAAGAATAATGGCTATAGATTTATTTGCCACACACAAGAGAATGTTATATTCCACTCTACCCAAGCTATCTTTGATGAAGAACACTTTCCTAAATGTCCATCTTTTCACTCTAAAGAGCAAATACCCACTAGTAGACTAACCTCAAAGATAGAGTTATCAGCACTTAGATCTTTTGGTGTAGACAAACCTACTCTAATATCCTTTCCACTAATACCTGTATATCCTAGACCCTCTACTCTTCTAATCTCTCCTAATTTGCCAACTCACTCAAAATCTCCATCTCTCTCTCTTTCACTGACACCACCTAAATAGTTCTCAGTAAAAATTGAAGAGATTGAAGATGAAGATATTGAGATGCATTTCCTAAGCCCTCCTCCTCTTGAAGCTGGTCCCTTATAATATACTTCTCCTCAGGTTCCAACTGTAATACCTCAAAAACAAGATAGTAGCCCATAGCCAGGGAAAGATGTTTGTCCTCTGAGATATGGCTTGAGGAGATCAACCTGTGAGACTAGAGTCCCTTACAGAAAAGACAATGTATATAAAGAGGATTGCCATTCCATAGATATTTTGAGGTACCCTGAGTGGCGACGACATCCTGGTGAGGCTAATCTAAATATAGCACACAGAATGCTTGAGAATGCTTGTAAACATATTCAAGCACAGCCTGATACTATTCCAATTGAAGTAGTATACTATCCATATAGTCAATGGGATAATACTATTAAAATAAATGGAATCTACTGTTATGCCACTAGAAAATTTTCTATGGAAATGTAGCATAGAATACACTTTATACCCCTGGATTTCACTATTGGAACCTACTCTAGAGACCTCCTACAAGCCCTAGACATAATCTAGACCCAAGATTAGGTACTTCTATTAGGTAGTTGCCCAACTGTCACATGCTAGAATAGCATATACCTTGGGAGACAAGACTAATGAGCTAGCATTAGGTGTTTTAGATACAGACTATCAATGTTGAAGCTCTAGAAATCAGAGGCTCAAGGATATCTTTGGAATGTGAGATAGTTTTGATCTAGAGCAGACTTAGACTAATATAATACCAAGACAATAGATTAAAAGTCTATCAGTGACTAGTAATCCTATCACTACTGGACTTAGTCAAGAAACAGACATGCCACTGGACAACAATTGTATTGCTGACACTCACACATACTGTCATATGTTTCTAGACTGTATTTGGAATAGAAGGAAGCCACTTTAGGGTTTGGGGAATGATGGGCAGGAGTGAAGTATGGAGGTGGAACAGTATCATATGGTCATGTCTAAGAGGTATAGAGGACAGGAAAGTGATGGCTGTCATGGCTACATGGTAGTGTCATAGAGGAGAGACATGAGGAAGAGTGTATCACAAATAGTCACTTACTATTTGTGATGGGTGCTTTGATACTTTAAAGAGTTCAAAAATGCAAAGTTAGACAAGTGACAAAAGATGTTGTTAAGTCCTTATATACAAAATTGTAATAGTCTATGCACTAGAATAGATCATCATATGCTACTACCTATTATTCTACATATGGTAGTGTCTTTGTACTCAATATAGTGATAACTTAACCTTATGGAGGCTATTCTTTGTTCTAAGAAAAGAACAGATGACTATTTATGGGTAATTAATGAAGTCCATATGCAAACATTCAGGCCTTCATATTTCCACTAATATTAATTGCCTTGAGGTTATTTTAGGCTCATTCTGAGCATTATGAAGAAGGCTTTTGCTGAGCCTAGAACCAAAGCATCAATCAGGGCAGTTTCCAAGATATTAGTGATTTAATAAATAGTAACATAGTGATTACCAGTTGATCTGCTTAATATCTTGGCCAATATTGATTGCCTCAAGACGTGACTAAAATCGATTGAAAGGTCTTTTTAAGGGCTTTAAGCTGGTTTTAAGACCGTAGGAATTGTCAAAGAATTGGTGGAGATATGACCAAATGAAGTTTGTGACAGAGTGGTAGAATAAAGGGTTTTCTTTTTTATTTCTTTTTAATTAAGTCTCTAACATTTGTAATATTCTAATATATTTCTCAGAGTGAAGATTGATAGAGAGAGCCTTCTTGGCCCTTGCCTTTATCTCAGAAGCTCTTGAGGTTATAAATGCAATTCTCTTGAGTATATAAGGGGTAATCTTGGTAAGAGGTTGAGTTGGTGAATATTTTCTACCATATACTCTACTCTTTCTTAAGACAAGATGCAGCAGTTACTCAGACAACCTTTTATGGAGTAGCAGGCCTAAAAAACCTGGCTAATCATCAACTCAGATTGTATTACACCCATAAGGTTTGGTGTAGGGGTGCAGATGAGGACTTGATTGAGTATAGTAAGGCCCATAAGGGGTTTACTGACTATTCTACTAGTGAGCTTGTTATAGTATGTAAGGGTGGATATCTTAGGAACACTATGTGAGGTAGATCTAGATTGAGTTCCCAATTATTTTATCTATTTTTATATTACAGATAAGCTGTACTTCTACTTTTTAATTTCTTTCTGATACCCTTACTTTCTTCTTCTTCCTACAAACCCTTTAGTATGCAATTGAGAACTGTCATCACCTCTTCTACTTGCTTGTTATAGTAAACATCTCTTTTGCCCCTTTTATCTGGAGCCCACCATGAGAGGAGTTTCAGGTTTGAGGGTATTTGTCAGTAACTAAACTCCGATGACTGGAATTAAGCTAACTGTCTCTTTGTTCAGCATTTGACAAAGAGAACTCAATAGAGTTCCCATTGGATTTCTATACTACTTATATACATTTGTAACCCTAACCCAGTCCTAATGTCCCATACTTCCTTATGAGTCACTTTTATCTCACGCATCCATCAATAAGAAAATAAAAGAAAAGAAAATGGAAAAGAAAATAAATATTGACTTAGCTATTTTTGCCAAGTCATGACACCACCTCTTTCTTAAGTTTCCTTATTCTAAGGAATTTTCTTACAACTTGTAGTATGAGTCTACCATATTGCCTATCTCATCATTGTCTTCTTCTGTCTACTCTCTAATTCCTGATTTTTCTTCCTTGGCTTCTTCTACAATTGTTTTCATTCTTCTTCCTTCTAATTGTTTCCCTTTTCACTATTTCCAATTCCTTTCTAACCTATCTCAGTATTCTTGATTGTACCTTTTGTCTGACCATCTAAATAATTTCTTTGTCATAAATCTTCCTGGCAACTCTCCTCTTTTGAACATTCCTTCTTTACGTTCTTATTTTGTCATATCTTCTATATCTCGTTGATATTCCCTTTCAAATTCTTTGATTGCCTCTTTTGCATTTTCCAAATTCTCCCTTTCTTTTTACATATCTGACTCTGCTGTGATTCCTTTCTAGCATACCAAGTATTTATCCTTTTCTCTTACTCATTGCTTGTTCAAGATCCTCTCTACTTTCCATTCTTCCTCTCCTTTAATTATTACTGGAGCTGGTTACTCCTTTTTCTGCCCCTCTACTTGCTTTACATATCTTTGTATTCTACTAATGTTGACTACTGGATGTATTTTTACTGTACTAGGTAATTCTAATTCAATCACATTTGTTGATACAATCTTCTTAATCTTGTAAGGGCCTACAAATCTCTCCATCAACTTCTTTGTTCTCCTCCCGACCATTTGATATTTTAGGTCTTTAGTGCTAAGCATTACTAAATCCCCTACTTTATACTCCTCAACTTCTGCCCTTTTTCTATCTGTGTACTTCTTTATATCTTCTTGTACCTTCTCTAGTGCTGCTTTTACTTTTTCCTGTATTTCTTTCATTTTTTCCACAAATTTTTCCACTCCCACATATTTTCCTTTCCTTTTTCCTTCAAACCCCATTCTAGGATCTTGCCCATAATTTGCCTTAAAAGGCAATGTCTAAGTACTTGAGTGTACTTTATTATTATATGTAAACTCTGCTATTCCCAACCATTTTGGCCATTGCTCTTGCCTATGATCAATAAACATCCTCAAGTATTGTTCTAGTTCCTGGTTCACTCTCTTTGTCTGTCCATCTGTTTAAGGGTAGAACACTGTTAACAATTTACTCTGGATCCCCAACATCCTATTTAACTCTCTCATTAATCCTGCTATGAATTGTGGTCCCTTGTCTGATATAATACTTTTGGGTAGACTGTGCAACTTTCACATGTTATCTCTGAACAACCAAGCCAATCCTTCTGCTGACGTTTTCTCCATTGAAAGGGGCAAAAGGGAATTTAGCTGTGACTAGCAAGTAGAAAGGAGCAGTGACAGTTCCCAATTGCATACTAAAGGATTTGTGGGGAGAAGGAGAAGATAGGGGTATCTAAAAGAAATTAAAATGAGAAGTGCAGCTTATCTGTGATATAAAAATAGATAGAATAATTGGGAACTCAATCTAGATCCACCTCGCATGGTGTCCACCTTTACATACTATAACAAGCTCACTAGTAGAATAGTCAGTAAATCCCTTATGGGCCTTATTACACTCAATCAAGTTCTTATCCACACCCCTACACCAAATCTTATGGGTGTGATATGATCTGAGTCAATGATTAGCCAGGTTTTTCAGGCTTGCTACTCCATAGAAGGTTGTCCGAGTGATTGCTATATCTTGTCTTATGAAAGAGTAGGATATATGGTAGGAAACATTTACTAACTCAATCTCTCACCAAAATTACCCCTTACATACTCAAGAGAATTGCATTTATAACCTCAAGAGCTTCTGAGATGAAGACAAGGGCCAAGGAGGCTCTTTCCATCAATCTCTACTCTGAGAAATATATTAGAATATTACAAATGTTTAAAACTCAATTAAAAAGAAATAGAAAAGGAAACTCTCTATTTTACTACTCTCTCTTGTGTCTCTCCTTTATGACACCATTATGTGGCCATGACAGCCATTACCTTCCTATTCTCCATACCTCCCAGACATGACCATGTGATCCTACTCCATCTCTATACTTCACTCCTGCCTATCATTTTCCAAACCTTGAACTAGCTTCTTTTTACTCCAAATACAGTTTAGAAACACATGACAGTATGTCCAAGTGTCAGCAATATGATTATCGTCTAGCAGTATGTCTGTTTCTTACCTGAGTCCAATAGTAATGGGATTACTAGTCACTGATAGACTTTTGATCTGTTGTCTTGGCATCATATTAGTCTAAGTCTGCTCTAGATCAAAATTATCTTGCATTCCAAGGATACTCCTGAGCCTCTAACTTCTAGAGTTTTAACATTAATAGTCTGTATTTAAGAAACCTAATGCTAGCTCATCAGTCTTGCCTCCCAAGGTATATACTTTCCTGGTATGTGACAGCTTGGCCACTACCTAATAGAAGTACCCAATCTTGGGTCTAGATTATGTCTGGGGCTTATAGAAGGTCTCTAGAGTGGGTTATAATAGTGAAATCCAGGGTTATAATTTTTATCCCATGCTACATTTCTGTAGAAAATTCTTTAGCAGTGTAATACCATAGTAGGTATAAAATGGACTATTTTAGTTAACCTATCGACTACTACCAGGATTGAGTTGTACCCCTGAGCTAGCAGCAGTTTAGTAATAAAATCTGCCAATATGTGTGTTTAAGGCCTTTCTAGAATTGAATTTGGCATAAGTTTTCCTACTAGCTGTTCTGTGCAATTTTTATTTTGCTGCCAGGCATTGCACTCTTTCACATACTGCTTCACTTCCTTGGTTACTCCTGGCCACCAAAAATTATGAGTGACCAATTTAACTGTCTTCCACTGCCCCCTATGACCTCCTACTAGTATATTGTGATACAGCCTGATAATTTCTGCCCTAAGTTTATCATCTTTCAGCACATACACTTTTCCTTCTTTGTACATTATGCTGTTGACCTCTCTCTACTCTTCATCTCTTAACATCTTTACCCCTGCTTGTTTCATTTCTTCCATAGCTTTTATCACCTCATCGTCTTTTGCCTTCAACTTCCTTACTTCCTCTAGTAGATCCACTCCATCTACTATGATTTCTACTATCTCATTTCTTCTTATTTCTAACCATTCTAGTTTTACCAAGATTTTGTCCTCATTGTCTTTTTCCACTCCAACTTCCCAGATCACGCTATAGATCTTAAGGAGATGTTTAAACCACGAAAAGAAAGGATTTATCCATTATCTAAGAACAAAAGGAAAGAAGTCTAGAAATTCATAGAGGATCAGCTAAAGAAAAGATATATCAAACTCTCAAAATTGCCTTAAACATTGCCAGTGTTTTTGTGGGTAAGAAAGATAGTAGTAAGAGGATGGTAATGGACTACCATAACCTGAACGACCAAACAATAAAGAATAACTACCCACTCCTGTTAATCATAGAGTTGATCAACAATATGGGAAGTAAGAAAGTGTTCACTAAAATGGATCTCAGTTGGAGGTTCAACAATGTAAGGATAAAAGAAAGAGATAAGTGGAAGGGAGCATTCATGATGCATATAGGTTCCTTTGAGCCAGCAGTGATATTCTTTGGAATAACAAACTCACCTGCTATATTCTAGGTGATGATGAATGAAATCTTAAGAGATCTAATCAATAAAGGAAAAGTAGCAGTGTTTGTGGACAATGTGCTAGTAGAAACAGAAATGGAAGAAAGGCATGACAAAATTGTAGAGGAGATACTGAAGAGACTGAAGGAGAATGACTTATATGTCAAACCAGAGAAATGCATGTGAAAGGTGAGAAAGATAAGATTCCTAGGGGTTGTTATAGGACCTAATGGAATAGAAATGGAAAGAGAAAAGGTGGATGGAGTACTCAGTTGGCCACAGCCAAAAAATATGAAAGATATTAGGAAGTTTTTAGGCCTCACAAATTATTACAGGAGATTTATTTAAGACTTTGCTCAAGTAGCAAGACCAATAAATGTGCTGACAACAGCAGAAAGCATTTGACGAGCTGAAACAAGTTTTTACAAAAAAGCCAGTATTAGCAGCACTAGACTTAGATAAAGAGTTCAGAGTAGAGGCCAATGCATTGAATTATGCTACTGGAGGAGTACTATCAATGAAGTGCTCAGACAAAAAGTGGAGACTATTTGTCTTCATTTTCAAGTCTCTTAGTAATATGGAACAAAACTATAAGATACACGACAAGGAGATATTAGCAGTTGTCAGATGTTTAGAAGTATGGAGGCACTTCCTGGAAGGAGCAACAGAAAAATTTGAGATCTGGACAGATCATAAGAACCTTGAATACTTTATGAAGGCACAAAAATTAAATAGGAGACAAGCAAGATGGGCTCTATACCTATCAAGATTTAATTTCATGCTAAAACACATTCCAGGAAGTAAGATGGAAAAAGCAGATAGCCTGAGCAGGAGACTAAACCCAAGTTTTCCTGGTCAGCATCCTCTCTGACTCTACCTTTTCAAACACCTTCTTCCACTTCCAAAATCTTTTTGGGACCATTTCCTTGATTTTCCTGTGGTCCTCCTCTATCTCTTCTTCCTTTCCCCAATTTTTTTTATTGTCTATTGCCCATCAGACAATTTTCTCTTCTTCTAGGATTACTACCCTTTTGGCCTTTTCTTTCTTTGGACTCCTTCTGCCACACAGGGGCAGGCATCTTATCATCTTGACTTCTCTAGTCTCCCAGTTTATCTTTGGATTGTGTGCTGCTAACCATGGCATTCCCAAAATAACTTTTGTCTTTCCTAAGTTACACATATCTATCCTTATTCTTTCTACATGGCCACTGGGACAAACAAAACAATGATGTGCCAGCTCCCAATTGCATGCTAAAGGTCCAAGGGGAGATAATCAAGATTGAAGGTTTATAGATAATTAGAGAAATAAGAATTATACACAGCTCCAGTAATATATATATTGGTAGTTGCAAAAGGATTGTAAGATCTCTCTAGATTGTCATCACATAGCCTCCCTAAGGTGTCAACCTTTACACACTATAACAAAAGCTTCTCTGGAAAATACAGTTAGTTGATCACTTATGGACCCTCCACACTCAGTTGCCCTCTTGTTTGCACCCCCAACACTGAACCTTACAGGTGTGATGCAATCCAAGTGTGCACCTAGCCAAGCTTTCCTAGTCTGCTGTCCTTTCTAAAGCTTACCCGAGTTGCATCTGCATCTTCTCCCTAGATTGAGTTCCAGGTATATTCTGTGTTTTTCTCAAGACACCCTACTAGTCCCAGTCTTCTTACTCTCAATAGATCCACATTCACAATTCCAGAGATAGTATAGATGGAGATAGGAGTCAAGAGGTTCCTCTATCAATCCAACTGCACTCCGGATACTATATTAAAGATATTACAAAGCCCTGAAACCCAAGAAATAAAATATAAAAGGGAAACTATTACTACTTTTAGGACTCCAACACCTCCTTTCTGTTCTAAGACCTCCTAAATTCCTACTGATGATGTGGCCCTCTCCTTTCTTTATGATGACACATTTTCTCACCATGTCCTTTCTATCAAAGATGATGTGTCTTCATTGCCACTTCTTTCTAGAATATTCTTCTGTCTTTTCCTATTATGCTCTTGATGTTGCTTTGTAATTTGGACTTTATTGATTACCTGTTAAATAGTTAGAAAGTCTCAATAAATGCCTAGTATCTTCAAGTTGCGTTCTAGAGGTCATTTATCTAAATATAATTGATCTGATGCCATTAATGCTTATTAACAAGCACAAAGTCTATTAGTCTAAGTTCTTCATCTGAGTAATACTAGTTCTAGAGTACAAGTTTACCATCTTTCTAAGTTGGTCTATCCAAAGGTGGATCTAGAGTGTAGTCCTCCAATAACTCTCTTAGTAACCCGATACCAGTTTATCTTAATTGTCTCTCAAGATCTCAACATGAGCTCTAGGTCAATTATCACCTGCTCAATGTACTTATCATATAGTATTACGTTCTAAGGATATAGAAAGGGTTCTAAAGCAAATTCCAATTAAGAATCTATTGTTATAAAGCTTATCAAATATTATCTTCCATAGAAAATTCACTTGTGGTATAACAACGTGGGATGATGGCACTTTCTAATTAATTATGTAAAAATTAGGTAAGTATTTGTCAGTTTTAGCTAAGAATTGATTATCAAATTTCTTCACATATTCTCTTTTTTCACTCAATTCACTTAATAAATTCTACAAAATTCAAATAAATTCAGTAAAATCTAAGAAAATTAATAATTGACTTTGTATTTTTTCTCCTCATTTGAAGGAATTTTAATGATATATTTCATCATTACAACCCTCCTCTTTCTACAATTCAACCCAAATAGTTGTATGAGAGTAATATAACATGTACAAACAATGCCAGCTCATCATTGAGTTTACTCTCTCAAATCATAGTCACTATTCCCTACTATTCCCTACTCTCCTCTTTGCTCTCTTATACCTCTCTACTTTCTCTATACCTTGACTGAAAGCCAGGCCCTAGGTGTAAAGGGGACAGTACTCTACAACTGTGATGTAGAGCTTGGAGTGTATGACTAAGCTCAGGTCTCCTCTCCCAGAAGGACTCTTTCTTTAAGTGGTGCTGTGGTAGTATACCTGTAAACTCTTTTATTATAAACCTGGTGCTAGGGGTCCATTATGATCCATATATGCACAGGATTGACAACTGCTCATTAAGAGAGGGGTCTAGAGTAGGGGTCTTCTTCTTAGGGGCAATAGTATACCTTTTTTCTTAGAGTAGCTATAAGTAAACAGTAAGACAATTGTGAGATATGGATGCTGTTGAAAAAGGATGCCAAGCTAGGAGAGCCAAGGAATGAGCACAGAGAGATCAACAACCTGCTGCTTCTATCTTAAATAAAGGGAGAGGAAGAAGAAGAACTAAATTCCACTTAACTTCTGCACATGTTCCACAAAACCTTGGTAATGCTATACTTGACTTATGCCAACATCAACTTGCTCAACAAAATTAACTTCTTGATCATTTGCAAATCACAAGAGTAGAGGTAGAAAGACAAAGACAGGTGAAAAAGAGACAGTTACAGCAACAGAGAGTAGTGGAACAGTTAGAAGCAGTACAAGCAGCAAGAAGAGTTGAACCTGCTCATGTAGTTCAAATCAATCAAATAATAGAGGAATGGAGGAATGAGGATGCAGATACACTTGATTATGAAGAACAGCAGAATAGAGGAGATATTGGTGATCTAAATGTGGATAGAAACATGCAGGAAAATATCCTGAGAATACTCACATTATCTGTAGATGAATATTGATTAAGTTTAACAGGATGTTGAGGAAGGAAATATTCAAGAGTTAGATGTGCAAGATAATGTGGTTCAGGTATGATAATTTTTGAATACCAAAATTCTATATTGTTAATAGTTG
>Ga0153965_1000014_pt1 | contig 23446 bp, 26 predicted proteins | sample TSFL049MetaG_FD_104707 | JGI IMG/M metagenome (GOLD analysis project Ga0153965, IMG submission 104707) | Attine ant fungus gardens microbial communities from Florida, USA - TSFL049 MetaG | ecosystem: Host-associated > Fungi > Mycelium > Unclassified | place: USA: Florida, Paynes | collected... | reverse complement strand
TTCCTTGTTCAGACCCTGGTTACCGATGCAGGGACGCAAAGACACTGTAGTATATAATGTAGATTATTCCCTCCAGGAGCCTCATCTAATTCTCTGAGGAATCTCCTGGAGGTAGGTTGTAACCATATTCCATAAATGATAATTAACTGAGGAATCTCCTGGGGTCTTCCACTCCGGTCGCTCTTATACCTTGGGCATTCATAGAACAATCCGCTTCTACCATAAATCTTTTCACGATTTCCTCTGTGATCCCTTTCGCTCTGGTGTCTTCTGTATCACCACCCCTACCATTTATTACAAATTCCTTGACCATTTGATTGAAGGTCATCATCATTATGCATCAAGCTATGCTATTGACGGCTCAAGCATGTATTTCCTCCCCTTATGTCTTCCATAAGCTTACTTGTTATTACAGCTCTTGTATTGGCACCAGATATCATCAGCTCCTCTACTGCACTTTTTTGGCCACATGGAACCAAGTTTGCTGACTCCTTTCTCAAATTTACGACTTTTTCCAACCTCTCATACTACTTATCTGGTGATGACCAAGGCTTTTTTTGCTTCTCTAAGGATGTACCGCTGCCTATATTGCAGCAACTGGCAGATGTTGATTATCGCAAGTCTTTGATAGCGGACAGAATGTCGTTGGAACTCAGGGATTCATCAAATGCCTTTTTTTTCTGCATTTGGACGATGTCTGCCCAAACATTATCACACACCGTATTTGAGCATACTCACACTGATTTATTAGAAGAATGATTTCTTGCTGCATTTCTTCTGGTATGTTTCAAATATGATTATGACTCACAATGAATTTACTCATATACTGCCAGGCTGTTAATAAATTGGAGAAAGCAAAGGTCATCTGACCATATGCTCCTCTTTTTGGCTCAAGTCGTGCCTCAGTGCTTCTTCACACTTTCTCCCACAAGAATTCAGTAGGGAGGAATAGTGGACTTTATAAACTTGGACATGGAGAAAAGTCGGTTATATGGTATTGGGAGTTTGATGTGCGGAGGCGATATTTCCATCAGTTTAAAACTATTGACTATGCGGCAGCAGTAGAGTTCTACGCAGCAAACAAGTTCATGATGTGAGAAGAAAAAAAAGGAAGGCCATTCAGAAGACGACACCTTCCGTGTTGAAGGGGAGGGAGAGGGAGATTTCCATGAGCATGCTCTTGAGCATGAACGCGAGGAGCAGCATGAGGCCGAGACTGATATTCTAAGGTCAGGATGATGGCCAGAATGTTTGGGAAGACGAGGGAAATTCTGAAGATAATGAAGATCAATAGGATAATGAGGAGAGGGAATCAGGATATTCATCTTGTGCACTGAGCTTGCCCCGAAAAAGGCATTATCATCCTTTTGTTGTCTTATCTTCTGTAGAGTCTTCAACATCTGCTTGCAGAACGATATGGGTTGACCAAACCCTGTTTCAGTATATATTCTAGTCTTGTGTGTCGTCAATTTTTTTTTTTAAATCAATGATTTATTACACGGGGCTTGTAGGCAAACCATGGCAGATACAATGTATCTATTTATATAATGGGACACATATAAATAAAAGAAGAAGAAAAGAGAAAGAAAAGAGAGAAAGATTTAGGAAATGTGGGGCAGTGCCTCTAGGGCTGTGCTTTGTGAAAACTTCAACCATTGTCAAAACTGAAGGCTGTAGGATTGTCTGCCAGGGAGTGGACAAAGCTGTTAATGATGATGTTGCATGGTCTTGTGGAGGGGTCATGGAGGTTGTACTGCATGATGATATATTCATGTGTTTGCACATCCACTTGACCACACAAACAGCTGAGGGAGTGTTATCACAGAGTCTTGACGACTTAGGGATCACTCGAGGTGAGTGTTTAGGAAGAACTCAATGGAGTTCTCTATTGGATTTGGCTACCTACTTATACTACTTTACAAGTGGCTGTGTCCCTATTATTATATGATCACATGACCTTCTAGAACATTCTATGATCACATGACCTTATCACGTGATATGATTACCTAATTTCCCATGCTATTTATATTTTGACTCTGTTATATGTTTTGATGTTAGAGATCAAGTGTTTGAATGCATGGGAAACTCTTTCCTTTCTGGGGCTCTTATAACAGGAAGGAGTTGGGGAAAAAGCATTGATGATACTTGCCAATGGGGGCATGGCCCATGGTCATGTGGATGAAGCAGGCACACAATGTGTTAGTGAACTCTATGAAAGAGAGTCAAGAGCTGCCTTTAGTGTAGGTGGGTTTAATAGTATATTGCTTTTCATCCTCAAAGTCCAGGAAGAGTTGTCCTTTCTTTTGACTAGAGGCAAATGAGACTTGCTATTCCCTAAGAATATCATCACATTCCTTCTTTTTGCTAAACAAGGAGTTTTTGCTGGGGAGAGTTGATGTGTTATTGGCAGTCTTGACTTGATCATCAACGAGTCCATGCCTGGGCCATTTGACTTTACTAGGACAATGCCAGAAGTGGATGGCATTTCTGTTGTCCTTACTTAGAAAAGACTTGATTTTGGTAGCAAGCAGTATAATGATATTTTGGAAAGAGTTGACATTAGATTCAAGAACCTTAGAGGCAGCAGTAATAGAGTCAGTGTGTCATGCTCCATGACCTCATGACGCATACTACTACAACATGCATGTCACTATGCGTGAACACACCAAATCTCAGCCCCCACTTAGTTAGCAGATTATATCATCTTTTTCCTCTCCTGAATTACCCATAGTATTTAAATACCATCACTAGTTATAGTTACTTAGTTTCGTTCTCCCTTGGGAAAGCTCCTTCCTATTCTTGTCATCTTCTGTTTCCCCCTCAATAAATCTCCTGATCCCACCAAAGGGGGAAGGTGTAGGAGTTAGACATCTAATTGTTGAGACCAAGTATCCCCCTTCTATTGGGATAGAACCTAGGAGCTGATCCTGACACAGTAGCAACAATATTATTGTGTGTGTCATTATTCTCCATGACAGGGATGAGGTCTATGTAGATGGCCATAAGCTCAGCTTTGACAGATGTGATGTTCATGGTTCAACACTTGAGTTGTTTTGCTATGTGGTTGTTATACCAAATGTGGGCTATGGCATATGCAACATTGGATTTTTTAACCCTGCTGTCCACAACAACAGCTACATTGTGTGGGGAGTTTTGAAATTGATGAAAGGCCTTGTTAAGGTGCTGAATATGTTTGTGAACATCTTCAGGGGAGGAAGATAGAGAAGAATGAAAGGTTATTCTATCACAAATTCATTTGGCCATATCTCCATTGATTCTTCAATGATTTTCATAGTCTCAACGGCTACAGAAAGCCCTTAAAAAACCTTTCAATTGATGCTAGTCACATCTTGAGGCAATTAATATTGGCTGAGATATTAGGCAGATCAACTGGTAATGTCATGAATTACCTCTCTAAGTTATTTTTCTTTTTCTCTTTTTTTTTCTTTTCATTTATTTTTCTATAAATAGCATGGGAAAGTCATGTCACATGTCACAGCACATGATGTCACAGAGTTTAGTTGGGGTCATGGGTAAAGAATGCACAGACCAACTAAAAGTAGTATAAGTAGATAGACCTAATACAGTAAGGACTCTAATGAGTTCTCTTTGTCTAATGCTGATAAAGAGCAGTTGGCTTAATTCCAGCTTGGAGTTAGCTTTCCTAACAGTAACCACCATGGTACCATTTATTAAATTGCCAATATCTCAGAAACTGCCATGATTGATGCTTCTGTTCTAGGCTCAGCAGAAGCCCTCTTCATAACACTTAGAATGAGCCTAGAACAATCTCAAGGCGATTAATATTAGTGGAGATATGAAGGCCTCAATGTTTGCACATGGACTTTATTAATTACCCATAGATAGTCATCTGCCCTTTTCTTAGAACAAAGGAAAGCCTCCATAAGGTTAAGTTATTACTATCTTAAGCACAAAGGTACTACCATATGTAGAACAATAGGTAGTAGCATGTGATGATCTGTCCTAGTGCACAGACCATCACAATTCTGTATATAAGGACTCATAGTCTGAGGATTAGACCTCAGACTTAACAATATCTTTTGTCACTTGTCTAACTTCACTTATAAGCACCTTTTGAAGCAACCTTCAACCCAATCACAAATAGTAAGTGACCTTTTGTGATACCAGTGATTAAATAAAAGAAAAAGAAAAAGAAAATAAACATTGACTTAGTTGTTCTGCCAAGTCATGACATAAGTGTTGTATGACTCAAGTCAACTTGACTCAGAGGCAAGTTCTTTGAGGGTTACAAAGAGAACACAATGAGGTTCTCTGATTGATTACTCTACTACTTATACACTTTAGACACTTTAGACTATTTGTCTATGTTTGTCCTGATCTATACTATCCAAGAGGTTGGTAGTTCAATTTCATCATTCTATTTATAGGTCCTTATGTCATGGTCAAGGTGACTCATGACAATAAGTAGTATAGCAAATCAATCAGAGGGCTCCACTGAGTTCTCTTTGTAACCCTCAAACACTTAACTTCTGAATCAACTTGACTTGAGCTACACAACACTTTGTCATCACTAATGCTCCCTCCAGACAGCTACAACATTACAGGATTGAAGAGTAACATCTCTTATTTCTCCTAGTAGCATACTTGTCACTTCTACTCTACTTTTGCATCACCTTCTTTTTGGACTTCAGAGTGTACTTTTCCTTAATTAATAGTTTATTTCTTCTCTTTCTATGCTACTCCAGATATTACCTAACATAAAACCATTCCAGTGTGTATATTGAACATGTCAATGGCATTTATAATAGAAAGAAATTGAGAGATGCAAGTCAAAACTGAGCAGAAATGTGTCAGACAATTGGAGTAGTGTGTCAATTTTACTAGTAGACAACTCACTTCCTGACCACCCATCCAGTCTTGACAGGAGAGAGGTCCCCTGGCAGGAATCAATCAATAATCACATATATAGATTGATTGTAGGGAAATTCTGATGATCTTAGTCCATGGAACATAAAAATTTTTGGCTTTCCTCTATACTACCAATTGGGTAAAACAATCAATGTTTCGGATGTGGACGAACACCCTTGATCGTGACATCTATCATTGCTTCAATGTGGACGGACACTCTAAGACATCTATATCGCGGTCCAATGTCTCACACCCATGAGGTCATTCCCTTGACTTGACCAAAGTGTCAAAGTAAATTTACTTGAAAATTGGAAGGCTTGGGCTCGAATGTGATGTTCCAAACAAGATCCGGAATCAGAACAACACCAGAGCAGAGTAGCCACAAGTCTTGTATCCAGTTTAGATAAACGTATTGGCATTCTGTCGAAAATAAGAGTGTCGTCAGGTATACCAACTGCGACCAAAGAAATTTATTTCACGATAAGCACAAAAAAAGTGAGAATATCAATGACCAACGCTCCTCATAGCAGCAGGCGCACATGGGGGACCTTTCATTGTTGATGGTGATGACGACCTAGGACCAGTCGGAGCAGGAATTAGCTTTCCAGAAAATTTGACGAAGGGAAAATCGGATTTGATGGACTGCAAATCTTGTAGAACAAGGTCATGTCTGATAGCCTCGAGTCTCTCTCTTTCCTTTCTCTGAGTGTCCAACCACTCTTGTTCAGCTCTCCTTTGCTTTTCATCGGATCCGAGTGCAGTGTCAGCCTGTGACCAACTAAAAAAAGTCCATGGTCGTGGGGCATCGTCCTTTTGAAAGATAAAAATGATGAAAAGGGAAAGCAAAGAAACAAAAGACGAGAAACGCACAGAAGTGAAATCAAATGAGGACAAGACAGTACTCAACTCGGGAGTCTTGAAGTCCTCAACCAATTCACCCTCTTCTCAATCTTCTGTGCGCTGCCTCCTCTTGCGAGCGGCGAAATTCTTCAAGGACATCTTGGCTTTTTTGTCGGAGACAGATGAAGGATGAGGGGAGAAAAGTCAGACGAGGCGGGAGTGATAATAGTGGTAGAGGCTGGGGAGAGTGGTGTGCGGGATGGAGAGTGGGATGGAGAGTGAGGCAAGCGAGATGGAGAATGAGGTGGTGGAGGCAGTGGGGAGCGTGGTGGTCGAGACAGTGACACTAGTGGTGAAGGTGGTGATTGTAGTGACTGTAGCGGCTGAAGGGGTGACTGAGGGGGTCGAGGCAGTGACTGAGGCAGTTGAGGTGATCGAGGAGGTCGAAGGCGTTTCCACTGTTTCCGTAGCTTTGGAGAAATGCAGTGTTCATCTGGAGGAGGATCAGGCCCTGGGGGATGGACCATCTCGACGCCACCGATACCGCTAGCAGAAACAAGACGCTCTCTTCTGCGGAAGCCACATTGAGTGCCAACAAGAGGGCCAAGATCGGAAGGATGGGGGTTTGCAGCGTCAACAAAGGCAGAGATCTGAGTGAGGGAACAATGGGTTGCATTGACACCGCAGGCACAGGTGGTGTAGGTGGAGGAGAGGGCATGAAGAAAGTTGGAGAGTTGGCGACGAAGGCGGTGAATGTGAGATTGCCTGGTGCAAAAAGAAGTAAGCAGGTAAAAAAGGAAGAGGGGGCTTGAACGAACAGGAAGAGGGTGGGGGACTGGATGACAGCGGGGAGAGAATGAATGACATTGACATCGTCCCATTCCCAGCCAAGGACGACCTCTTCTCCGGGTTTGAGATCATGAGGAGCAAAGACACCAAAGGTTAGGGAGGAAGAGTCTGGATCAAGACAAGGACGGACGACAGCATTGGGCCTGCATCTGCTGCGAGCAAATCGGGCGTCGCTGCCACAAATGCGGGAATCGAGGGCAAGGTCTAGGGGAGGACCTATGAGATGGACAAAGGGTTTTGGCATGCTAAGATGGGCGTAGCCGTTGAGGGAGTCGAGGAGATAAGCAGAGGAGAGGATGATCCTGGCCCTGAGAGGGGCTAGGAGCTCATTCTCCTTAATTCCCTGATTTGCATGGAGGCGATAGCCTGGAGGACGAACGCCGTGGTCATCGTCGGTGGTAGCACGGAGGGCGGTTGTGGATGCAGCAGCAGCATTTGTGTTGAGGGCACAGAGCCCCTGCCAAGCCTGGCCATACTGACGGAGTCTGGGACGGACCTCTGCATCTGGAACGTCGTCTGCGGTGATGGGGACATAAGCATGAGTAGCGGGCTCATCGTCTGGAGGACGTTGTCGTCGTGGTTTGCAACTGCGAGAGCAGATCCAACATTTCCAACAGTCGAAAAACCATCGTCGAGTTGGTTGCCACACACACACCGTATCGTATCGTATCTGCCGTGAAAAGAGTCCTAAACACACGTGACATCCTGAACTGGAAAAAACAATATTCCATAACAAGCAACTCGTCACATTTCCAAAACAAGCATACAACCCTCGCCCATTACATCACAAGGTGGCAATATCCATTGTCGATTGTGCAGATTTCAGATCTTTGCTTTATTTTACTGTCTCGTACGTCAATATGACTGGGGCCTTGCAGAGTTCTTGAGTCAGCGTGATCCTCTTCTGATTTTCCCGTGTTGCTGATATCAACCATCTCACACAACTAGCTAATCATAGGAAGGTTAACGGACGAAAAATGATCTACATCCAATATTATCTACTGAGATGAGAATCACCGAATGTCCTATGCATCATCTTCCCTCTTCATGTATTTCTTCACCCAGGGAAATAGCTCCTCTATCGCCTCGCGAAATATCTACTTCAATTTCCCCACTGGACTCTGTATGATGGAACCTTATGCTTTCCATTGTCCCGGAACAGATGCTTTCGTCCAAAGGACAATTTGCTGGAAGCAAATTGAGTATCAACCGCGACACCTGAGCAACACATGAATTAGCGATGATAATAGTGATATAAGGAAGGAGTTTTTTTTTACTTACAATAAAAGAATTAATGAATGTTGAACAGCTAATCATTAGAGGTAGTAACGCGAAGACCAGCAACAATACAACATACTACATTAGGATATCCTGCATAATCAAAGAGATGTTATTGAGGTCGAAGATAGCATACAGGATTAAGTGAACTTTGGAAAGAATCGGTGCTAGCACACCCGTTTTCTGGCATAGACTCACCAAAGAAACTAAATTACACAGGCAATCAGTTGAATCGAAAATATCCACGTTCAGACTCACGGTATGAATAGGAGTGTTCCATCGCGGTAGAACACATATAATAAACGAGTGGAGGTTTTCATGTGAGAAATATGGCTGCGCATTCCATCACAGAGAACCATCTGTGTTTTGTATGTCATAATAAACCTGATAAAAGTCAAGAGGACTTCGATTGTCGTTGTTGTAGCCCTGACAATGCTTTTTTGTGTGAGAAGAAATGTGTTAGGTAGCAGAGGAAATATGTTCTAAACGTACTAAGAGGCACTATAAAGCTTCGCTTGTATATTGTAAAGTTGTGATGAGTTTCCCCAACAACCATGAAGAGGAATCAACACTCCAGAAGCTGAGATGATATATATCTTGAATATCGTTAAAGGCAGCGCAGCCAGAAAAATGAGATCAGTTGATGGGTAAGTATCGTACCATCTCTGAAGCCCACCAAGACCTCAACTGATATCGACCATCAGTTATCGTTATCGACTAGCAATTCTACAGCACAAACCTGTCATTATAACAGATAGAATTAGTGTGACTACAATCAGTACAAAAAGTCCATTGAACATGTTTATAGGTCTCTCACCAATGAAATCCTTATTCCAAACGGCTCGAAGGCGCAGAACCAGCAGAATCTTCATTCCCAATAAATTGAATATTATGTCGAGTCTATTCACATAAGCTACTCTTGTCCTTGAGAGTCAGAAACAACTCACAGGCCGATTAGCGTTAATCCAATACGACACCTAACAAAGGGGTACATCAGACAGAGCAGCAAAAAAATTAAATCTATACCCCTAAAATATCCTGGTCAATGAAAAATTCAAAAGTGGATTAAGAGTAATGGCTTACTGATTTTGATACCCAGGTTTTACTGTCGACTGGTGAAGTTAATATATATCAATTTACTTGGGGTAATTTCCTCATACTACATGTACGTATCCTGAAAATTTGGATCAGGCATCTTATTCAATAAAGAAAGCAAGATGTAGTTACATCAGCGCGTTAGCCAGTTATTTATCAGGACAGAAAAATAGATGACGTGTAGTTTTGACCACTTCCTCCTGAAGTTTCATATGTGAGTGGCAACAGACGACCAAATTTTCATGACTGAACATGCCTATGAAGGTACTGAACCTAGGAGAGAAGAGATATGTGTAAGAGAGAAGAGATGTGTGATGTTATTTGAAAATGGAAAGTCTCACCTGTCGGGGGATGCGATCAAAGGTATCGTATATCATCAAAGTAACGAAAATGGCTTGAAAATATTTTAGCAGTTGGTTCGAGAACGATAGAATGAGGAACAGCAGGCCTTGGCAGTAGTGTTCATCTGAAAGGTTCTTCAGGTCAAGGTTATAATCTCCTGGTTTCAGTCCATATTGGTCGGTCATTTGAATGAGAAATGCACCCAGCTCGGTGGAAACAGTTCGATTATTTATCAGCTAGTGTTATCAGGAAAACCTTCTATTTGGTTGCGCGCAGACCCAAAAATCTGGTCGAGGTCAAACTTGTGATCTCCTTTCACCTTGAAATAGATCAATACATCACAGCTGAGAACCTTCATCTCAGGTGAAACGAGCGATTCTTGCGTCTCAACTTTCGTGCCGGGTGGTGGAAAATTGAAGGAACTCGGCTGTGGCTGACATTATTCTCTTCAATTGACAGTTGGTGACAGATATGTTCTCAAGCTGCAGAAAATGCTGTTCAGGATGTCAGTCAGTGGACACTTAGGGGTGTCACTATTGTCTTCGAGAAGCAAGATGTCTGATCAATCACAGCTTCGATATCTAGTCAAATCTCCACGGCTTTTCTGACATCCCGATAACACATCTTCTTGAGGCGTCTACCCAAAGCTCCATTGGACCACGGCACATGGGCACTTTTGAGGTGACCATTTCTCCACCACTACATGATTGGCCTTCGCTATGCCTGAACTCTTAACTGACGTTTCACCGTTCAGAAGCTCGGCTCGGCAGGGAGCCAGCTATCTTGATTGATTGATTGATTGATATTAGATGATGATGATTGTGCACTAATAAATACTTATTTCAATAAATCAATAAAAATAAATAGGCAATAAGGTGGGGGGTATACTTATTAACCTGATTAAAACCTGATCAGAACTAATTTTCAACTTATTGGTATTAAAATAAAGCTGGGATTAGTATTTTGAGTTTTTCCTAATGTGTTGTTGTGACCATGGCTTTCTTAGTACAAGATGGGTTCCAAATGGGGATATTGAATTTGTTCTTGAAAAGGGAATCTCATCCATATATGGTCAGCCTTTATGCCTACTCAATCAGCATTTCTATTTTGGTACTCATCGAAGTGGAAGGCTATATAGCAGCTTGGCTCTGAGCAGAGAATAGCCAACCCAGTCCTAAAATCTTTTTCCTTGCTCTATACCTACCCCCTGAGCATTTCTTATTGAATCTGAAATCAGAATGCGCTACTCATTGATCTCAACCTTCATTGTCTCTTTCAGTAGGTCAACTTGGTTTACAACATACGGACAGGCCCTGAGAAATTATTATTCATGTTTCTTTAGTCGTCGTCCTTTTAGCAGCCTCACCTGTACCAAATAATGAATCCATGATGGATGTATCTACTCGGGAACCTGTGAGTTCAGGCAGTTCTTGGTTTGCCAAGCTAATTGGCGCTATAGGACCCCGAAGTTGAAGCAAGGGTGTGCCGTCCTATGAGTTGCCAGCATCGCTAATCTTGAATCTGTTGTACCTGATACTTTGTATAAATTTTGATGTAACGGTGCTGGATTTTGTTGGAGTTTCAGCCTTCTCCGTAACAAAGGTCGAGATAAATTCCTATATCTGAGGGTTGGTCAATAGCTTTTGTGTTGTCTACCTCTCACCACATGGTAGTCTTCTTGCATTGCGAAACACCTCTTTGCTTTCAAGTCCATCTGTCTGATAGATGCACTGTCAGCTTCTTCATAATCCTTTACGCCAAAAATGCCAGAAGATGTGCATTTTCAGAAGATTCGATCTCCTATCTCAGCTCCAATCAACCCAAGTTACCTCTACAATCACCGAACAATTGCAACACTTGTTGCTGACCAAGAAGTTACTTACTGAAGGGCAATTAGAATGTTGGTGTGACCTCAATGGAAGATAGAACGGGATTCAGAAATAATCTTAACATTTTGAGTTGGACGCTGACCAGGCTCTCAGACCTTGTGTGTGACACCTACCACCGTTCAAAAAATTATGCAAAGGGTATGGGGTCAGTTTCATTCAGTTGATGATATATTAATGGGGATTAGCACAGTCCATCAATCTGTGGGGTGCGATTCCCCCCAGATTTTGAGATAAAAGACGAATTGAAAGGGAACCATCGACATCAACTTTCCCCTGCTCACCATTCATGACTATGACTGTCTTTCTTCATCTCGACCAGCTCTTGAGCCAACAGGGATCATGTCATACCTGGCCAGTATCAAGACACAATTTAGCGTACGTCACTTCTTCTTTCACTGTGATGCTACTTATTGACTACCATGACATGTTTCAGCTATCGAGACCTTTATATACCTCACTTGATTCACAAGTGGGAAGAATATTTTATTTGGAACAGGTATGAGAGACAGTATTCGCAAGACCAAATGACATATTATGGCATCAGTAAATGGCACAGATCAAAGAGGTAGTTCTCCAATGGTGGCAAACGATGACAACTCTTATTTCACATGCTGATTGTAATAATACGCTGAGTAACAGTCTAATTTCAGAATACTAGTATATCTTAAACCCATGTTTTTTAGACATGACTGAGATGAATCCTCAATGTTCATATTCCTCTTTACCTGTAAAGAAGAAAAATTGATTTATTTTATACTTTGAAAAAGAGAATAAACATTTTATAAGGATTATTATTACACAAGAAAAATAGGCTACATTTTCATATTTCGATGTAGTACTTTTCAATGCTCTAGGACGGTGTCAATTCCACGAGCTGTACTACAATCTATGTTGTGATAATCTTAGATAACAACTTTGGATCTTCACCATCGGACACTTGTAATACGTATACTTTATTACTCATTGTCAGTCTACTAGCTACATAGCCCTTCGGAACTCTACAGCATCTGATGTACCGACTGTAGACTATAAAAACCCAGACTACAACCTATAATATAATAACAGTCAACCTCGCACTACAAAAATCTACACTATCATCTCGTCTTTCCCTTCTCATAACACTCCAAGGTAAGACTAGCAATAAAGCCAGGGGGACACTGTTCCTTCTCGATTCAATACACCGTGAGATTGGGTGAATCCTGGGGACCACCTTCCTGAGCTACCAACTGCATCTCCGTCGCAGTAGAGCCAGGTTGAAAGACAAAATTAGTATTAAGATCAAAGATACTCGTAACTCTAACTTGGCCATTCGGATAAAAAGGAGTTTGACGCCTAAGATAGCAGCAACAGCCTCTCTGAACTCGCTAGCTTTCGAATGAAATATCTATTCGAGGCGAAGCAGACGTTTTTGTTTCTGCGCAAGTTGAGACTGGAAGTCAGAGAGGGGAGATTGGAGAGAGGTGTAAGATTGAGGGGGGATGAGGGACGAAGAATCAAGGGCATGAGCGGTAAGACGGTCAAGCAAGGTCTTATTTTCCTGCTTTAAGTCGTCGATCGTCTGCTGCCTGAGATCAAATCATTGTTTTTCTGCATTATCGGCGAGCTGGAGGACGCGGATGTTGGGGTACATGGCGACCCGCGGCAATTTCACCCTGGAGATCAAAAAGCTGCTGTTCGAGCTGTTCGATGTGATCAAGGAGGGACTGGTATTGCGAGTGAGAGGTAGAAAGCGATTAATAATCGTTGAGCAGCTTGAGCAGCGTGGTCTCGTCGATCTCCTCTGCCGGATAAGGTCTTTGAGGAAACTGATTTCGCGTTAGAAAAGGTCTGCTTTGGCATCTTGTTTTCGCCTGGCATCCTTTGCGTGGCCAAGGTTCTGAGTAAGCTCATCGATGTGGGACTGTGCAGAAGCGAGCTGGGACTGGGGATGGGTATGTTGGTTCTGAAGGCGGCAAGGGTAAAGCCTCGCTTGTCAAGAAGGTCAGTGTGCTCGAGGCGGAGGGAGGCAAGAGCTTGGTTGTCGGATGCTGTGGAAGGGGAAGGAGGAACTTGGAGTTGATCAAGCTGTTGGCGCAGAGAGTCAGTGTGGGCGGCCTTGGCCTCGGGGGAACGAATCTGTTCGCGCAAGACCTCTGTAACCTGGTGAGATGAACGAAGAGAGACGAGCTCAGCAGAGAGGTCGGTGTTATCGGACTCGAGTTTGTGGAGATGTTGGGTAAGTTGCTTGAGTTCGGCTGCGAGGATGTGGTGTTCGTCCCAGTGATCAGGGTGGCTGGGTTGGTGGTGCTCAAACTCGTCCTCAACGCGGTGGATTTGAGAAAGACGGTCGGCAGCGAGAGACTGGGCTTGTTCGAGGGAGGAGTGGAGAACGGAGTTAGGCAAGGACGGCAGCGGAGGCTTTTTCAGTGTCTAGGGCAGCAGCAGAGGAAAGAGAGAGCTGGGAATGTGTATTCTGGACATCTACATGGGATTCCTGGAGGAGGGAGAGGGAAGAGCGGAGGACAGTCATTTCAGCGGTGAGTTTGGTCCTGAGGGCGTCGTGCTCGACGACGCGCTGGGCCTTTGCCTGGCGCTCTTCCTTTTCTCTGTCGGCAAGGTGACGTCTATCGTGTTCGAGACGCTGGACGGCGAGCTCCTTTTTGCGCAGCTTGTGTTCAGCGTCGGTAATAAATGTTTGTTCACAGCCCAGCTTCATACAATGTGATAAATGCCTCGAATGGAACGTGGCGATGTGCATTCGATGCATAATGGGCACGGAAATCACCCAGCAACTATGGGGAAGTCTTCGTGAAAGGACTACTGACTGTTCTACGTTGATTGCGAGATTTGAGAAGTGGGATTTTCATGCCATTCCAACGGGAGGCTCTGGTGGGTCTATTTCGTAAATATGTCTGGAATCCACGTGAGAAGCTCTCCCAAAAATGAGCCAAATGAGAGATAGCGTAATGAAGACTACATTTCGCACTTTAAAACAAGTTCTTTGCTACAGTCAAATGGATGGAAATGCACCCTGTAGACTCAACAGCAAATATCTTATCCTCCTCTTCATCTCCTCTCTGCAACTTGCATCCTGAAATGTATATCTACATAACATAAGTCATGCAATGGTTGTACTTGGCTGAGACAATGACAAAGCTTTGATGTAGAAGTTGCTGACATAAAATTTTGATGCACAAGAGGATCATTACAAGGTTTTCATCCAGGCCTCCAGCCTGGCTTGTGAAGTTTGTGTTGAAGTCAGTCTGCTATGCTCCCTTCCTACAATGGTCTGTGAAGCAGTAGATAGTGTTGTCTGTCAGGTCACTATTGTCATGACTTGGCAAAATGGCTAAGTTATTATTTATATTTCTTTTCTTTTTCTTTTCTTTTGGACTTACTACACAGGAGGGAGTGTGGGAAAGTGTCACATCACAAGTGTCACATAGTCATGGTCACATGATAGAAAGTCACAGGGTGATGTCACATGATGGGTCACATGATAAGTGTGGGAAAACAGTGCATAGACCATGTAGTAGTTGTATAAGTAGTGTAGAAAATTGGGAACTCCATTGAGTTCTCCTTGTCAACTCAGATAAGGAGTGAGACTAAGTTATCTTGACAAAGTCTTTACAGCTATGCTCCCTTCCTTCAACAGTCTGTGAGGTTAAAGTTTGTTTACTTTCTGTAATATTGTGTTATTGAGTTTATGTTATAGTCAACCTATCACAAATGGTCACTTACTATTTGTGATGGGTGCTTTGATACTTTAAAGAGTTCAAAAATGCCAAGTTAGACAAGTGACAAAAGATGTTGTTAAGTCTGAGGTCTAATTCTCAGACAGGGAGTCCTTATATACAGAAAAGTGATGGTCTGTGCACTAGGACAGATCATCATATGCTACTACCTATTGTTCTACATATGGTAGTGCCTTTGTGTTAGAAATAGTGATAACTTAACTATATAGAGGCCATCCTTTGTTCTAAGAAAAGGACAGATAACTATCTATAGGTAATTAATGAAATCTATGTATAAACACTGAGGCCTTCATATCTCCACTAATATTAATTGCCTTGAGGTCTTTCTAGGCTCATTCTGAGTGGTATGAAGAGGGCTTCTGCCAAGCTCAGAACCAAAGCTTAGATCATGGTGGTTTCCGAGATATTGGTGATTTAATAAATGGTACCATGGTAGTTACCTGTTGATCTGCCTAATATCTTGGCCATCATTGATCACTTCAAGACATGACTAGTATCAATCGAAAGGTCTTTTCAAGGGCTTTTGGGAGCCATTAAGACCTTGAGAATCATTGAATAATTGATGGAGATATGGTTGAATGAAGTTTATAACACAACCCATTATACTTTCTTCCTATAACAGTCTGTGAAATAGCAGATAGTGAAGTCTGAAAGGTTGCTATGCTTCTTTCCAATAGCAGTCTGTTATTCTAACTTATTTCTTTATCTCTCAAATCATTAAAAATCAATCTCAAGTCTATTGTTAGCATACATGTTATTAATGGGCTGTAATAGCTCTTAGTGATCACCCTAGGTAAATGTTCAGGAAGAACTCGATAGAGTTCTTTATTGGATTGTCCTACTACTTATACTATTTACAAGCAGCTGTACACTAAAGTCCTGTGGTCACAAGTTTTTTCAGAACATTCTATGGTCACCTGATCCTTGATATGTGATGAGATTAGCTAAGTTCCCATGCTATTTATATCTCAACCCCGTTGTATGACTTGAGGTTGCAGATCAAGTGTTCAAATGCATGAAAAACTATTTTCCTTTTGGGGCTCTCATAACAATACACTTTATAATCTAATACTATTAAATACTTCTTTATATACTACATTAAGTCTCTTGAGTGGCATAGGCAATGTCTTTGCATTAGGTGATAACCTGATCCTTGGAATCAACACCACCTTGCCTCTAAATCTCCTGTCCTTGCTAATAATCCTGCACTGGAGCACCTTTCTTCTCACATTCAACACCATCATTCTTATACTATTACACAGTTCTTCTCCTGGATCCAAGTTTCTCAGTAAGATAACTGGAGAGCCAACCTTGAGACAAAGTAAAACAGGAGGCAATCCACCAGCATTGAGTTGTTGAAGAAACTCTGCAGGATAAGCATGGTGCATTCCACCTTCTTCAGATGTAGAGTCTATACTTCTCGGCATATGGACCTCTGCATTTAAGTTGAACTATTGAAGAATGGTCTCATTGATATCATAGACTTGATATAGCAAAATGAATTGAGCACAGGGGAAAAGAGAGAAAGACAGAAAGACTTGGTAAATAGGGCTATTTGTTCAGATTTGAGCATCTTTTCTTTTTCGTCAGCAAGATGATCACATTCAGAGTAATTGTGTACAGAGATAAGTTCAGCAGTAAGGATATCAAGAGTAAGTCTCTTTTCCTTGTCAAGAAGATTGCATCTAATGATATCCTAAATATTGGTGTGGGGAAGAGAGTGAAAAATTGCATAGACAACAAGGATGTCATCCAGCTTGTCACTGGCTTCAATGATACAATGTTTGAGGTTTAAGAACAAGCCAATATGGTCTGACATGGAGGTATGTTCATCCTATTTTTTAAGATAAAGTTCTTGGAAATAATAGTGAATATTAGTGTCCTGCCTTTGAGTAACATGGAATTAATAAAGACAATCCCACATTGCCTTGGATAAAGTAGAAGACTGGACATGTTCATGCTGTCCAAATTTGATAGTCCCTCACATTAGGCCCATAGTGGTCAGATCAGATTTGAGCCAATAAATATGCTCATTCTGTAAACAGATTCACTCCCTATATTCATCAGAGCTGAAAGGTAACATTTTATTTGTTATATCATCGACAGGAGGGTTAGCAGGGGGTTTAGGAGGAGAAGGTCACTGGCCATCAACAATGAGCCAGAGAAGTTGAGCCTGAAGAGCAGACATCATGTTGTTAGCCCAGGCATAGTGATTATTTCTATTTAATTTGGGAAAGCTGAGCACTGAAGACATCTCACTAATAGGTACCATAACCTATCAAAGTAAAAAATGCAGGTATGTTCTTAGGTGCTGAAAAAGAGGTTGGACTAAAGCTAGATGGAAATAACTGATTGATTAAATGTTTGAGAAAATATACAGGAGCATATGTACCTAAAGCCAAATGGAAATGACTGGCTTTAGGGTCTACAGATAGATACATTATATATAAGACAAATGTGTAATTGTTTACCTAGGAATGAAGGAGTCTCAGGTATCTCTGCATGTGTTGCTAGGGAAGAAGAATTTAATGTAAGAAAAAGGAATAAAGATAACATTTAGAGTGCGTCATTTGGAATACAACTAAGAAATAAGAGGAGTAATGACAAAAGATAAAGAATTCTCCAGAATAAACTTTGTCAAGACTTTATCATTTCTAGGATAGAGAATAATACGATCCAAGAAGTACTGGTTTTCTTGAGCCCTTGAGTTACCAATTCCTGGATAGATCCTATTGATAAGAGCATTGAGATTAGCACAAACTGTAAGGGGACATCTAGGGTGATGCTTAGTCGGTATTGAGGGTCTATTCTATTAGTGGCCCAGTGACAGTACGTGTACGCATTCTCATCATTTCTATCTTCTCTCTGTCTGTGTCATGCGGTGCGATGCCTTCTACTCTATTATTAGGACAATGTGATTACTGATCTATGTGCTCATGTGATAGTACATGTGATCGTCTGGTATAGAAGTATATATACTAGCAGGTTGTCATAGATATACTTCACTTGAATCTCATCTTAGCTTCCGGGACCTTTACCTAGCTTAAGGAGTGATCGCCTCCGAGTGGTTACCCTAACACAAACCATAGACTAAGGCACTTGAATTATCTCATTGTCATCCATAGTTGACCCAGCACCAATCTTGAGCAACTACTGAGCATGTTAATTATTAGCTTCAGAGTGACCCAAGTGCATGTTCTGTCTGAGATACAAGAACTCGATATGTCTCCATAAGTTTCCTCTGTAAAGAGATGCTACTACTACTTGTTGACATGTTCTCTTAGGCACCACAGGCAAAGTCTGACAAAAGTCCCCTCCAAATACCACTGTAATTCCACCAAATAGATGATCATACTAGATAATATGTCAATTTAAGAGCTATCAAGTGCAAGTGATTACTTACTTGAAGCAAGTCTCTAAGACATTGATTAACAGCATCAATATCATACTTGTGCTGCATAGGAACTTCATCCAAATAATAACCCTAGTTTTTTGGAGGACTGGGAACATATAACTATTGTGTTTGAGCCTAGCCACAGAATCTTCATGGATAGAAAGAGGAATTTTAAAGCATGAGTGAGATGTTCTTCCTTTATCCAACAAGAGAGCAGCAATTCCAGATGATACCACACACAGTACTACCTGACCTCTCCTTCTAACCTCAGCAGCAATAGTGTTACACAAAAGTGTTTTCCCACAACTACCAGCAGCATGAATAAAGAAAAGACGATCTTGATTGTTGGTAACAGACTCTAGGATAGCATCAAAAGCAATAGCTTGGTCAGGATTAAAGATTGCCATTTGCTCATCCACCAAAGTAGCTATTTTATCTACATCATACTGCTCAGCCTGCAAGAGAGGGTTGGGTATTCTGTGAGCTCACTATTACTATGGTATCATAAACTTCATTTGGCCATATCTCTATAAATTCCTCCACAATCTCTATGGTCCCAATGACACCAGAAAGACCTTAGAAAGACCTTTCTATTGATACCAGTCATGTCTTGAGGTGATCAATATTGGCTGAGCTATTGAGCAAATTAGTAGGTAACCACTATGGTACCACTATTAAATTGCCAATATCTCAGGAACCACTATGATTGATGTTTTGCTTCTGGGAATCAGAGAAGCCTTCCTTGTACCACTCAGAATAAGCCTAAGATAAAGCCAAGGAAATTAATATTAGTGGAGATATGAAGTCCTCAATGTTTGCACATGGACTTAATTAATTACCCATAGATAGTCATCTGCCTTTGAGTAGAACAAAGGACAACCTCCATATGATTAAGTTATTGCTATTTCCAGTACAAAGGTACTACCATATGACAATAGGTAGTTGTTGTAAAGTGAAGCAGTTTTATTTTCCTTTATGTGTCTCCAAGCTCTCATGTTCCTTTTTCTTTTCATTGATTATCTAATTGACACTTAGTAAGCATATAGTTGTGCCACATAGTAGAACTTGGAAACCTCAGTCCAGTATTTACAGGAACTGAGGTATATTTTAATTTTTCTTATTTGATATAAAGATAGCTGATTGTATCTAGACTTTTGTCTTACAGGTACAATAATATTAGTTCAGTGTTTACAGGAACTGATTTGTCTGACAGCTTCTGTCAATCTCCATCTGCAATAAAAATGAGTGCCTTTCCTGAACTTTGTGTGTGTCTCACAATTATTCACAAGTGAGTATATCAACTAATGCTGTCCTTGCAGTGCTGGCCTAGAAATAGACCTCCCTCCAACCTTCAGCACTATAAGGATTCATAACACTGTTTAATTATCATAGCAATACAGTGATCATCATTTTCAGGACATCCATTGGTGAATTGATCCTAGCCTTGGCAAAGATCAGAAAGATAATCTCATCATGATCATGATTTCATCACACCAATGCCCCTAAGAATTCATCTGTGTCAGAAGCATAGTCCTCCCATGTGATTTGCTTGAGAGGGACCTAGTGATCGTCATTATCAGGTCATTTGTTGGTGGATTGATCTTAAAGATCAGAAAGATAATCTCATCATGATCAAGATTTCATCACACCAATGCCTCTGAGAATTCATTTGAGGTCAGAAGCACAGCCCTCCCATGTGATTCGCTTCAGAGTATAAGGGGAGTGAGTAGGTCAAGTTTCATTTCAGAAAGCCATGTCTGATCCTGCGTTAGAAGCTCAGCTAGCTGCTGAGAGCCTCGCTATATCTCAAAAGCAAACTACGAATTACGCTAACATTGAGTTTATTCCATTCCTTGGTCGATCTCAAGGCACTAACATTCTCTGCAGTGGCTGCCTTCGTACTCCTCTTATACGATGTGCTCTTGGACATGCCCCGTGAAGTAGGAGAAACTCATTCCCTAGTTGGTTTTTCGACTAATTGATCTTTGGAAGTATAAGTACATCTGGAGGTAACACCCCCCCTTCAGATCATGCCGTGCAGTACTCAGTTTTGACAGGGCTAAATGGTCCATACCAAAAGCACTGTACCTAGTCGCTCGCTATTATGGCCTTTTTAGTGTCAGGTTTGTAGCATTCGCTCTGATCCGATCCAATACTTGGACTCACCATGATTTACTTATTTTCAGCGTGAGGGTTTTCGGTGTGTTTTCTGGCTGTCGAAGTTCCTCGATACCACCGTATCTAATTCAAAATGTATGACAATTGTAGTGGCAACGCAAGTCGGCCCGTCTGTCAGTGTGAGTGGACAGTCAAGTGATCTGTATCCGTGCATTTTTAACAAGCTACCAGTTGTAAGCTTTAGTCCAGATCTTCAATGTCAATTCTGGAAAGGTCATACAGGTGTAAAGCCTATATGGGTCTGATAACTATGTAGATTTTCCCCTTTATCTCAATTCGATCGCACTCAACAGATTTCCTAGTGCCGGGTTGGTCACCTTCACAACATGTATCAACGTCATTCTGTTACTTCGTCTTCATGCCTTGTATCATGCCAGCACTCGGGGTACGTCTTGTTCTGGTAAAGCATGTAACTCGCAATGCTCAATTTCCTCAGTGTTGTGGTTCCTGATCACTTCCATCTTAGGTATGCTCGACATATAGCGAATCAACTCAGTTACTAATGGCTATCTTAGTCGAGTTTACGGTGAGCCACTTCTGTTTTTCAGCGGCATTGAGCTATTCATACGTTATTTTCTGGTAGCTGGAGCTCTATATATCAATTGATACACTCAAAAAAGAAACATATATACCAGCGACCCAATCGTTTCCGTATCCAGGCTGCATACTTCTACTTGGTCCTCACCACGTCTCGGAATTGATAACGTGGTGAGTAGCTATTCGACGAATAGATACACCACATATGTGAAGCTCTTTTTTTTATCTCTGAAGGATCCCTACGCTGTTTGTATCAGGTATGAATGGCCCCTGTACCCGGTACAACAATACTCACTACACAAGTAGTTGTTTTCTTTGGAATGACTATCTGGAAGTTTGTGGAGTCTGCGAGGATTAGTGGGAAGCCGATTTCCCAATACAAGTTCGACAAAAACATGACGCCACTCCTGATAGCCTTCGTACGAGATGGCACAATATTTTTTCTCTTGTATGTTTTGATTACTACTAGCGATACTCATTTCTCAGTGCTTCAAAGAGTTGCAGGTCTGATCTCTCCCTGAAACAAGATTATTTTCCTAAGACCGACATTCTGTAGTTGCTTTACTCATAGCTACGATTTTCACTTCTATGAGTGGACCGTGGAGCGATGTGTCTCTACAGTAAGTGTGGGCTGGTAACTTACAATAACGAGAAGACCACGCTACTAATTACCCCCCAGGTGGTTGGAGGCAGTATACTCATTCTCAGTATGTTATTTGATCACCTGGAAAAGGCGTCTTATCTGAGCTTAACTAATGCTCTATGACAGGCAAGCCGTCTGATCATAAACCTACGGGAAGCCGGAGCCAAGATAGACCGGGAGACATCTTGGGACGAGACAATGCAGTTGAGCGTGATGGAGTTCGGGGGCGGGCAAAATACCTCAACTAATACAACCAATATCTGAAGCTCCTGCAGAGTTGATGTGTTGGCTACAGTTACTTCTTTTGAGCCAATCCAGATCGTGGCATTGTACCAATTACATGAATATTCCGAGTTCATATTCCCAAAATTTGAAGCTATAGGTGGACTGAGTTGTTGCTGACTTTTTGAAAGGTCTTCTTATTAAAACAAGTGCATGATGGTAAGACTGTTTGGTTCTGGGAGGTGCAATCAGATGATTAAAAACAATATCTACTTAAATATTTGATCTAATAATAAAACAATTTGAGACATGCCACATGTATTTAGGAGGGCAGTTTACACTACCAAAAGAAACTCCTTTGAAGAAAGAATTTATGAAATTTCTTATGCCAACAAGAGGCTGTGGGACCTAATAAACTGGGTTTGCAAATGAAAACTACTACCCACTAAATCTATCTTGTTTCAGGACCACCCATGTAATGACCTCTCAGAGCTGTGTGTAAGGGGACACCATTTCCACCCCTGAATGGCATGACAATGCTCTGGAGCTACCTTAGCCTGTTTACTAGTGATACTTAAACACACTAGTTTAGCTCCAATCCTGCTAACCCTGACACTAAGGGATGTAAATCTAGTATATAATGTAGAAGATCCCTCCAGGAGCCTCATCCTAATCTCTGAGGATTCTCCTGGAGGTGAGTTGTATCATAATTACAATCTTTAATATCACTGAGGATTCTCCTGGAGTCTTGTGCCCAGTCGCCCTTACACTGTAGTGTCATGACTTGGCAAAACAGCTAAGTTAATATTTATTTTATTTTATTTCTCATTTTCATTTTCATTTCATTTAATTAGTTATATTGGGATGCATGGGATACTAGCTAGGGTTAGGATTAACATTGTGTATAAGTAGTTCAGTGAATCTAATAAGAACTCCATCAAGTTCTCATTAGATTTTCTACTGTTACAATTTGTGACCCTGTGATGTGCATATGTCTAGACTAGTCTATCTAGTCTAGACTATCACTAGTATGTATGCGAGACCGATGTGGGAAGATGGCTGCTGACTCAGAACTGACCAAGCAACTTTGTCATATGACCTTGCTTTTCACTCAAAAACTCTATAAAATTCAAATAAATTCAGAATAAATTCAAATAAATTGGGTAAAATTGGAATAAATTGGAACAGGCAGTGGCCTTACTGTTGGAGGAAGGGAGCAGAGCGACCTGACTTACAACAGTGCAAATTACCAGTGAAGGAAGGGAGCACAGTGACTTGACGTACAATTTACAAACTAACTGTGGCCTTGCTGTTATAGGAAGGGAGCAAAGCGACCTGACTGACAACAGTGCAAACTACCAGTGAAGGAAGGGAGCACAGCGACCTGATGTACAATATTTCTCACTGTGTCGCAGACCGTTGTTGGAAGAGAGCAAAGCGACCTGATGGACAACACTATCTGTAGCTGCGCAGACTGTTGCAGGAAGGGAGCGTAGCAGACTGACTTCAACACAAACTTAATAACGTAGAATTAGTAGAGGGTTCAAGAAGGGCC
>Ga0153965_1000013_pt1 | contig 23467 bp, 20 predicted proteins | sample TSFL049MetaG_FD_104707 | JGI IMG/M metagenome (GOLD analysis project Ga0153965, IMG submission 104707) | Attine ant fungus gardens microbial communities from Florida, USA - TSFL049 MetaG | ecosystem: Host-associated > Fungi > Mycelium > Unclassified | place: USA: Florida, Paynes | collected... | reverse complement strand
CTGGCATTGATGTCTTAGAATGGAGAAGGAATGGAAGAATGGTGGTGTAAGTGGAGTGGAGGAGTCAACAGAATGTAGAAGAGATTGGACATGAAGTGGAGTGGAGGAGTCAACAGAATGTAGAAGAGATCGGACATGTCTATTGCGTCAGTTCATTGCAATAGAATGTGGTCTCTTTCATTGTTGCCCAAGTTCCCGACATGAAAGTGATCCAACAAGGTTTGATCAAATGGATCATCATTCATCATCCTCACTACTTTTCTTTTCTACGCTAATTTAGCAGCTATGAATCTCGCACTCGTTGATACAGAGACTGGCACAAATGTTTATATTTACCTATCGACTATATCAGAGAAATCAGCCAGTGGTGAAAATACATTCACTAAAAAGCGCGAGTCTCCTTCAAAGGAAATGATCCAACAGCGCTTTTTATATCTGGTACAGTGAGTTAACCAATTGTAATTGGAGATCATATCAGCTGAAAGAAGGTGGCTGAGGCAAGCCGGGGCACTTGTGACTGCTCCCCCACTTGCAGCTTCGCCGTGTGTTGATATGTCTAGATGCGGACGATTCCCGAACCAGGAGCGCCTGTGCCTTGTTCTTATCTATCTGATATACATCCGACACGAACACTATCTCCTCCTATCCATTCTATTCAAAAGTTGAAGCAATGGAAAATGCTACCATGGTACGAGTTATCCGAATCCTCGGCGAGTGTCATATTGTCCCATCGGCACCATTGATCAGTCATCTCATTACATTTCCTCACAGAGTTCATCGGAGAGCTCAAGGATGAATTTCGACAACCGCTTGTTGTTAAGTACTCTGACAAGGCAGATAGTCCTCTTCGAAGTCTTGATAAAAAACTCGACAATAAAATCAGAATCCAACAACATTTGAAGTTGAGCCGGAGCGGATTGTAAGTGGATCTTGAGCCCGTGTGATCCTACAATATTCAGGTGATGTAGGATATTTCTGGAAGGGAGCAGCCTAAATATTGAAATACACAAGCATACCAAACAGCCGGGATTCTTGAGGCCCAAGCGCGACCCACAGGATGATTTACTTTGTCAAGCTAGCATGAAATTCGACAATTTATGGGATCACCTGGCCTCTGAAGCACAGCGAGAAACCAATTGTAAGTTGATCTTTGCATCGATCACTTACTATCTACTCAGGGCATCTTAGCAAACTTGGAGATGAAATTCACCAATCCGATTCTAGGATTACAGTTTTGGATCGTCGCTGAAGTACGCATTTTATCACAGTTAAGATGTAGATTTCCTACTGAAACTTAATTGTAGGCCTACGGCATTGATTTACCCACTCTAGATGCCCAAATTAAGGATACAACAAGAATCCTGAAATCCTTCAAATCACTTTTGAGCCGCTTTGGTTCTGCGAGCACTGGTCCTAGGATGGTTATTGAGTTCGGGTTGGCCATCAATGTGGTAATGAATCATTGCCTAGCATGCGTGTATGTTATCTGACTTGAAACAGCTGAATTCCGTAGTTCAAACAGTGGTTGATTGCATTGATATCGTATACAAAGTTGGCCACATTCTCTTTCAACTTGAACAATATGCCTGATAGGTTTTGTAGCATTTTGAAGCTCAAAAAGAATCTCGTGATGCAATGCAAAACCTCGCAGAGGGCATGAGTGTCCTTGCTGACCAGCTGACCAGGCTCAAGGAACTTCCAAATTCAGATGAATTGCGTAAAATCATCAATGAATTTGATGGAATGATGGAAGAGGTGGTGGACTTTATTGAGAAGTGGCTCAAAAGTTGGTCGGGTGCGCGTTCTATCATGCGGAATGGATTGACGACTGAGTCGTTGTTGCAGCCAAACACATTCTTGTCGTCCCTCACAAGGATAAAGCTATTGAATTGAGGAAGAAGATGGATGCTTTTGCGGGACATTTCGACAGGGATCTTCTCATAGAGATCCGAGCAGAGCAAGGTCTGGTCTTTGTGCCTCGTCTTCATTGTGGCAATCATCTGATTTGTGGTACCAGCCATTGTGGAGAATGATGTTGCAAATACCCGAGGTGGGTCGTCTATGGTTCCTGATCGGCTCTCCTAACACGTCATTCATCCCATGTGATGTATAATTTTGTACCAGAAAATAAGGAGCTGGACGATCTGGTAAAAGCCATAGGGGAGAATAGGCTTCCCCTACGCGAATCATGTCTGGAAGGCACCCGGACCACCATCTTGCAAGAGATTGAAAACAAAATCAAGAATGTCGATAGCCCCAATGTGATTTGGCTAAGGGGATCACCTGGTGTTGGGAAATCTGCCTTGGCGGCCAGCATTGCCGACCGACTAGTGGACCAGAAGCGCCATGTAATCTCATTCCGGTTCGATCGCAGAGATTCTACCATCACCACGAACGCCCTGTGGCGTGCTGTTGCATGTGATCTTGCTCGCCTGTATCCCTTGCTTCGACAGCACTTAGCTCAAGGAAATCAAGGATACAGCTCATCCGACATTGATCAACTTTTCAAATCACTCATCGAGGGACCGTTATCCGTGCTGGTTGATGCTTTTCCGCGTGAGGAGCTTCCAGTGATTGTGATAGATGCATTGGATGAATGTGGTGGCCTGAGGCACAACACATCAGGGAAGGAGGATTTCCGGGGTCTCTTGCATACGATCCAGCATTGGACTCAGGTTGATCAGTTGAAGAAACTCAAATTGGTCATTACCAGCCAGCCAGAGGACCATATCACCTTCCGCGATCCCATCAGTATCTACGATATTCCTTCTGGCCATGGGGTCAAGCCAGGCGATAGTGTTTCAAGTGATATCCATATGTTCCTCCAATCACGACTCGACAACATGAACATGGAACCTGGATGGATCGCCGAGGCTCTTGACTACCTGGTTCCCGGTGCTGCCGGTATATTCATTTGGGCAACTACTGTTGCCAATTTCCTTGAAGATGATCCTGAAGCACGGTTTCACATCCTTAAATCGAGGGAGGGAGAGGATGACATGGGGGGAATGGACAATCTGTTTTCTTTGTACACTACTGTTGTCAGGGAATCACTCGGACGGATTTCGAAACAAGAGGTCCAAGGGATCACCTCTGTTATAGGTGCCATGATATATGCTAAGTGGCCTCTCAGTGACGATGCGCTTGTGATGCTTCCTGGGGTCAAGATTGGGGGGACAGATGTAATACAATTAATTCGAAGAAGTCTCGCTTCCGTCATTGACTCTGGCCCTATCCTTCATTTCCATCACAAATCATTTGAAGACTATCTTCTCTCGAGCTCGTTTCTAAAAGAATTACCTGAGCTCTCCGCTGTTCAAAATAGAGGGCATCATGAACGTCAGCTTGCTGTGTTATGCTTGAAAACCCTGGTATCACCCAAGCTTCATTTCAACATGTGCAACTTGGACTCCTCGGTCATAAAGAATGTCGATATTCCGCCCAATGTCAAATCCATGATCCCTCCTTTCGTTTTATATTCATCTCAATTTTGGGCGGACCACCTTGTTCATACTTCGTCTGACGAGCCATCTGACAAGAAGCTGAAAGATGGGGTCAAGTTCATGATGTACGAGAAACTCCTGTTCTGGATAGAGACAATGAGCCTATTGGGAAAAGCGTATGACGTGTCTTCGATCCTAAAAAGGGCTTTGTCATGGAAGGTGCGTTTATTCGTCATTTCTCTGTGACATATCTGATGTTGGCTGGCCAGCCCCTCACTCTTGATAATAGGCTGAGATTTTTTATCCATGATGCTCTCCGCTTCATTTCTATGTTCATCATTCCAATCTCACAATCTGCCCCCCATGTGTACCTCTCAGCACTCCCATTCACACCTGAGGAATCTCGTGTTGCCAGAAAATTCCACCCAATGCTTTGCAATGCCTTTGTGGTCACTGAAGGGAGACCTAGTCAACAGCCAATGGTGGTCTTCACTGCAGAGCACCACAAAGACCCTGTGTGCCATACAGCTTTCTCACCAGATGGAAGCACATTTTCCTCTACATCATTCAGCGCTGTGTATATCTGTGACTCTGAAACAGGTCATTGCATTTCAGGCCCATCTGAGAGGCCTGGTATATATGATACCTGCTTTAGTCCTGCTGGGAAGCATATCTTAGTCAAATCCGACTCTCATGCAGTAGTTTGGGACGTTGAGACGGGTGAGAAGCAGTACCAAATTGAGGGCTCTGATTTTGCCTTCAATCATCATGGTGGAAGAATTGCCTCGGTGAAAAAAGATAGAAACTTAGACAACTCTGAAGATAAAGGTGCAAATCGAATCCTGGTTCAGTTCTGGGATGCTAGCAATGGTACACTGATATATAATAGGCTGTTGGAGGTAAATGATGTTCGTGTTGCCCAATTTTCTCCTGATGGGCATTTTCTGGCCATAGCAAAGAGGTCTGAGGATGTCATTGAATTACGGAACTTGGAAGATAACAAGGAAATCCGACGATTCACATATCCTCATCGAAATTTGTCATTTATCCGCTTTTCTCCAACCAGCGACACTTTGATGGTCGGATCTAGAGAAAAACCTCGCCAAGTTTACCTTTGGAGATTGGACACGCAAGAGATGGCATCCTTCAGCCATGATTTCTATGGTGTACCACATGTTATTCATTCACCCCTTACGAATTACCTATTTATCGAACGACTTGACACGGTGGAGATATGGGATGTCTCTGAGACCGGCTCAAAAATGATCTGCGAGATGAAGCCTGGATCCACTTCACTTTTAAGGAGTATCTGTCCATCATGCGATGGTCACAGGGTTTTGGTCGGATATTATGATGGAAGTGTGGAGATGTGGAACCTGGACCTGGAGAATTTGGCGATCAATCAGGCTGACACTACGGACGCTCGAGATGTGCGAAGAGTTGTTACAATTTCACCATCTGGAAAGATGGTAGTCACAGGATCACAGCAACCTTCCAAAGTCAAATTTCTGGATACAACTACTGGGAAAGTCATAGCGCGTACCGATATCGAGTACGAAGACGACATGGAAATTGCATTTTCCCCAGATGAAGAACAGGTAGCATTTTTGTCCAAGTCTCTCATCATCATATACAATATAATGCATCCGGAGAAGCGCGTCTTATTCGACCCCTGGCCGGGAAAGGATATTCGGAAAGGGAGGGTCGCCTTCCAAACATGCAACGACCTGGTCATATGTGCCATCTCCCGTGGCTACTCAGGAACACTGCAAGTTTGGCATCAGCAGGATCCCACAGGTTTCAAATGCACATATTCTTTAGACTTCAAGCCTGACAAATACTCGTATCCAATCCTGGCACCTGATGGCTTGACCGCCATTGTGCCTTACTTTTCCTCCACCAAATATTATTCATGGAATCACGAGACTGCCCAGTTTGATCCTGTCCACTTTGAAGATCAAGTGCATGTTCTCTGGCACCCTAAGTACTCACCCGATGGGAAACTCTTCGCATGTCGGTCTCTTTATGACTCCCACGTCCGAGTCTGGGACACACGAACTGGCTATCTCGTTTCCAAGTTTCCAACGCCCAGGGTGGATGCAATTGCCCTCTCACCTGCTCTGATTGATCATTCCCTTGGCGAGAGACTCATTGCTCTAAGATTCAATAATGAAAACGCAATATGTCTCTTTGATGCCTATACCGGCCATCAGCACGCTCAAGTTTTGGGTCAAGCATACACAGACATGGCGTTCATACGAGATGGAACAGTGTTGGCATACTATTCCAGTGACTTTGGTTTGAGAGTATGGGACATAGCAAATCTCGCAGTTGACCTCTGGCATTCCACTCATGGATATGAGCTTATGCTGCAAGGCATGAGGGAAGGATGGGTGATGGGTCGGGATGATGAGCCACTGTTTTGGGTACCAGCCGAGCACAGGGAACATCTGTGTGCGCCACCGTTCAAAGTGGTAATCAAGGCCCCCCAAATGAACTCAACAATGCCGGACTTGTCTAACTCAAGGTTCGGCAGAAAGTGGACGGAATGCATTGACAAAGGGTGGTTGAGAGAGCTCGAGAAAAAGGAAAAGGAGGTAGGATAGCTGCTGGAGTAAGAAAACAAGGTGCGTTCTGTCCTTACCCAATGTACTTGAATGTGTTCAAACATAACAGGAGAGTAGGAGGAGCCTGTTACTCTACTCAAGTTTTCGCCCTCTCGGTGTCTCAAGAGAAGTTTCCGTTTTAGCGAGTCTAAGGACACCTACTATGTTGAGTTGAGGACGAACAGCGTAATAATGGGGGAACTCGTTGCAAATGTGCAACGTACTTCATTGCTACTACATCTATTTTTCTCTAACTAGAACAATAAAAGTGAAACATCTTGTCTGACATGAAGAGAAACAATCACTGAAACATAGAACTAATTTTAGTGTAGCGTTCGATATTCTAACACACAATTTGGTGTTCACCTCACTAGATGATCTCGCGATTTTTCCATTGACATTGATGAAAATTGGTACAAACACAACCCTATGTATCAGCTGCATCATTCAACAAAATTTCTTTCAGGCCATTTAACATCATCCGAGCGCTCGTGCTACCACAAGACAATTGTGTACGAAGCCTGAGGAGAGTTTTGAGCGTGCTCTCGAGTCCATAAGAGATTGCCTTGACTCGGGTGCGGTGTCCGACACTTGGCTCAGGCGCGAGAACCCTAGACTCTTCAGCGCTTCTGCCAAGTCACTTCTGCACACCTCTTAAGGAGTCAGGGAGACCAGACAAAGATGAGGCAGTCAATGAAGTGGGGAGGGACGTCGGGAAGGTGGAGGCTGAGTTAAGGGAGGGATAACAACCATCACATGGAGTCAAGTTGCTGCTTGAATTGGGATGTCAAGTCACCTGACAGTTCAGTGTCATCTCACCTGTCAAGTCATCTAGACCTGTCACATAGTCATGCTTTGCCACAGTGCCGCTAGACATAGAATTAGCTACTATTGTAATAATGTTGAATGTACATGAATTTCCTTGAAGGTGGTTGAGTTCAGGTCCTTGTACTACATTCTATATCATAGCCTTTGCAACATCAAATGGAATTTCCTTATTGTTACAGTCACTATCTCTCTTGACAATATCATGGACAATGGAGATGAACACACCTACCCACCTGATCATGCAACTATTGATCCAAACCAGCTCAATATGATGAAGAATATGTTTCAGGCCTGAATGTTGGAGATAGAAAGAGCTGTTCAGCAGCAGCTAGTTGCTGGGAGAGCAAGCTAGGCCCAAGAGAGCAGAACTTGAGAAGCAGATTGAGGAGTTACAGAAACTGTTATCTGATACACAATTGCACCCAAGTCCCAATCAAAGGTGTGCTTATGCATTAAGTCTGTTTATAGTAATATTGTTATGACCTTAAGAAGTAACTCAGGTTGCAACACTCAAGTAAAGATTTGAGGATGAGATAAGAGTAGAGGAAGGAAGGGAATAATACAATTGGTAAAGCATAAGGAATACAGGAGAGTATCTACTGTATATATACCTATGTACCATGTATTAAGAGTGAGGAGGAAGCGAGGCAGATGTAAGGTCTACTGAGTAAAGTACATGCCCTAACAATAAGGCACTGACTGAGCTACTGTGTCAAGGACTATGCAGAGTGGAAGTGGAGTAGACCAGAGTGGAGTGGAATTACTCTGGAGTGAAAGGGAGTTGACAACAAAAGTAGGGGAATAACCTTGGCCTCAGCTTGTGCACTGTGCCTCGATCTGCTGTTATGTTGTTATGCTGCAAGCAATTTTTCCATAGAAGATAACATTTGATACACTTTATACCAACAGATTCTCAATTAGAATTCGCTCTAGAACCCTTTCTATATTCTCAGAACATAACACTATAGGACAAGTACATTGAGCAGGTGATAATTGACCTAGGGCTTGTGTTGAGACCTCGAGAAGCAATTAGGATGAACTGGCATCAGGTTACTAAGAGAGTTACTGAGAGACTACACTCTAGATCCGCTTTTGTACAGACCAACTTAGAAAGATGGTAAGCTTGTACTCTAGACCCAGTACTATTCAGATGAAGAACTTAGACTAATAGACTTTGTGCTTGTAAATAAATAAGCATTGATAGCATCAGATCAATTATATTTAGATAAATGACCTCTAGGACATGACTTGGAGATACTAGACATTTATTGAGACTTGCTAACTGCTTAACAGGTAATCAATGAAGTCCAAATTACAAAGCAGCATCAAGAGCATAATAGGAAAAGACAGAAAAATATTCTAGAAGAAAGCAGCGATGAAGACACATCATCTTTGATGGGAAGGACTTAGTGAGGGAATACATCATCACAAAGAAAGGAGAGGGCTGCATCATCAGTAGGAATTTGGGAGGACTTAGGAGAGAAAGGAGGCAATGGAATCCTAAAAGTAGTAATAGTTTCCCTTTTATAATTTATTTCTTAAGTTTCAGGGCTTTGTAATATTTTAATATAATATCCAGAGTGCAGTTGGATGAAAAGGAGAACCTCTTGACTCCTACCTCCATCTACACTGCCTCTTGGATCGTGAATGTGGATCTATTGAGAGTAAAAAGACTAGAACTAGTAGGGTGTCTTGAGAAAAACACAAAATATACCCAGAACTCGATCTAAGAAGAAGACACAGATGCAACTCGGGCAGGCTTTGAAGAGGACAGCAGGCTAGAAAAGCTTGGCTAGGTGCACACTTGGATTGCATCACACCCATAAGGTTTGGTGTTGGGGGTGCAGACAAGAGGACAACTGAGTATGGAGGGTTTATGAGTGATCAACTAACTGTATTTTCCAGAGGAGCTTTTGTCATAGTGTGTAAAGGTTGACACCTTAGGGAGGCTATGTGATGACAATCTAGAGAGATCTTACAATCCTTTTACAACCACCAACTTATATTTTACTAGAGCTGTATATAATTCTCATTTCTCTAATTATTTATAAACCTTCAATTTTGATAATCTCCTCTCAGACCTTTAGCATGCAATTGGGAGCTGGCACATCATTGTTTTGTTTGTCCTAGTGTGCAATTCCCCTTTTGCACCCTTTTAATGGTAAGACCAACCTTGAGTGGATTCATAAAAACTTTATTATCCTCTCTTTTGGTTATTTGAGTTTTCCCTCTAAATTCCCCCTTTCCTAAGCTCTCTTTGTTATTTGATCATCTCCCCAGTGCCTACTTGTTTAGTGCACAATTGTAGAATATCTTGGAGATTCTTTTACTCTCATTTGTTGTTATTTTTGTTTTGTGATCAATTCCCTTTGATTCCTATCACTGGAATAGCTAGAAGTCAGAAGTACAGAGAAAGTAAAAGTCATAGTGGAAGGAGTGGATCTATTGGAGAAAGTAAAACAATTGAAAGTAAGAGATAATGAAGTAGTAAAAGCAGTCAAGGAAATAAAGCAAGTGGGGATAAAAATGTTAAGAGACGAAGAGTGGAGAGAAGATAGTATCATGTACAAAGAAGAAAAAGTCTATGTACCTAAAGATGAAAAGCTGAGGGTAGAAATTATTAGACCACACCATGATATGCCAATAGAAGATTATGGGGGACAGTGGAAAACAGTGGAGTTGGTCACTTAAAACTTTTGGTGACCAGGAGTTACAAAGGAGATAAAAAAATATGTAGAAGGGTGTGATGCTTGCCAGTGAAATAAAAACTGCACAGAGCAACCAGCAGGTAAGTTAATGCCTAACTCAATACCTAAAAAGCCTTGGACACACATATTGGCAGATTTTATTACAAAGTTGCCATTAGCTCAAAGATATGACTCTACTCTAGTAGTAGTGGATTGATTAACAAAGATGGTTCACTTTATACTGACTACAAAAAAGACATTGGCAGAGGGGTTAGCAAAGTTGTTTAGAGATAACATGTGGAAGTTACATGGATTACCCAAAGGTATCATTTCAGATAGAGGACCTCAGTTCACAGCAGGATTAATGCAGGAATTGAACAAAATACTGGGAATAAAAAGTAAATTGTCGATAGTGTTCTACCCTCAGACAGATAGGCAAACTGAGAGAGTCAACCAAGAGTTAGAACAGTACTTGAGTGTCACAAAAAGTGACTACTAAATAGTATCATGAAGGTATAACAAAATATCTGTTCAAATGAACTACATAAATAGCTAGACCCTTGTTAGCAAGTAGCCTTGCTAATGTCGCCCTTTTGGTATAGTGGTAAACTATACAGTATGTGACTACTGGTCCATAGCACAACTGTGACATTGAGAATGTTCATTGATCATAGGCAAGAACAATAGTCAGAGTAGTTGGGAACAGCAGAATTTGTGTATAACAATAAAGTGCATTCAAGTACTAGAACATTGCTATTTAAAGCAAATTATGGGCAAAATCCTAGGATAGAGTCCGAAATGAGGAAGAAAGGGAAATACAAGGGAGCAGAGAAATTTGTAACAAAAATGAAAGAGATTCAGAAAAAGACTAAGACAACACTAGGAAAGGTACAAGAAGAAATGAAAAAGTATGCAAATAGAAAAAGAGCAGGAGTTAACGAATATAAAGTAGGAGACTTAGTAATGCTAAGCACTAAGGATCTGAAATATCAGATGGTTGGGAGGAGAACAGAAACATTAACAGAGAGATTTGTAGAGCCTTACAAGATAAAGAAAATTGTATCATCAAACACAGTAGAACTAGAGCTACCTAGTATAGTAAAAATACATTTGGTAGTAAATTTTAGTAGAATACAAAGATATGTAGAGCAAGTGGAGGGGCAGGAAAAGGAGAAACCAACTCCAGTTATAATTGAAGGAGAGAAAGAATAAGAAGTAGAGAGGATTCTAAATAAGCAATGGATAAGAGGAAAAGACAAGTACTTAGTGAGATGGAAAGGATTCATAGCAGAGTCAGATACTTGGGAAAGAAAAGAGAACTTAGAAAATGCAAAAGAGGCAGTAGAAGAATTTGAGAAGGAATATCAGTGAGATATGGAAGATATAAGAAGACAAGAAAGAGAAGAGAGAATATTTAAAAGAGGAGAACTACTAGAAAGATTTATGGTGAAGAAATTATTTGGGTGGTCAGATAAGAAGTATGATGAAGAATATTGGGGAAGACTTGAGAGGAACTGAAAATGGTGGAAAGGAAAATAAGTGTTAGAAACTATAGGGGAGAAAAAAAAAGAAATTGAGCAAAAGGAGTCAGAAATTGGAGAATAGATGGAGGAAGACAAAGACAAAATGGGCAACATGGTTGACCCATATTATGAGCTGTAAATCCTCAGGACAAGAAAACTTAAAAGGAAGGTAGTGTCATAACTTGGCAAAATGGCTAAGTTATTATTGATATTTCTTTTCTTTTCTTACTACACAAGGATGAAGCACAAGAAAGTATCAGGTGACATCACATGACTAAGTTACATGAGGACCATAAAAAAGTAGTGCACAAACCATATAGTAGTTGTATAAGTAGTATACAGAATTAAATGAGAACTTCATTGAGTTCTTCTTGTCAACTTGGACTTGGAGAGTGATTAAGTCATCTAGGCTAAGTTGCTACAAACAGACATTTGTATAAGTAGTCACTCTAATCCAACAAAAACTCCATTGAGTTTTTCTTGAACTTCAACCCTAGTCTAACTCTAAGTCCATTAAGGGCTTACACTAACAGACTATCTAGGACCCCATCACAGGACTTGGTACTTAGGGTAGGATTGATATAATATTAAACTCTTAGCTTTGTTATCAACTTAGTCTCCTCAAACTGTCTCTTCATCTTTTTTTCTGTCACAAAAAAGTGACTACTAAATAGTATCATGGAGATATAACAAAATACCTGTTCAAATGAACTATATAAATAGCTGGACCCTTGTTAGCAAGTAGCCTTGCTAATATTGCCCTTTTGGTATAGTGATAAACCATATAGTATATGACTACTGGTCCATAGCACAACTGTAACATTTTCCTTAAATCAATTTCCTTGATCAAACTTAGTAGGCCAGTATAAAGGGTAACTCAACCCCTAGTTGTAGTCAAGCCCAGATACCTTTTCCCTTGAGTACAGACTTAACAGTATAACAAAGCTAAAATCTCCTTTGTACTAATTCAACTAAGGACTGAGATTAGTTATGTTTAGTTCTACCGGACTGTGAGGGTGACCAGAGTAGAGCACTCCAGGAGATTCCTCAGAGAATTAGATGAGGCTCCTAGAGAGAATAATCTACAATATATATACTAAAATGTCCTTGCATTCCATTTTTTGGTAACCAGGGGCTGCACAATGAAATTATGTTGGGAGGCAATAGGCTCTGGAGTCATGTGTAGGGGGTCCCCTTACATTTACCCCCCCTCCAAGGTTATTGCGTCTTGAAGCAATGGTTCTGGGATTAAAAATAGCATTAAAGTCTGTTCAGCAGATGTGTCTTGGGGCAGCTGGGTACTTCCAATAGTACTCTGTGACAAGGTCCAGTGTCTTGACATTGGAGGTGACCTCCCAAGAGTTGTGTTCTCTGCTAAAACCCTTCTACTTGACCAGGAACTGGAACCTCCTCCAGTGCCAGCGACTATCTAGTATCTCTTCCACTTCCCACTCTTCTTCTCCATTGACAACAATGGGTGGTGGTGGGACTTGCAGTTTCCTCCCTAGGATCAGATCTTCCAGAGCAGTGGACAACTTTACGACGTTGAACACTGGGTGCAACTGCCTCATTCCGTGGGATAACTTGAGATGGTAGGCTAACGGTCCCACTTGGCATTCTATTTCAAAAGGTCCTAGTCTGTGATGTGACAACTTTGGAGATGGACATGTTGTTTTAATATCTGACGCATCTAAGTATACCCGGTCTCCTGGTTTGTATATGGGGGCCAGAGACCTCTTTCGATTATAGTACTGCATCATATCTTCCTGTGCTTTGTGGATCGCTGACTTGGCCTCTTCAGTGGTGGATTTCATCCACTCCATAAATTCACTGACCGTCTCTAGTCTAGAGGGGGCTTGGCTTGGTTCAAAGCCCATATGGGGGATTCGTCCAGTGTCTAGTAGGAACAGAGGTTGCTGCGTCGCAGAGTGGACATGGTTGTTGTGCTGGAACTCCACGATCGGTAGGAGGTCGTACCAGTTGTTCTGTTGTTTGTTGACGAATAAGCAAAGGAACTGGTCGAGCTCCTGGTTGACACATTCCGTTTGTCCGTCTGTCTGGGGGTGCCAAGCTGTGGAGGAGAATAGTCATATGCCTAGTAGCCTGTATAGTTCCTTAGTAAATGAAGCTACGAATTGGGGTCCGCAGTCAGAGACAACACATTTCGGGAGGCCATGGAGCTTCCAGATGTGGTGAAGAAAGAGTCTGGCTGCTCCTTCTGCTATGACCGTTATGTGCATCAGAACGAAGTGTACTCTCTTGGAGACGGAATCTACAACAGTTATGATGGCATCATGTCCAGAGGACTCTAGGAGTTCAACCATGAAATCGACACTGAGTGTATCCCACCATGTATTCAGAATGGAAAGCGGTTGAAGCTTGCCAACTGGAGAGTATTGCTAGGGTTTCGTCCGGAGGCAGAGATCACAAGTACTTACATACTGGCTGATATACCTAGATATCTGAGGCCACTAGTAGTTCCGGAACACCAGTTCTAGTGTCTTCCATCATCTGGGATGACCTGCGATGTGAGTGTCGTGGCAAAGGGCTACGATCTGTCTGCATAGGTCCAGACTTTGAGGTATGTATATCTTCCCTCAGAACCAGAGCAGGCCATCTATGTTCAATCACTCCGAGGAGTACACTGTCCCATTAGTGGAGCGTTGGAGCTCTCGTGCTGCCTTAGTGATGGGTTCCTCTTAGTCTCCATTCTAGTTTCCTTTGTATATCTCAGACAAGATCTTCTGTTCCACGCCTGCCAGTTCCACTCCTTCCAGGGCATGCACCACAAGGAACTCTGGTCAAAGGAGGACAATGTTCTCATTGTTGGAGGCTCCGTTTCCATGATCAGCTCTCCTTGACAGTGCGTCCTGGGTGATGATGAAGCAAGAAGTCGAATCTAGCCAGATGCAAGGACCAATGAGCTTGATGATAGTTAAGTTTCTTGGCCGTCATGAAATACTTGAGGTTCTTGTGGTCGGTCTAGATTTCCACTGGATGGGTCGTTCCTTTCAAAAAGTGCCTCTACTCTTCTAACACATGGATAATGGCCAGCATTTCCTTGTTGTGGATTTCGTAATTCTGCTCCACGGAGGACAAAGACTTACTGTAGAACACTACAGGGTGCCATTTTCTGTCTGTTGTCGACTTCTGAGACAAGATTACTCCTGTAGCAAAGTCCAAGCTATCTGCTTCAATCCGGAAGGGGTCCAATTCCTGAGGAGACACTAACACCGGAGCAGTGGTTACTGCTGTTTTGAGGTCTTCGAAGGCCGTCTGTTCCTTTTCGCTCCATGTCTAGACTTGTTTGGAGCGTGTTAGGTCAAAGAGGGGTCAGGCTTTGGCAGAAAAATCCTGAATGAACCTCCGGTAGAAGTTCACGAAGCCTAAGAAAGCCTGAACATCCGTCTTGTTCTCTAGAGTAGGCTATTCTCGGACTCCTGCGACCTTGACTAGATCCATGGAGACTTCGTTCTCTGAGATGACCAGTCCCAAGTACTCAATCTGCTGCTTATAGAACTTGCACTTCTCTGGGCAGAGGAAGAGTTTGTTCTCCTTCAAGACCTACAACACCCGTCGGACTACTTGCTCGTGCTCTTCCTCTATCTTGGTGAAGATCAGGATATCATCCAGATAGACTACCACAATACCTTTCGCTATGAGGTTCTGGAAGATGTTGTTTATCATGGTTTGGAAGGTGGCTGGACTGTTAGTCATTCTAAAGAACATTACCAAGGGTTTGAATAGGCCTCAATTGGTTCGGAAGACCGCCTTCCACTCGTCTCCAGGCTTAATGCAAACGTTGTTGAAACCCCAACAGATGTCTAGCTTAGTGAAGTATCTGGCTCTGCAGAGTTGGGATATGAGTTTGGAGATCAGTGGGAGAAGGTACTTGTTCTTGACCGTCATGGAGTTGAGTGCACGATAGTCTTGAACCAGCCAGAGTGAGCCATCCTTCTTCTTGATGAAGAACACTAGAGCTGCCATGGGGGATTTAGAGGGGCAGATCCGTCTGGTATGCAGATTCTCCTCTAGGAAGGTGTCCAACTCTTTTTGTTCTACCGGAGATAGAGGGTAGACTTTTGACAACTCAGGCTCTGAACCCGGAATGAGTTTGATAGCATGGTCCCATTGCCTGTGCTCTGGGAGGATGTCAAAGTCTTTCTTGGCAAATACGGACTTGAATCCTCTGACGCAGTCAGGCAGAATGAAAGATTCTCTCCATGCCTCTGCAGATCGACGAGCTCCTTCTGCAAGTTTCTGGAAGGTCATAGAGGTGGCACATAAGTCTTCCGCAGTAGGCTCTAGAAGGATTCTGGTCATGAAGAGTCTATTCCCTTGCTCATATTCAACTTCTCGAGTCTAAATAGGGGTCTCGTCCTCTTCTGAGTCTTCCACATACTCTAGAGGGGGTCCAGACTGGCAGACATTGAGGGCTCTACTCTCCATCCTCTTCCACAACGCTTGTTCCTTTCGTATCACACAGCATCCTTCACATCAAGGAGGACATCAGTTCATCTGTACTTCTTCGGTTTGCCAATTGACCTCTGGGTTATGGTCCTTGAGCCAGGTATAACCAAGGATCATGTTTTGCTTTCCGAGGCTAGAAACAGCGAGGAGTGTCCTTTCAGAGTGGGTTTTGTAACAGAGGACTACATCTACAACTTCAGAGATCTGGCCTACCTCGTTAGGGGAGCCGTCCATGTTGTACACTAGTATGGGGCGAGAGATGCTCCAGGTGTTAATATCCTTTGTACGAACAAAGTCTTGATCTATGAAGTTGCCTGTAGCTCTAGAGTCCAAAAGCGCCTTGACAGAATGCACCTCACTGGTGTCTGTGGTGCTAACTTCTATTAGGAGGATGATTAACGTTCTGCAGGTGTTGAGGGTATTGACAGAGAGTCGTTTGGGTAACCTCTTTTCCCATTTTGGTTTCTGGGGTTGCATTGTCCTGTCCGGAGTGAAGGAGGAGAGAGAGGGTGTGTCTATAGGCTCATATATATCTGTATTGACCTCTTCTATGTCTAATACAGCGAACCTATTAACTAGCAGCAACTGGGGCACACTTTTCACCAGCCACACTAAGCAAAATCCTCCTCTGGGGCTGAGCAAATCTCCTCTTCCTCTACTGCATCCTTGTAAGGGAATACTCCTAGAGGTATGCTTAGTGATGTGGGTAGGCTCCTACCTAAGGGCTGTTATCCTTCTGATCGCATTCTCACTCTCTCCTTCCTTTCCCTTCTGTGTCATAACATGTGATGCCTCTAGTTCTAATATTGAACTGTGTGTGATTATCAGTCAGGTACCATGTGAACTGTGCCTTGATGGTCTAGTAATATAAGTACTAGCTTCCTGTTGTAGATATATCTCAGTTGAATCTTACCTTAGCTTCTGGGACTACTCATTAAAGCTTAAGGGTCTTCGCCTTGTGTGTGACTGTGCCCTAACAATCCTTCAGGGCCATTAAATCTTCAATCAATTCCTCTCTTTGCTCTGCGGTTAACCTCCAGACGTCCAAATGGTGGAAGCAGTCCTTCACAAGATGGTTGGCCTCTTCGCAGCAATAGCAACCTCATGGAGGTAAGGAGCGCATTTTCTGGACTGTGTCTATGTCCATGGGTATTCCTCCAGATGGTATAGGTGGAGGCAGAGGAGGTCTTGGCAGAATGAGAGGTGGAGCTGCTGGAGGAGAGCAGAGTACAGAGAAAGGGGTTGGTCGAGTAGGGGCAGAGCGTACAGGGATCACAGCTGTCAACTGGAGCATAGATTGGAACGCTTTATTTGCCAACCACGCTTGGTCGATTCTCTGGGCTGCTGCATACCAGGCCTCCAGATCAGTGTCGGCGGGTCGTTCGAAAGGTATAGTGGTGATCTGACTCTGGACATTCAATTTGAGTCTGCAGCAGAATTTGACTACCAAGGTCTGGGGGTCTGTGTATCCGGCGTCTGAGGCTAAGATTAGGAAACTGTCCAAGTAATTGTCTACTGTTTGGTTCCCATGATAGTATGAAGACCCCTCCAAAGTGTTGATAGCGTCTGCTTCTGCATTGACTAAAAAGAATTGACTCTGGAATTGTTGTTCGAAGTCGGTCCAGAATTGAATTGGAAAAATACTGGTGTCTGCCTCCTGGTGAAAGAGGTTCTCGGACCACTTCGCAGCATGTCCATCCTTGAAGAAGGCAAGGGTCCAGAAGATTTTTTCCTTGTCGCAAGTGAACTGCTCCAGGGCCAGGCACAAATACAGCGTGCAAAAGTTAAGGAAGGCTTGTCTGGAGCTCCGTTCTCCAGAGAAGTCTGTGGGAGAGAAGAGTTTTGGCCTCGCTCGCTGTTTAGATAGAGCGGCCAGAGCAGAGAAGGGAGGTCTAACCGGAGGGGGAGACACAGGTATTGGAGGCAGAGTGACAGTTGATGCAAGAGCAGAGCTGGTCATAAGTTAGGTGATATGTTATAATTGGGTGGTCAAGGCCACGAGAGTGGTGTTTATAGCATATTCCAAAGCATTCTGTTGTTTGGTCAGCTCCTAGAGATAGTGCTGTAGGTAGCCCAAAGTATCGGCTATACCTGGGGGGGTGTCCGTGGGCAGCAACATCGTCCTTGGAGTGGAGTAATTAGAGGGTCAGAGTTTGTCAGCAGAGAGCAACCGGAGGGCGGCTGTCCACTGAGAATCCCTAAGGCTCTGGTAATGAGATCTAATTCTGCTATGAGGGCGACCAGAATAGAGCACTCCAGGAGATTCCTCAGAGAATTAGATAAGGCTCCTAGAGGGAATAATCTACAATATATATACTAAAACGTCCTTGCATTCCATTCTTTGGTAACCAGGGGCTGCACAATGAAATTATGTTGGGAGACAACAGGCTCTGGAGTCATGTGTGGGGGGTCCCCTTACACAGACCTCCACTTAGAACATCACATATATATAATGGGCTCTGCTTAATAACCTCTAGAGAGTTCTCCTCAACCCCAGTCAAATAACTCCTATAAAGAAGCTATCCTAAACAATCTAGAAGATGAAGATACTAAACTATCTACAATGTCTATCCAAATAGTTCCCCCAACATTCCCTGGTATAAACTTGCAATCACTACTACTAGTCCTCTTGAGATAGGTAAACCCCTCTCAAAAGAAATGATATTGTGGCATAGAGGAGCCAGTGGAAGGAGCCCTGACAAGCTACATGTCATGACTTGGCAAAACAGCTAAGTTATTATTTATATTTCTTTTTTTTTTCTTTTGGACCTACTATACATAAGAAGTGCAGGGAAGTGTTATGTCACAAGTGTCACATAGTCATGGTCATATGATAGGATGTCACATAATCACATCACATGAGGAGTGTGGGAAAATAGTACACAGACCATGTAGTAGTTGTATAAGTAGTGTATAGAAATGAATGAGAACTCTATCAAGTTCTTCTTGTCAACTCAGACTTGGAGTGGATTTAAGTCATCTTGGCTAAAGTCTTACACTATGTGTCTTTATTTTCCAATATCAAATCTATTTCCGAGCCTGTGAAAGAGAGTTCAACAAGAACCCTGAGAAAATATTCTTTGCTATCTCCTATCTACAAGAGATGACATTGGATTACTTTGAGCTATTTATTAATGAACCAGACCTTTACCAGAACCTAGACTTTTTTAAGGACTGGTCTGCCTTTGTCCAAAGACTTTCAAATATTTTCAGCTCCTACTCTTCAGAAGATGACAACAAGAATACTATTATGGCTATCTCTTTTTCTAACAAGGGTAAGACTGTGAGCTATTTCATATAGTTTGCAAAATACCAGAACTGTATCTGCTGGGATGACCATTCCCTAAGGAAAGTGGTCAAGGATATACTACTAAGCCAGATCCAAGATGAATTATAATATAGCTAGGAGGATATATTAACTTTTGAGGGTCTAAAAAGGGCAGTAATAAGAATTGACAATGATTACTGGAAATGTTAGCAGATGTTATGAACATCAAGTGGAACTACAGTTATTATCAACTATGGTCTGATAACAAGTGGTTAGTAGATGAGATACTAGCACTGTTGGATGAAGACATTACAAAAATGTCTAATGACTCTAAATGAACATTGGGCTCATAGTATAGACAGGACTCGTCAGAGAAATCTCAAACAATTTCTTTCTATCTTTGGACTTGAGCTAAATAGGACAACATCAGACTAACCTATTCATAGACTCTGACTCAACTTGTCACTTCTGTTACTAGACTATTACTTAACTAGTTACCCTTAGTTACAAGTAGTATTGCTTCATTGTAACAATATCACAATACCTAGTTAGGATAAATACAGACCAGAAAGAGAAGAGAATGGCAAGTTTTCTCTTTTTGTGTTTCTGTAAGGGAATAGCATCTAGGGTAATGCTTAGTAAGTCTGGTGAGCTTGTATCTACTAGAAGCTCTATATCTATTTGTATCGCATTCCCATTATTCCTAGCTTCTCCTGTCTGTATCATGTGGTGTGATACCTTCTAATCTATATTAGGACTATTGTGATTATGAATCCATGTGCATGTGACTGTTCATGGGATCATCTAGTGTATACTATATATACTAGCAATGTGTCATAGATATACTTCACTTGAATCTCAACTTAGCTTCTGGGACTATCCACTAGCTTAAGGGTGATTGCCTCTAAGTGGTCCCCTAACAATTTCCTCTGTCTTACTCTGAGGAATCAGTACTCTTCCTTGTCTTAGAACAGCCTTGAAAGATGCTACTCAAAGTCTCATTAACATCTATCCTCTTTGATATAACTTCACTAAAAACCTTAACTAGACCCTCTAGTGCACATAGCCAAAAACTATTAGCAAAGGAAGAGAAGAAAGAAAAGGGTATATTATAACTTGGTAAAACAACTAAGTTATAAGGGGACACCTCTATTTCTGCCCCTAAACTGTATAACGACACTCTGGAGCAACCCTAGCCTATTCAAGTATTACTAAAGTAATACTCAAACACACTAGTATAGCTCTGATCACGCTGACCCTGACACCAAGGAATGTACACTTAGTATATAAGGTAGAAGATCCCTCTAGGAGCCTCATCCTAATCTCTGAGGATTCTCCTAGAGGTGAGTTGTATCATAAACACACACTGTAATATTACTGAGGATTCTCCTGGAGTCTTGTACCTAGTCGCCCTTACATAAGTCAATATTTATTTTCTTTTTCTTTTCATTTCATTTAATTATTGAACATATGAGATAGTAACCACTTGTATGGATTTGCAGAAGAGTAGAGTAGAGTTAGGGCTACTTTTATGTATAAGTAGTATAAGAAATCTAATGGAAACTCTATCAAGTTCTCTTTGTCAACTTAGATAAGGAGTAGTTCTAAGGTATGTCTTTCAGGGTAATAGAAACACTATAAGAGTCAACAAAAGAAAATAGAGGACAGTAAGCTCCCAACTGGCCTCTAATAATTTGTACAGTGTATTACACCCAGAAAAACTAGGAAATAAATTAAATTGTCATAGTAATACTAAGAAAGTAAGAGACATATGACATTATCACAAATGGTCACTTACTAATTTGTAAATGATGAATTTAGATTCAAAAAGTGCTTATAAGCAAAGTTTAAACAGTGACAAGAGATGTTGTTAAGTCTGAGGTCTAATCCTTAGACTATGAGTCCTTATATACATGAAAGTGATGGTCTGAGCACTAGGACAGAACATCACATACTACTACCTATTGTTCTATATATGGTAGTGCCTTTGTACTTGAAAATGCAATAACTTAACTACATGGAGGCTGTCCTTTATTCTAAGAAAAGGAAAAATGACTATCTATGGGTAATTAATAAAGTCTATGTACAAACATTGAGGACTTTATATCTCCACTGATATTGATTGCCTTGAGGTCATTCTAGGCTCATTCTGAGCAATATGAAGAGGGCTTCTCTGATGTTTAGAAGAAAAGCATTTATCATGGCAGTTCCCAAGATATTGGCAATTTAATATGTGGTACTATGATAGTTACCTACTGATTTGCTCAATAGCTCAGCCAATATTAATTGCCTCAAGATGTAACTGGTATTGATTAAAAGGTCTTCTTAAGGGCTTCTTGGTGCCATTAAGACTGTGAGAATCATTGAAGAATTGATGGAGATATGGCTGAATGAAGTTTGTGACAGAAAAACATTAAAAACACTAGAAAGTTATATGGGTAACAAAATAAACCAAGTAACACAATAGAACTCAATACTAAAGAAACAAAGAGATGTTTTAAATGTATGGACAATACTCAACTTGTCAACAAATAAAAAAGAACTAATACTAAAATCATTAGTCCAATCAAGAGCTCTATTTCTAGCCATAGTTAATGGAATGCCAAAGACATCCAAGAAAAAATAGAAAAACAAATAAAAACCTTTCTATGAAATGACAAAAAAACAACCATGAATTGGAAAGAAGCATCACAACCAAGAGAGATAGAAGGATTAAATATGCCTAACATAGAAATAAGAATAGAAGCAATACAAAATAATGTGGTTGAAAAAGTATCTAGTGCCAAAAAACAAAAGACCAGAATAAGCATATGTAGTAGACCAAATAATCTTCAATAACCTACCAAGATAAGTTAGATATTTCAATTATGGAATGAAAAAAAGATGCAATACCAAAATTTATAAGCAAGATGATAAAAACTGAAAGAATAAAATAGGATATGATGTATTAGAGACAGGCCCAAAACCATAAAAAATTACTACCAATATATGTGCATAATCTTTTTTTTTTTGACTCCTCTTGAAAAGGCATGCATTTCTAATGTTATTTCAGGACCAACTTATCCTATTGCATCTCCAAATTTCCTATCGGTGTCACTGCATTGTCATTTTACATATTGTCCTATAGCATTCCATGATCTCCTGTCTGTGAGGGTGACTGGAATGGGGCTCCAGGAGAATCCTCAGTTAATTCTACACTTAGATAATTGTGTACAACTCACCTCCAGGAAAATCCTCAGAGAATAAGATGAGGCTCCTGGAGGGGTATTCTAGGGTACATATACTGTTACTGTCCCTGCATCTCTAGCTCTACAGGGTCAGAGTGCTGGCAGTGAGTCAGGCTGCTATAAATATCACACAGTAACATTTATAGTCTCAGGGTGGTTCCTGAGGGATGGATTAGCATGTCCAGAGTGGAAAGATGGTGTCCCCTTACACTGTCCGCTAGCCTTCTATTTTGTTTTTTTTTTGGCTTACTGGAATCGGAACAGTTGAAACTATTCCAGGTGTGCTGTATCACATCCTGGATTGATATATACAAAGGGCTTTGGTGGCCTTGTGGCAGGCTTGGACATCCGTCTAGCGGATTGCTGTAGTGAGTGTTGAAAGTTTTAATCTGACGACGTGAAGAACAAGGCTAAATTTTTAGGGACAAGTAGGATCTTGAGAGTTCTTCCATCGCCCCCGTTTGCAGAGATATTGACATGGTAGTCCCTTATGTGTGGTCAAATTTAACTCAGCAACTGCTTGTGTAGACATCTATTAGCTACAGATCACTCGCACAAACATCTTTTTTGATAGATATTCGTGTAGCTCCTATATCTCCCCCTATCCGGGAAGAATGTGATTTATACATCACTGCCTCTTCTTCCTAAAAAGGAAAATGTCAGTTGATGATGATGTCACGGGGACAGAATTAGGACTATTCAGGGGTTTTCAATTTCAACCCGGTACTACCCATCTCCTTCTTAGTCGCTCAGCATTGTACCAACCGCTTTGGAAAGAAAAGAAAGAAAAGAAAATAAGAAAATGACATTGTCTTACCACCCAACCCATGCTCGTCGACTCTCCTTCACACCCCCTTCTCTCTTCTACTCTCCCACTCCTCTCAGTATTCATACCGACTTTCCCTCCTCCGCCCCTGCCTCCTTCCCCGCCATCGCTGATGGTAGGAATGTAGGGACGGTGGATGCGTTGTTTGGGGAGTGGATTTCGGAAGTGGAGAGGGAACAGATTATTGCGAGTTGGAGGGGTGTTTTGGCTCGAGGTAATGTTCCCTTTTTGTTGACAGAACGGAGCGTGCTTATGATTGATGATGAGTGTAGATATCATGGAAACAAAAGTGGTGACAGTGAACGCTGATACGAGCGTTGAAGAAGCTTGTGATGTACGTTTCCTTCTCGTACACACCCCCTGTGCTGACGGTTGGGTTTGGTAGATGCTATTATCAGAAGGCATCGAATGTCTCGTCATCGTCGATTCTACACGTCCTTCATCATCTGCCAGTTCACCTCCGACGCTAGCAGCACAGACCACTGAATCCGCTGCAGCTGAAACGCCATCACCTTGGATAGGTCTCTTTGACGTACGTCCCACCCTTCTCCCCGCAATTCATGAAAAAACTCAATTGTCAAATTCAGTT
>Ga0153965_1000012_pt1 | contig 23538 bp, 20 predicted proteins | sample TSFL049MetaG_FD_104707 | JGI IMG/M metagenome (GOLD analysis project Ga0153965, IMG submission 104707) | Attine ant fungus gardens microbial communities from Florida, USA - TSFL049 MetaG | ecosystem: Host-associated > Fungi > Mycelium > Unclassified | place: USA: Florida, Paynes | collected... | reverse complement strand
GTATGAAGCCAGGGAATAAGATCGCAACGTACAATATAGAATTCATGTGGTACGCAGCACAGTTGAACTGGGGTGATTCAGTTCTATGCCATTGTTTCTACCAGGGGTTGCCAAATCGCCTCCAGGATCCGATAGCAAATCGGGAACAAGGCAAACCCAACTCCTTCCAGGCCATGTATCAACTGGCAATCACTTTTGACAATCGTTATTGGGAACGGAACTGCTAACGAGATCATCTCCATAACACAGAAAAAGAAGCTGTAGACAGTCATCACTGAAAACAAGGAAGGATGACTCAGTACTCGGCCTCCTCGCAAGGCTCCGCTCCACCTTGTTCCCAAACACCCATAACTCCGCCACAAACTGCGCCCTCTCAAAGTTTCCTAAAACCCCCCAGAACATCACCTTCCATCGCCAAATCACCATTCCCATTCACTCCACATGTCGATCTCTCCGACAAATTAGGCAGAGATGGAAAATTGAACAGTAATGAGCGCAAACACCGTATTGACAATAACCTTTGCCTATACTGCGGATCAAAGGACCACAAAGTAGACGGATGCCCTAGGAAACAACTGGTCAGGGCACGATTAACTACTCTGGAGGAACAAGAGACTCTGCTCTCCGAGAATCTCTTGGAAAACTAGAGCGTGGCTCCCAAGACTCAGCACAAACTGGGAGTCGCGTTGAACTTGTTTGTACAACTACGAGTCCAATGCGTCTCAATGCGTCCGCTCTTTCCGATCTGAATTCTCTTTGTATACCTCTCATATCTCCTTTGTTGTGTGCTCCAGACCATCTCCAGCCTATACCTATCCGAGCGCTGGTAGACTCCGGGTCCACACACTGTTTCTTGGACTCTGCTGTTGCTCATGAATATTTTCTGCTTATTACTCCTACTTCTCCTATGGAACTGCGCCTGTTTGATGGAACCTCGAATAATATTATCTCCAAGGTAGTATCGTTGCCTGTAAAATTCCCTTCCAGTGAATACATGACTCTTGACTTCTATGTCACTCTGCTTGATTCTTGTTGTTTGCTGGTATTAGGTCACTCTTGGCTCACCCACTACAATCCGTTGATTGACTGGGTTTCTGGGTCAATATCCTTTCGACTACCATCTCTACTCCAAAGTCTGGCTTCTGTTCCTCCTGTTAAAACCTTGGTAAATCCTCCGTTCTCTCCAGTGGAAAATCCTCTGCAGTTCATCCCATCTGAGACAATTCCGTCTAACCCCAAGCGACCTCATATCGCGATTATCAGTGCGCCAGCCCTACTCCGGGCCTTGTGCCTATCAGGCTCGAAAACATTCTTCCTCCAATTCTGTTCCACAATACAGGCCAAATCTACCACTGTCTCCGAAAAAATCAATCTCTCCGCTATTCTGGAAGAGTACCACGAGTATGCCAATGTCTTTAGCAAGTCCAAAGCAGAAACACTCGCCCCCTACTGTCCTTACAACCTCCGAATTGATCTAGAGAAAGATTCCCATCCTCCGATAGGAACCATCTACTTATTATCCAAATTTGAACAAGAAACATTAAAGGAGTTCATCGATGAAAACCTCACTAATGGATTCATCTGCTCGACGTCGTCATCCCACGGAGCACCAGTCCTGTTCATAAAGAAAAAAGATAGTTCTCTCCGGCTTTGTGTAGATTTCTGCAGACTCAATAAAATCACGAAGAAAGACCGATACCCACTTCCTCTCATCTCCAATCTCTTAGATTTCCCCTGCAAGGCTCATATTTACACCAAGATCGACCTCCGACACGCATACCACTTGGTCCGCATTGCTGAAGGAGACAAATGGAAAATCGCCTTTCGGACTCGCTATGGTACTTTTGAATGGTCAGTGATGCTGTTTGGACTAACCAACGCCCCAGCTACCTTCTAACGCTTTATGAACAACGTATTCTCCGATCTCCTGGATGTGTGCATAGTAGTCTACTTGGACGACATCCTGATTTACTCCGACGACATCACGCAACACTGGAGTCACATCAAAGAAGTGCTAAAAAGACTCCGAAAAGCAGGATTGTACGCGAAAGCAGAAAAATGCGAGTTCCACTCAGATTCTGTCGAGTATCTAGGCTATGTGCTATCTCCATCTGGTTTGACCATGTCTGATGCTAAAGTAAAAACCATTCAAGAGTGGCCAAAACCAAAGAATGTAAAGGACATCCAGTTGTTCTTGGGATTCGCAAACTTCTACAGATGTTTCATTTTCAACTATTCAGACATAGTCATCCCACTCACTTGTCTTACCAGAAAAGACACTCCTTGGAATTTTGATGACAAATGCAGAAAAGCAATTAAAACCCTAAAACAGGCCTTCACCTCCGCTCCTATCCTTATACATTGGGTTCTGGACACACAACTCATCGTGGAAACCGATGCTCCAGATTATGCTCTCGCTGCCATTCTCTCCATTATGACTAAAGATAATGAGATCCATCCTGTAGCCTTCCACTCCCGGACGTTCTCTGCTCCTGAACTCAACTACGACGTCTACGACAAAGAATTACTTGCAATTTTCGAAGCCTTCAAAATCTGGCGACACTATTTAGAGGGGTCCACTTCACCAATTGACGTCATAACGGACCACAAGAACTTGGAATACTTCTTGACAACCAAAGTTCTAACTCACCGGCAAGCAAGATGGTCGGAGTACCTCTCTCAATTCAACCTCGTAATTTGTTTCTGTCCTGGACGTCTTGGCACCAAACCAGATGCACTGACTAGACAATGGGACGTCTACCCAAAAAGGGGAGATAATGGCTACGCTTCAGTGAACCCTCACAATTTCTGTCCAGTCTTTACTCAGGAACAAATTGCAGCATCTCTCCGAGCAACTATTCTCACTACTCTGACACTTCGCGCAGCTATGATATTGGATCAAAACCAACTCCACTCTGATATCCTAACAGCACTTCCCTCCGACTCTTCCATCTCCAACCATTTACTCTACCAGGAAGGACGTTGGTCAAAAGACAATGCAGGGTTCCTCAGATTTGACAACAGAATGTATGTTCTGGATAACGTCAACCTACGCCTCCAAGTTCTTCAATATCATCACGACCATGTTCTAGCAGGACATCTGGGACAGAACAAGACACTGGAACTCATCCAGAGACATTACACCTGGCCAAATATCCGTGACGACATACAAAAGTTCTGCAAGTCTTGCGTTACCTGTATGCGGTCCAAACTATAGCACCACAGACCATACGGATCCCTCCAATAACTTCCTATTCCGGAATGCCCATGGAATTCAATTTCTATAGACTTCATCGAGAAACTCCCTTCCTCCTCCGGGTTCGACACTATCCTAGTCATAGTAGATCGACTGTCAAAACAAGCAATATTCATCCCTACCCACGACACCATCACTTCAGTGGAACTAGCATGCCTGTTTGTTACCCATGTCTTTTCAAAGCACGGAGTCCCATCTCATGTCACATCCGACCGAGGCTCTGAATTTGTCTCTCACTTCTTCCACTCCCTAGGTACCGTGCTGGATATGAGGCTTCACTTTACCAGTGGATACCATCCGGAAGCAAATGATCAAGCAGAACAGACCAACCAGACGTTGGAACAGTATCTCCACTTATATTGCAATTACTAACAGGATAACTGGTCGGAACTATTACCTTTGGCTGAATTTGCATACAACAACGCTCCTAGTGCTACTACTGGTGTCTCTCCATTCTTTGCCAACAAAGGGTACCACCCTAACCTCATTATATACCCAGAGTGAGACATAGCTTTCTCCCATGCCCGCAACTTCATAGTCGACCTCGACGAATTATAAAGTACACTCAAAGAGGAAATTGCCAGAGCCCAAAGACAGTATCAACCCTCCGCCGACTCTCGTCGACAACAACTACCAGATTTCCAAGTCGGAGAATCAGTATTTGTCAAATCACAGTATTTCCGGACAACGCGACCATCGAAAAAACTCTCCGAGAAGTACCTTGGACCATACAAAATAATTGCTCAGCCAAGTCCACAATCCTTCACGCTCCACCTTCTAGATACCATGAGGGCCGTTTATCCCATGTTCCATGTCTCTATGCTCGAACCATCCACACCCAACGCCTTCTAGCAATGTTCTAAACCTCTGCCAATACCTGTAATCATCGATGGGAAGCCAGAATATAAAATCTCCAAAATAGTCGACTCCAAGATTGACCGCCGGAGGGCATACAAACTGCTCTATAAAGTCATATGGTTGGGATACAAAGATACCAACGATGACTCCGAATGGTTACCAGCAGTAGAACTGGAACACGCCAAAGAACTAGTAAACGATTTCCACCTCCAATATCCCGCTAAACTGGGACCATTATAACCCTGAAATACCGTCATTCCATTTCCTCGACTCCGTTTCTTTGAAATCACATCTAATTCAAAAAAAAAAAAAATTTGCATACTTGTATACATTCCGGAGTGCAGTTCCCTTTGCACTGACTTGCTTACTTGTATTCCGCTCTGCAGTTTCTGTTGCAAACTTAGATACTTGTATTTCTTCGCAAATTCCCTTGCGATCATCGATTACTTGTATTCTGCTTCATTAATTGTCACTACTCACATCCATTTTCCACCCATAGAAAGAAACAAAAAATAAAATTCAACATAATAAAAAGGAAAAACTACAAGATTCCGGTGCCAATAGAGAATGCAACCGGAGAAAGACTACCGTTCTCTTCCTCTACACCCTCCATTCTATTTTCATCTTCATCTGTTCCGTCTATCTTCTCCTCTCTCCATTTCCCGTTCTCCCTGTTTTCCTGTACTTTTGTCTCCTTACCCTCTGACTCCAGCCATGAAATCAAATCCTCATCAGAGTCCTGACCTCTGATACCAGCCAACGCTTCCAATGCCACAGCGATCCTCCGCATGTCCTTCCTCAATCTACTCAACTCGTCCAAACCCTCCAGTTTCTGTAAAACCTCTGATTTCCACTCCATGTCCGTCTGTTGTTTTGCTTTTCTGGCTCTTGACCTCCTGGCTGTTTCTGACTTGGCTTTTGCTCGCACTTTGTCAGCGTCAAAAGGTTTACAGGCAGCCTTGGCCTTGGCATAGGGGGCGCAGGAGGTTGCATGACTAAGAAGAAAAAATTCAGCACAAAATTAACAAGTGGAAAATTATTTACAGCAAATTTTGGGGGATGCAAAGTATCCCAAAGTCTGCACATCTCTCGCACGGACTGCCCCCACCGACGACAGACGCTCCCATCTCTCTTGCCAACTCCTCATGTTGTTGACAGGCCTCTGGAGTTTCTTTCGGAAGGTAACAAACACGTTGCCTCTTGGTCAAAGGCGGAAGGTTGATAAGGTTCATCTCCTCATCAGAGAGAAGAGATGAGGGCGGCAAATAGGTCTTCATCCAATTTTTACAGCGAGCCTGTTCTATGGCAGCAACACGGTCCACTTCGAGTTGATGAGCCAGATCCTTCTGGCGTTGTTCTTTCTCCTCCTTCCGACGTTGCTCTTCTTCCACCAATTTCTGGGCCTCCTCTTCCAGTCTTGCTTTCTCGGTGGCTCTTGCTTCTTTTCTCGCTTGACGCTCTGCTCATTCTTGTTCCTCCTGTAGATGGAGGCGACGATCAGCCTCTTGGCGACGACAAACCAATTCCTTCTCATATCGCTCATCATCTGAATCAGAGGTGTTGGAAATGGTATTAACGATTGAGGACATGGTGGTTCCAAATCTAAAGAAAAAAATTTCCCAACAAAGTATTTAAACAACATATCAGGTGATAATTATATTGCTTATACATGAGCTTCGAGGGCTCAGCCCTAAAGGGGGAGTACTATCATATTCCAGAAATATAATAATTATGTAATTTTTCTCCTAATGATTCTCCTAAAATTAATAATAGTAGGATAGCATAGTAGACTACTCTCCTCCTATTCCGGACTTACTATAAGTACTGAGTAGTACAGTGTAAATTCCGCAGTCTGTAAATTAACGTCATCTGGTCCTACTCTCGTCTTGTCCACTCAGACTCCTTCAGTTAACTCTTAGGACCTTTATCCTGACAACTTCCATTACTCCGAAATACGTGACCAACTCACAACTGGAGACCGGGGCGCAACACATAAGTTGAAGCCAAGGTCGTTCAATAAGTCGTTCTCTGTTCCACTGTTCTTGACTACCCACCAGAGTCCTCCTTGTACTATTGCTAAGTAATACTTCTCTCTGACGTAGTGTCTTACTCCGTCCTGGATTGTAGTTTCTGTCTATCATTTTACCTTTTTATTCTCCCAAATTCCGTCCTTGACATCTGGCAATAGTAGTATTCATATATCCAGAGTCAATTAACACCTTGACCTTGAGTTTTCTTTCATCTTTTGTTTTGATTGTTGGGTGTACTATAAGTTCCCTCGAATGTTCTCTCTGTTGTGAAATAACATATCAATTCTTGGTAGAACTATTTACAGTAGTTTGTCATATCATGCCTACTTCGAACCTTTGACAAAACCCTTTTGTTCTTCATTATCTAAGTTTCCCTTTTGTGAACTCCTGGTCTTCATCTGTTGAGATACTCTGTATTTTATAGCAATATGTCCTTCTTTGCTACACTTGAAACATCCTTGTGGTTTCTTCTCCTTCTTTGGTTGTTAGCAATCTTTTGCTATGTATCCAAATCTGTTACAGTTGTAACACTTGGCTTTACATCCTTGTCTGTTATTCTGTTGTTGTCCTATTTCTATTGGTTTGCCCATTCCTCCATAGATTATTCCTAAACTTGTCCTGTAGTCATAGTGGATGTTGGTCCACTTGTATCCTTGTCCTACTGTTATGATTGCTATCTTCCATTATTCTAGGCTCTTTGGGGCTTGAGTTGGTGGATATGCTATTATGGCTCTGATAATTTTCTTGTTTATATTCTTCTTTAGCAAAAATATTGCATGCTGATTGTCTGTCTGTACTTTGCTTGCTAAAGCCATAAATTCAATAAGAAAGTCTGTAATGTGTTTTTTTCCTTGTGTGAATGTTTTAATGTGCCACTCTACATCTGCTTCTTTCATCTTGTCGCTATAAACCAGTTGTAGTTCTGCCTCAAAGGCATCCCAACTTGGAGTGTCATCTCCTCCATCTATCTTGTTGAGTTTTTGTTGAGCAAATGCTCCTATAGTTCCTTTTTGGAATCTGCCTAGTACTGCAATAATCTTCTTGTCAGTATTTGTGACTTTGTTTGCCCTAAGGTAAAGTTTCATTGCTTTCCACCAGTCTTCAAATGTCTTTTTATCTCCATTGAACCATCTAGGTTCTGGGACCATGGATTTGTGGTTTACTACCTCTGTTAGTACTGGTACTGATGCTATTCTGGTTATCAGTACTGGTATACCTGCTTATGTTCTGGACATATTTTGCTTTGGTTGTCATACTGATAGTATATCACTTAACTCATTGAGTTCTTCTTTATTGTCTGTTTTGTTGGCCTCTGATTCTGTCTCTGGTTCGTCCTGTTCTTTGGACTCTTCTTGGTACTCTGACCGTTCTTCACTGATATGAACTAAACTGAGTTATTCTTTGAGATCTTCTACTTTCTGTGCTCCGATTATATGTTTAGCAGCAATCTTTGTGATATACTGATGGCTGGTCTGCTAGTTTGCTGTCCTCCTAGTTGCAAGGTGAGTTGGTGATGCTTTACCATATATTATGACCTTGAGGAGTAACTCAGGTTACAACACTCAAGTAAAGACTTGAGAATGATATAGGAGTTGAGGAAGGAAGGGAATGATATAATTGGTAAAGCGTAAGGAATACAAAAAAGTATCTACTGTATATATACCTATGTACTATGAGTTGGAAATGAGGAATACATGTGGCAGACATGAGATTTGCTGAGTAAAGAATATATCCTACCAGTGAGGCGCTGACTAAGCCATTAGATATATGAAGTAATATAAAATAAAGAAGTGGTCCATGTGTAGAATACCTGGAGTCAATAAGGTCAATCATTACATTTTCCATCTCTTAGCATAAGTCCATTTTCTTCTCTCCACTCTTTGTCCCTTAATATTTTTACTCCTGCTCGTTTCATCTCTTCTACTACTTTTATTACTTTGTCATTCTTTGCTTCTGACTTTCTGATCTCTTCCAATAGGTCTACTCCTTCTATTATTACTTTCATCACTTGTACTGCTCTAACCTTTAACTACTCCTTTTTTAACAACATCTTGTTCTCATTGTTTCTTTCAACCCCTTTCTGCTAGTCTGGTCATCTACTTAGGCTATTGGCCTTTTCTATGCTACTTCCCAGGAACATACTTGAGTATAAAATCAAACCTTGACAGGTATAGTGCCTATCTCACTTGTCTTCAGTTTAACTTTTGACTACTCATAAAATATTCGAGGTTTTTGTGGTTGCTCCAAATCTCAAACTTATTTTGTGCTCCTTCTAGCAGGTGCCTTCATTCATCTAAGTATCTGACTATTACCAACATCTCCCTATCGTGAATTTCATAATTTCTTTCTGCCTTATCTAGCAATTTTGAGATAAAGGCTACTAGCCTCTACTTCTTATCTTTACATTTCATAGACAACACTTCTCCCATTGTGTATTCTGATGTGTCTGCCTCTACTCTCATTTTCTTGCCTAAATCCAGTGCTACTAGTACAGGTCACTTTGTGAATACCTGTTTTAACTGCTTGAATGCAATTTCCTGCTCTTCTTCCTAATTCTATTTCTCATCCTTTCTGACCAGTTTGTACATTAGTTTGGCTATCTTAGCAAAATTCTTGATAAGTTGTCTGTAATAGTTTGCTAACCCTAGAAACTTCTGCACTTCTTTGACTGTCTTTGGTCTTGGCCACTCCAGGACTTCTGCCACTTTTTTCTTCTGTATTTTAATTCCTCCTGACCCCATTACTAGCCCCAGGAACTCAATTTCTCTTACTTTCCATATGCATTTTTCTGGCTTTATGTAGAGGTTATTCTCCTCCATTCTTCTTAGTACTTCCTCAACTATCTCATTATACCTTTTCTCTTCCTCTATTTTCACTAAATTGTCCATAAACACAACTACTTCTCCTGTATTTATCAAATCTCTCAAAATATCATTTATTATGGCCTGGAAAGTTGCAGGCAAGTTTGTGAGACCAAAAAACATAACTGTGGGTTTGTATACTCCTAAGTGCATTATGAAAGCTGTCTTCCACTCATCTCCCTCTTTTATTCGTACATTGTTGTATTCCTATCTTAGGTCCATTTTTGTGAACACCCTTTGTGTTCCCATGGTGTTGATAAGGTTGGAAATTAATAGTAGGGGATAGTTGTCTTTGACTATCTCTTTGTTGAGATACTGATAGTCTTGTATCATTAATTTCTTTCTATCTTTCTTTCCTACAAAGAAGACTGGTGAAGTCTGGGGTGACTTTGAGGGTCTAATGTATTCTTTCCTTAGCTGTTCCTTCACAAATTCTCATACTTCCTTTTTTTCTTGCCTTGACATTAAATATGTCCTTTCTTTCTTTGGGACAAAATCCTCTTTTAGATTAATCATGTGATTCTATGGCTTTCTTGTCAGCATCCTTTTTAACTCCACTTTCTCAAATACTTTTAGCCACTTATGAAATTTCTGTGGCACTATCTCCTTGACCTTTTCCCTATCTAGTTCAATCTTTTTGTTAAACTTTTTTTCTATTGTCCATTCCTACTCCTCTCTATTAGCCTTTTCCATATTTTTTATTCTCTTTTCTATTTTCTTTATCCACTCTATATCTTCCTTTATTGCCAAATTTCTTTTACAAAGGAGTAGACATCTCATTATCTTTACCTCCTATCATGACTTGGCAAAATGGTTAAGTTATTTTCTATTTTTCTTTTTGTTTTCTTTTCTTTTATTTAGTTAGATCATTACTAAGGTGGAGCATGGGAAAGCATCATGTGACAATCACAAAGTCACAAAGCATGACATTGGTCACATATCAGTCACACACAAGGTCACATGTCATAGTGTAATGAGGCAAACACATGACAGGAATAACATAAGGACCATGAAAGGATGTTGTACAGCTACTATAGTAAAATATATAAGTAGTATACAAAATCAAATGGGAACTCTATCGAGTTCTCCTTGTCAACTCTGACTTGGAGTGAACTTAAGTCATTGCAGCTAGAGTCTTATACCTCCCTTATTTCCAAATTTATCTCTAGGTTGTGTGCTTATAACCAAGGTATTCCTAGTATCACCTCTGTCTTTCTCAAATTACACACATCCATTCTTATTCTTTCCATATGATTTTTGTAGAAGACATTGACTTTTACTTGATGCATGATACTTTCTCTACTATTTTCTGTTCCATCCACATTTTTTACTTTTAACAGCCTTTCTAGTTTTGTCATTTTGAAACTGTGTCTCTTTGCCATTTCTCTGTCTATAAACATCCCTATGGTACCACTATCCAAGAGTGCTTTGACCGTTACACCTTCATGAATATCTATTTTCTCTATCCTAATGTCCAGCCACACTTCTCTTAGGATTTTAAATGTTTTTCTGACATCCACATTACCTTTGTCTATTTGAAATCATCCCCTGTTCTCTGTTCTCTTCCATATGGCATCCCTTTTCTCCATATCATTTGCACTCTACATACATCACTATAACCTCCTCCATATACTACCCCAACTCTAATAGGCATGCCTTGTCAGGAATACCTTCTCCACAGTACTCCTATATCTTTTGTCATAAGACATGCACTAGACTTCTCTTCCACCTTTCTTGCTACACTCCTTGTGGTCTAACCACACATGCCACTTCTTTCTCTTCTATTCTCCTTAACTCCTTTTGCTGTGCTTTTTGTGGCTTAGCCACATGTGCTACCCTTCTCTCCTCTTCCCCTTTTTCCATCTTTCTCCATAACAGACATTCTTTACACTTATGCCTCTTCTCTCTACACTTATAACATTCTGCTTTCTATTGCTTTTTTTTTGTCTCCTGGCTCCTCAACTCCACTCTACACTTCATTACTCTGCTTGCTAGTATTTCAAATTTGTTTTGGGGTTTTGGTTTCCCCTTTTCTTTCCCCTTCTTCAGTATTGGGCTCAGTGTCTAAACCTCCCACACTTCTAGCATTCTCTTTCTTATTTTTCTTTTAACTTTGTCCTTAGTGAAGCAAGAGCATGCTTTTCTTTGAGCAAACTACTCATGATGTTATGATATTGTTGTTGAGACATTGTGACAATATCTTAAGGATATAAATAGAATGTTAAATCTTGCTATTTACTGTTACATCTGCTAGAGCACAAGATCTAGCCAAATGCCTACTTCCCTACTGACTACCCTAATACTAGGGTTATACTATCACCTCAATAGGGAGAATCCCTAATCTAGACAGCCCTTTAAGAGATAACTGTCACTCCTCTGCATATACCACTCATAATGGAGTGCAGCATAAGATTTATATTAAGAAGATATAACTACTAGATACCACCTAGTTGACAGGTCAGGTCTTGAGTATGATACCTGGGTTTGGTACCACACTGCCACTGATAGTTCCTAACTGACTATCAAGTCCCCTTAAGCCAAGGGCCTAGCTATATATGAAAGTAACTGGTGATTGTAATGAGATAAGAGATTGGACAGAGTTTGAAGTGAATAATGTCTGGAGGTTGGTATTGAGTTCTTCTGTCAGTGACTGACTTAAGACCTTAGCCTAGGGTTTAGACCAAGGAGCTCTTCAGGGTTAGAAGAGAACTCAATAGAGTCCTTGTTTCATTCTGTTACACTACTTATACATTTTTGCACTATTTGTCCTTATTTATCCTACAAGTCCCTACTAGTCCAGGGTTTAATTCTAGTCTATATTCTATTTCTTAGTCATAGTCAAGGTGACTCATGACAGAACTCTATCAAGTTCTTCTTGTCAACTCAGACTTGGAGAGTAATTAAGTTGTCTAGGCTAAGTTGTTACACCAGAACTCAATACTACTTCTAGAGCACTGTTCACCTTGGACCCTACTCATCTTTTATCTCATTCAAATCAACCCTCAGCTGGTGGTCATCACAATTACTAGTCATCTTCATACATAGCTGGGCCCTTGGCTTAAGGGAACTTTACTGTCAGTTAGGGACAGTGGATGGAAGAGTGGTACCAAACTTAGGTATTATTTCTAAGACCTGACCTTACAAACAAGTAGTGTTTAATAGTTACTTGTACCTTTCTCAGTATAAACTTTGTGCTACAAGTGCCCTTGTTATCTGTTTATGCAGAGAATTGATGGTTACTCCTCAGAGGTTGTCTAGAGTAGGGATCTTCTCCATAGAGTGATAGCCAAAGTATTATTAGGGCAGTAGTTAGTAGGGCAGTAGACACCTGGCTGGGTAAAGATCTTGTGCTCTAGCAGACATAGTTATAAATAGCAAGAATTAATATTATTTCCATACCCTTGCAGAGACATAGCACCATATCTTTGTAACAATACAATTTATTAATAAGCAACTTGCTCAAAGAAAAATGTGTCCTCACTAAAACTGAGAGAAGAACTTGAAGGGAAAAGGGAGAAGTTGTGTAAAAGTTGCAGAGAGTTTGGGTACCTGAACCATAACTGCAGGAATAAGAAGAAAGGAGAGAAGGGGACTATTGCTTCCCAGAATAAATTTGAAGTATTATTGAGTAGGGTAATACAATGTGAAGTGAGTGAGAGAATAATAAGGAGATAGGAGATAGTGGAGGTAGAACATTTTAAGTGCAGAGAGAAGAGACACAAGTGTAGAGAGTATCCTCTTTGGAAGGGAGAAAGGAAGATGTGAGTAGTAGAAAAAGTGGCATGTATTATCATAATGTGGCAAAATAGCTAAGTTATTTTCTATTTTCCTTTCTGCTTTCTTTTCTTTTATTTAGTTAGATCATTACTAAGGTGAATTGTGGGAAAGTATCACATGACAGTCACAGAGTCACAAAGGTGTGATAGTGGTCACAGAATGGTCATATCACAGATCACAGTCACAACACATGACAAGGTAATCACATGACAGAAGTAATATGAGGACTATGAAAGGACAAAGCATAGCCACTAAAGTAAAATGTATAAGTAGTGTAAAAAATCTAACAGGAACTCTATTGAGTTCTCTTTGTCAACTTAGATAAAGAGTAAGATTAAGTTTACATAGCTAAGTCCTTATATGTGTAGTCATGCCACAAGAAGTACAGCAAAAAGAGTGGAGGAGAAGTCTAGCATATGTTTTATGATAAAAAGTGCAAGAGCACTGTGGAGAGGGTATCCTAGATGAGACATGCCTATTAGAATTAGGATAGTACACTAGGGAAGTAGTAGTGTCATATTTGACATGCAGAAGATATGGAAAGTAGGAATGTTATATAGAGCAAAACAAGGGACAAGGGGTGATTTTCAGGAGGCAGTTAGAAAAACTGAAGTGGTATGGATATGTAAAGAAAGAAGAGAGGAAGGCAGTGTGCCCCAAAGAGGGAAAAGTGCAGCAGAGCAGTGAAAGCATAGCAAAAGAGCGGGGTAAGCAAGGGGAGATCAGGCAAACCTTCAAAATGCTGAGAGAAGTATAGTTAAATATTGGGGTAGAAAAGTTTGATATACATGAGAGAGTTACAGTCAAAGCACTCTTGGACAGTAGTGCAATAGAAATATTCATGGACAAAAGGACAGTAGCAAAACATAGGTTCAAGCTATAGAAACTAAAAAGACCAATAATGGTCAGAAATGTCAATGGAACTAATAGTAGTAGGAGGCCATTACACATCAAGTGGAAGTGAATGTATACTATAAAGGCTATATAGAAAGAATGAGAATGGATATATGCAATTTAGGGAAGACAGAAGTGATACTGGGAATACTGTGGCTATAGGTATATAATCCAGAAATAAATTGGGAAACTGGAAAAGTTAAGATGACAAGGTGCCAGCCTTTGTGTAGCAGGGCAATACTAAAGAAAGAAGAGAAGAAAGTTGAAAAGGGAAAAATAGTGGTAATCCTAGAGAAAGAAAAGATTGTTAGATAAGTAATAGATGATAAAAAAGATTAGAGAAGGGAAGAGGAGATTAAAGAGGACAATAGGAAGATCAAAGAAATGGTCCTAAAGAAATTTTTAAAGTAAAAGAAAGTATTTGGGAAAGTAAAGTCAAAGAGAATACCAACAAGGAAAGTTTGGGATCACGCTATAGATCTCAAAAAGACATTTAAACCATGAAAGAGAAGGATTTATCTCTTGTTCAAAAATAAGAGAGAGGAAGTCCAAAACTTCATAGAAGACCAACTAAGGAAGGAATATATTAGACCTTCAAAATCTCTACAAACGTTGCCAGTGTTCTTTGTAGGGAAAAAGGATAGAAGTAAGAGAATGGTTATAGACTATTACAACCTGAATGACCAGACAGTAAAGAATAACTACCCACTACTATTAATTTGTAAGGACTTAGTTGTGATAACTTAATCCTACTCCTTATCTGAGTTAACAAGGAGAACTCAATAGAGTTCCTATTAGATTTTATATACTATATATATATATGAATGTAACCCTAACCCTGTACTAAAGTCCTGTGCTTCCTTATGAGTCACTTTTATCTCATGTGTCTATTAATTAAGAAAATAAATCAAAAGAAAATAGAAAATAAAATAAATATTGACTTAGCTATTTTGCCAAGTCATGATACTACCCCCTTCTTAAGTTTTCTCATCCCAAGTAATTTTCTTACAACTCATAGTATGGGTTGACTATATTGCCTATCTCATCTTTATCTTCTTTTGTCCATTCTCTTACTCCTAAATTTTCTTTCTCAATTTGTTCTTTCTCGATTGTTTCCAATGTTCACTGTTTTCTTTTTCCTTTCTACTGTCTCCAGTTTCTTTCTAATCTTCCCCAGTATTCTTTGTCATACCTTTTATCCAACTACCTAAACAATTTCTTTGCCATGAATCTCCCTGGTAATTCTTCTCTCTTAAATACTCCTTTCTTGTATTTTTATCTTGTCATATTTTTCTTATCTTGCCAAGATTTCTTTTTAAACTCTTCAATTACTTTTTTTGCATTTTCCAAGTTCTCCCTTCCTTCCCAAGTATTTAACTCTGCTGTGAATCCCTTCTAGTATACCAAGTATTTATTCTTTTCTCTTACTTGCTGTTTATTCAATATTTTTTCTACTTCCTATTTCTCTTCCACTTCAATTATTACTAGAGCCAGTTTCTCCTTTTTCTGCCCTTCTACTTGTTCTACATAACATCATATCCTACTAATATTTACTACTAGATGTATTTTTATAGTACTAGATAATTCTAGCTCTACTATATTTGATACAATTTTCTTGATTTTGTAAGGACCAACGAATCTCTCTGTCAGCTTCTCTGTTCTCTTTCCAACTATTTGATACTTCAGATCCTTAGTACTTAGCATTATTAAGTCTTCTACTTTATAGTTGTTGACCTCTTCTCTTTTCTTGTTTATGTACTTCTTTATCTTTTCTTGTGCTTTACTCAGCACCACTTTTGCTTTTTCTTGTATTTTCTTCATTTTCTTCACAAATTTCTCTGCTCTCTTGTATTTTTCTTTCTTTCTTCCTTTGAATCCTATCCTTGGATCCTGTTTGTAATTTGCCTTAAAGAATATTATTTGAGTACTCAAGTGCACTTTGTTATTATATGCAAATTCTGCTATCTCCAACCATTTAGGCCACTGCTCCTGCCTATGATTGATGAATATTCTCAAGTATTGTTCCAACTCTTGGTTCACTCTCTCTGTTTGCCTATTTGTCTGTGGGTGAAATGCCATTAACAATTTACTCTCAATCCCCAGCATCCTATTTAACTCCTATATTATTCCTGCCATGAACTGAGGTCCTCTATCAGAAATGATACTCTGGGGTTGTCACAGAAAAGTGACTACTAAATAGTGTCATAGAGGTATAACAAAATACCTATTCAAATGAACTACATAAATAGCTGGACCCTCGTTAGCAAGTAACCTTGCTAATGTTGTCCTTTTGGTATAGTGGTAAACCATACAGTATGTGACTACTGGTCCATAGCACAACTGTGACAGGGGTAACCTATGTAACTTCCATGTATTGTCTCTGAACAGCCTGGCTAGTCCCTCTGCTGATGTCTTCTCTGTAGTTGGTATAAAATAGACCATTTTAGTTAACTGATCTACTACTACTAGAATAATGTTGTATCCTTATGCTAAAGGCAACTTGGTGATAAAATCTGCTGATATATGTGTCTATGGTTTCTCTGGGATTGAATTTGGCATTAATTTTCCTGCTGGTGGTTCTGTGTGGTTTTTATTATGCTAGCAAGCATTATATTCCTTTACATATTGTTTCACCTCTTTAGTAACTCCTGGCCACCAAAAGTTTCAAGTAACCAGTTCTACCATCTTCTATTGTTTTCTATGTCTTTCTATTGGTGTATTGTGATATAGTTAAATAATTTCTGCTCTTAGTTTGTCATCTCTTGGCACATACACCTTTCTTTCCTTGTACATTACACTGTCAACTTCTTTCCATTCCTTATTTCTTAGCATCTTTACTCCTGCTTGTTTTATTTTTTCCATTACTTTTACTACTTCATCATCTTTTACTCTTAACTCTTTGACCTTCTCTAGTAGATCTATCCTGTCTACTATGATTTCTACTACTTCGGTTCTTCTTACTTTCAACTATTTTGTTTTCACCAATGTTTTGTCCTTGTTGTCCTTTTTTACTCCTACCTCCTAATCTGGCCTTCTACTCAAACTGTCTGCTTTTCCCATCTTGCTCCCTAGAATATGTTTTAGGGTAAAGTTGAATCTTAATAGGTATAACACCCATCTTGCTTGCCTCCAATTTAACTTCTACACCTTTATGAAATATTCAAGATTTTCATGATCTGTTCAGATTTCAAATTTGACTACTGTTTCCTCCAGGAAGTATCTCCATGCTTCCAGGCATCTAACAATTGCCAACATCTCCTTATTATATATCTCATAATTTCACTTAGAGATTTTGAGATGAAGGCTACTGGTCTCCACAATTTGTTGGAGCACTTCATAGATAGTACTTTTCTAGTTGCATAGTTTGAGGTGTCTGTCTCTACCCTAAATTCTTTGTCTAAATCCAGGGCTACTAGTACTAGTCTAGTGGTAAAGACTCTCTTGAGTTTGTCAAATGCCTTTTGTTATTCTTGCCCCTACTGCTACTTTATGTTTTTTCTTGTTAGCACATTCATTGGCCTTGCTACTCATGCAAAATCCTTGATAAACCTCCTATAGTAATTTGCAAGGCCTAAGAATTTTCTTATGTCTTTCACATTTTTGGGTTCTGGCCAACTAAGTACTCTGTCCACTTTCTCCCCTTCCATTTCTATGCCATTCAGTCCTATAATAACCTCCAGGAATCTAATCTTTCTTACTTTTCACACATATTTCTCTAGCTTGATATACAAGTCATTCTCTTCTAACCTTCTCAATATTTCCTCCACAATCTCATTGTGTCCTTCTTTTGTTTCTGTTTCTACTAGCACATCATTTACAAATGCCATAACTTTTCCTTTGTTTATTAAGTCCCTTAGAATCTTGTTCATTATTGCTTGAAATATAGCTAGCAAATTTGTTATTCCAAAGAACATAACTGTTGGCTCAAAGGAACCTATATATATCGTAAACACTTCCTTCTACTCATCTCCTTTCTTGATTCTCACATTATTGAACCCCCACCTCAGATCTATTTTAGTAAATACTTTCTTGCTACCCATATTGTTGATTAATTCTGTAATTAATGGTAGTAGATAACTATTTGGTCATTTAGGTTGTAGTAGTCCATTACCATCTACTTATTCCTATCCTTTTTCCCTATGAAGAAGACTAGTGACATTTGAGGGGATTTTGATAGTTTGATATACCCCTTTCTTAATTGATTGTCCATGAATTTCTGAACTTCCTCTCTCACATTTTTAGATAGTGGGTAAATTCTTCCTTTTCATGGCTTAAACATCTCTTTGAGATCTATGGTATGATCCCAAACTTTTCTAGTCAGCATTCTCTCAGATTCTATCTTCTCAAATACTTTTCTCTACTTCAAAAATTTCTTAGGAACCAACTCTCTAATTTTCCTATGGTCTTCCTTGATTTTTTTTTCTCTTCCCTAATCTTCTTTATCATTTATTGCCCACCTGACAATCCTTTTTTCCTTAAGGGTTACTACTCTCTTTCCCTTTTTGCTTTTTCTCTCTTTTTTCTTTAATATCATCCTGCTATACAAGGGTAGATATCTTATCATTTTGACCTCCCTAGTTTTCCAATTTATTTTTGGGTTGTATGCTTGTAGCCACAGTATTCCTAGTATCACCTCTGTTTTTCCTAAGTCACATATGTCTATTCTCATTCTTTCAATATGGCCTTTATAGTACACATTCACCTCCACTTGATGTGTAATAGCTCTCCCACTGTTGTTGATTCTATTGACATTCCTGACCATTATTGATCTCTCCAGTTTTCACAGCTTAAATCCATGTTTTGTTGCTGTCCTTCTATCTATGAATATCCTTGTTGCACCACTATCCAAGAGCACTTTTACTGTGATCCCTTTATGGGTATTTGTTTTTTCTACTCTAATGTTCAACCATACTTCTCTTAATATTTTGAAGGTTCTCCTGACCTTCCTTTGACTACCCCCCTCTTTTGCTGTGCCTTCTGACTCTCCTAGTTGTGTACTGCTTTGCTGTGCTTTTCTCTCTATGGGATGTGCTGCTTTCTTCTCTTCTTTCTTTTGACATCTATACCATCTCTCTCTATTTGAGATCATCTCCTGTCCTCTATTTTCTTCTATGTGATATTCCTTTTTTCTACACCTCTCATACTGCACATATGTCACTATCATCTTTTCCATATACTATCCTAGCTCTAATAGGCATGCCTTATCAGGTATACCTTTTCCATAATGTTCTTGCACCTTCCATTGTAAAATGTGTGCCAGACTTTTCCTCCACTCCTCTTGCTGTACTTCTTGTGGCTTGGCCACATATGCTGCTTCCCCTTTCTTAACTTTCCTCAACTTCTTTTGCTATGCCTTTTGTGGCCTTGCCATATATGCCACTCTTTCTTCTACTCTTCTCTTTCTTACCTTCTCCCATAAGGGACACACTCTATATTTGTGCTCTCTTTTTCCATATTTAAAGTACTCAACTGCTACTACTTCTTGCCTTTTTATTATTCTTTTTTTTACTCCATATTGTATCACCCTACTCAACAACACTTCAAATTTATTCTGGGGAGTAGTAGTCCCCTTCTCTCATTCCTTCTTGTTCCTGTAGTTATGGGCTAGGTGCCCAAACCTTTTACAACTGAAATACAACTTCCCCTTCCTTCCTTTAAGTTCTTCCCTCAGTTTGGTGAGAGAGTATTTTTGTTTGAGCATACTGTTCATCAAGTTGTTGTATTGGATTAGAGACACTATGCTATGCCTCTGGGTACAGAACTAATGTTGAGTCTTGCTATATAAACTATGTCTGCTGGAACACAAGATCTTTACCTAGCTAGAGTCTTACTGCCTTACTTACTATTGCCCTAATACTATGGTTAGACTATTACCTCACAGGGAGAATCCCTAATCTAGACAGCTCCTTAGGAGATAACTGTCACTCCTCTGTGTATACCTAGTCACAATGGACTACAGTACAAGATTTATATTGAAAAAATATAACTACTAGACACTACCCAATTGACAGGTCAGGTCTTGAGTATAATACCTAGGTTTGGTACCACACTGCCACTGATAGTCCCTAACTGACCATCAAGTCCCCTTAAGCCAAGGGCCTGGCTATATATGGAAGTGACTAGTGATCGCAATGATTGTTAGTTGAGAGTCAATCAGTGATGAGATAAGAGATTGGATAGGGTTTGAAGCAAACAGTGTCCAGAGGTTGATATTAAGTTCTTCTGTCAGCAACTGACTCAAGAACCTAGACTAGGGTTTAGTCTAGGTAGCTTTTTAGGGTTAGAAGAGAACTCAATAGAGTCCTTACTTTATTCTACTATACTACTTATATATTTCTGCATTGTTTGTCCTTATTTATTCTACAAGTTCCTATTGTCCAAGGTTTAATTCCAGTCCATGTTATATTCTCTTAGTCATGGTCGAGGCCACTCATGACACTTTATGTGTACGAGTCACAATAGACCCTAGCTATTAAGACTCTAGACCTTAGTTGAATATACGTTTCAACTTAAAGCCTATATCTAATACTTGATATCTTCATGCTCCTCAACAGAGGATCCAGTTAAGGTTTTCAGTGAAGTTATATTGGAGGAGAGATATCAATGAGACTTTGAGTAGCACCCTTGAGATTGTCCTAAGACAGTAAGAATACTGATCCCTTAAAGTTGTCAAGCCTTGATCCTCAGGACTACTGGGCTTGACCTCAACCAATCAGGTTATGTCTTTCTCTGTGCTTGTCCACAAGGATGGAGAAGAATTATTACTAGGAGGCAAAGTAATAAGAGAAGGCTTTATTGATAATAAAGCTAAAAAAACAGTAGTGCTCTAAACTGGGTAGTCTAGTAGGCTTAGTCATAGTAGTATAGTTCTTAATAAGCTAGTGATGAAGGGTTGGATTGGTATGTAAGTCTGTATAATCACTAGGTATCTGTCATATTCCGGAAATATAATAATTATGCAATTCTTTCTCCTAATAATTCTCCTAAAATTAATAATAGTAGGATAGTGTGGTAGACTACCCTCCTCCTATTCCAGACTTACTATAAGTACTGAGTAGTTACAGTGTAATTCCTCAGTCTGTAAATTAACGTCAATTAGTCCTAATCGCATCTCATCCTCTCCGACTTCTCAACTTAAACAGTTAGGACCTCTGTCTTGATGACTTCCACTACTCTGAAATACACAACCACCTCATGACCAGAGACCAGGGCGCAACACATAAGTTGAAGCTAAGGTTGTTCTACAAGTCGTTCTCTGCTCCAATGTTCTTGACAGTCTGCTAGAGTCTTCTTTCTGGTATTGCGATCCCTGTTAAGTAATATCTATTCTCCGAGATAGTATAGTACATCATTCCGGAGTATAACTCTATTATTACCTCATTCCTTCACACTCCATCCATTCATCCTTAATAGTATCACAGGGTGTGACAGTACCTCCCTCTTAAGGTTGTACCCTCATGACCTTATTAATTGTTCATGAATTACATCGAGGTCTTTGAGGAATCTCGATGTTACACCATAAGCAAATTTTTCACAGAAGATAACATTTGATACACTTTATACTAACAGATTCTCAATTAGAATTTGCTCTAGAACCCTTTCTATATTCTCAGAATGTAACACTATATAATGAGTACATTGAGCAGGTGATAATTGACCTAGAGCTCATGTTGAGACCTCGAGAAACAATTAGGATAAACTGGCATCAGGTTACTAAGAGAGTTACTGAGAGATTATGCTCTAGATCTACCTTTTGGATAGACTGACTTAGAAAGATAGTAAACTTGTACTCTAAAACTAGTACTACTTAGATGAAGAACTTAGACTGATAGACTTTGTGCTTGTAAATAAGCATTGATAGCATCAGATCAATTATATTTAGATAAATGACCTCTAGGATGTGACTTAGAGATACTAGATATTTATTGAGACTTGCCAACAGCTTAACAGGTAATCAATGAAGTCCAAATTACAGAGCAGCATCAAGAGCATAATAGGGAAAGACAAAAGAATATTCTAGAAGGGAGCAATGATAAAGATATGTCATCTTTGATAGGAAGAACTTAGTAAGGGAACATGTCATTACAAAGAAAGGAGAGGGCCATATTGTTATGCCATAAGCAAATTTTCCACAGAAGGTAACATTTAATACACTTTATACCAATGAATTCTTGATTAGAGTTTGCTCTAGAACCCTTTCTATATCCTCAGAATATAATATCATATAATAAAGATATTGAGCAAGGGAGAACCAAACTAGAGCTCATGTTGATACCTCGGGAGGCAAGCAGGATGAGCTGGTATCAGGTTTAGGAAGAAAGTCATAGAAGGACTATGCTCTAGATCCATTATGGGATGGAACTGACTTAGAGATATGGCAGACTGGGACTCTAGAACCAGTAGTATTTGGATAATGGACTTAGATAAATAAACTCTGATTGCAATTAAGCATTGATGGCATCAGATCAATTATATTTAGATAAGTGAGCCCTAGGACATGACTCAGAGATACTAGACATTAAGTGGGGCTTACTAACTACTTAACAGGTAACCAAGGAGAGCTCTCTTACAAAGCAACATTAAAGGGAGTAATAGGAGACTAGGAAGAATATTCTAGAGAGAAGCAATAATGAAGACATGTCATATTTGATAGGAAGAATTTGATGAAAAGGATGTATCACCACAAGGACGCATCATTACTAGGAATTGGGATGGACTTAGCATGAGAAGAGACTGAGGGAACATCAAAAGTAGTAATAGTTTCCTTTTTATATTTTATTCCTTGAGTTTTAGGGCTTTGTAATTATTTTAATATAGTATCCAGTGTGCAGTTGGATAGGAGAGGAACCTCTTGACTCCTATCTCCATCTATACTGCCTCTAGAATTGTAAATGTGAATCTATTGAGAGTAAGAAGACTAGGACTAGTGGGGTGTTTTGAGAAGAATACAGAATATACCCAGAACTCGATCTAGAGAGAAGATACAGATGCAACTTGGGTAGGCTTCGGAGAGGACAGTAAGCTGGGAAAGCTTGGCTAGGTGCACACTTGGATTGCATCACACTCATAAGGTTTGGTGTTGGGGGTGCACACAAGGAGGCAACTGAGTGTGAAGGGTCCATGAGTAATCAACTAACTGTATTTTCCAGAGGAGCTTTTGTTATGGTATGTAAAGGTTAACACCTTAGGGAGGCTATGTGACGACAATCTAGAGAGATCTTACAATCCTTTTATAACCACCAACTTATATTTTACTGGAGCTGCATATAATTCTTATTTCTCTAATTATTTATAAATCTTCAACTTTGATAATCTTCCCTTGGACCTTTAGCATACAATTGGGAGCTGGCACATCATTGTTTTGTTTGTCCCAGTGTGCAATTCCCTTTTGCACCCTTTCATTGGGTCAATCAGTCGGTACCCAGGTAACTAGTTGGACTTAGGCTAGGTTTGTCTGGGTGGTTGTCACAAACTTCATTCAGTCATATCTCCACCAATTCTTCGACGATTCCCACGGTCTTAAAGCCAGCTTAAAGCCCTTGAGAAGACCTTTCAATCGATGCCAGTCACGTCTCGAGGCGATCAATAATGGCTGAGATATTAAGCAGATCAACTAGTAACTACTATGTTACTGTTTATTAAATCGCTAATATCTCGGAAACTGCCGTGATTGATGCTTCGGTTCTAGGCTCAGCAGAAGCCTTCTTCATAACGCTCAGAATGAGCCTAAAACAACCTCAAGGCGATTAATATTAGTGGAGATATGAAGACCTCAATGTTTGCACATGGACTTCATTAATTACCCATAGATAGTCATCTGTCCTTTTCTTAGAACAAAGAACAGCCTCCATATGGTTAGGTT
>Ga0153965_1000011_pt1 | contig 23933 bp, 16 predicted proteins | sample TSFL049MetaG_FD_104707 | JGI IMG/M metagenome (GOLD analysis project Ga0153965, IMG submission 104707) | Attine ant fungus gardens microbial communities from Florida, USA - TSFL049 MetaG | ecosystem: Host-associated > Fungi > Mycelium > Unclassified | place: USA: Florida, Paynes | collected... | reverse complement strand
GGAAGCATAGCAATCTTTTAGGCTATACTATCTACTATTCCATAGACTATTGTAAAAAAAATATACATAGTAGATTGACTATAACACAAACTCAATAACATAATATTACAGAAATTAAACAAACTTTAATCTCACAAACCATTGTAGGAAGGGAGCGTAGCGGACTGACTTCAACATAAACTTCACAAGCCAGGCCAGAGGCCTGGATGAAAACCTTGTAATGCATATGCAATGGCTTATGTACAGCTATTTGTCCTAGCCCTAGAGATGACTAAGAACCTTCTCCTGCCCTCTTGTTTTGGAGCCTCTACCATTGCAGTAACAAGCACTACTGGGATACCTATATACCCCAGATACTCCCAGCCCTTGGTCCCTATATCTCAAAATTTTTCCTGTCATTTCTGTAAGAGAGTAGACTGTTGGTTGAGGATATGCCCAATAACTGAAGAATATATTCAATTACAATGAGTTTTAAGACAACAAAATGGATACTACATACACCCAGATAGGTTGTTGATTGATGCTCACCATCCTAGGGAACTCAAAGAAGCAATATATGCAAAGTTCAAGGAGAGAAATACATCATCTCATTTAACTAGGATAACAACAATCTCTATAAAGCTCAGCTCATTTGTTAAAGCTACATAGATAGAGAAAGAAGAGTTGATATAGGGAGCTATGACAGAATTAGAGAGTGAAAAGGAGAAGGTTAGAGGATTAGTGATAATAAGAGCACAAGGGAAAAAGAAAGTAAAGAAAGGAGCAGATAAGGGAGGGAAAGGCAAAGAATAACTGGCTAATAGAGGTGGAGAGGAGAAGAAAAAGGGAGTACAGCAGTCTGCATACTGTTGAAAGCTATAAATTGCAGATGCAGAGATGTTACCTCAGGTCTCACAAAGGATACTGGATGTAGAGGTACCAAATATAAAAGTTCGTGACCTGTTTGCAATTAGTGGAGAGCTTCAAAGAGGGAGATGATAGACTAGACATGTACACAAAATAGGATGCCAGCAGTTGGAGCCATCTTAGCCACTATACCTGGGACCCTACTAGAGTTTGTAACACTATTGTAAGAAGTGAAGGTAGTAGTTATAGGGAGACAACAAGAGTTGAAGTTATTAAATAATAGGTCAGAGATGGTAATCATTTAAGAGAACCTATGTGAGGAGCTGGGGTTAGAGGTAAACAAAAAGAAAAAAATGACAATGCAAATAGTGAATAGAGGAAAAAAGGAGTTATAGGGGTATGTAAAGTACTTGGAATTGGAGATGGGAGGGATAAAAACATATACACATGCATTTGTAGTATAGTCAGTACTATACCGGTTGTTATTGGGGAAACTGTAGCAAAAGAGTGTGAAACTGAGAAAGATTGAGCAAGCAGATGGTAGTATAGAAGTGGAGATTTCAGACCTAGGGGATAAAAAAAGATGTGTGATAGTCACAACAAAGAAAAGGGTAGCAGATAGGTTAAGGAATGGGATGTTAGTGGTGAGAGAAAAGGGGGGAGAAGGACAAGTGATGAGAAAAGAAGAGAATTCTCTTACAAAAGCAGTCCTTGTATTGTTCTTTATATATGATAGTTTCTAGAAGACCTCCTAGAGACCTTATTATTAATATCTCCATATCTACCCTTGTTTGTGCTGGGGACCTATCTAACAAAGAAGAGAATAAAAAGTATAAGACTATGGTCTAACAATTTCTTATGGCTAGAGGAGAGGCAGCTGGTGGCACAAGTATTACTGTTAAACAAGAAGGGCTTAGCATGGGAAAAAATAGAGAAAAGGAGATTTTGAGAGGTTTATTTCTCATCAGTGAAGATCCCTATACAAGAACATGTACCATGGGTATGGAAAACATTACCAATCCCCTCAGGGATCTATGATAAGGTGATTAACCTTATCAAAAGAAAGGTGAAATCAGGGGTATATGAAATATTATATAGCTCCTACCATCATCAATAGTTTACAGTGGCAAAGAAAGATAGAAACTTATATATTGTTCATAATCTCACTCCACTCAATGCCATTACTGTTTGCAATTCGCAAGAGCCACCACTTATCTATTTATATGCAGAGCAATGTACAGCAAGATTAATATATTTGAGACTAGATCTCTTTGTAGGGTATAACCACTACACATTAGCAGAGAAGTCTAGGGACCACACAACCTTTAATACTCTCCTAGATATCATGTACCTCATGGTGCTCTCTCAAGATTGAACAGGATCAGTTAGTATCTTTTATAACAATGTCATATTTATTCTCCAGTATGAGACAAATAGAGTACTAAACTTCCTAGATGACATCACATTATTAGGATTAAAAACACAATATAAAGGAAAGAACGGCACTTATGAAGTACTTTTAGTAAACCTAGGGATCTGCCATTTTGTTTGAAAGTATGCAATTAACTTAAACTGCATTCTTCATTGCCTTGTGTATGTAGAAGCAACAGTTTTGGCCAAGAAATTATAGCTATGTCAACCAGAAATCATTGTAGTAGGGAAGAAGTATACATATGAAGGACAGGAGCCAGGTATAACAATAGTAAAGAAGGTACTGAAGTGACTGGAGTGTAGAAATGTGTCAGAAGTGAGAAAGTTCTTAGGGATAGTAGACACAGTGCAGAATTGGATCAAGAGTTTTGTGGAAATGGCAGACTCTTTGGCAAAGTTAACAAGAATGACTAAAAGCAAGTTTAAATAGGGAGAAGAACAGAGATTAGTAATAAAAGAGATGAAAAAAAGTATCTACCTATAAAATAATCTGACCAATTAACCACACTCTACTATTTGATGTGATTCTGTTTGTAGACACATATGTTATTGCAATAGACTTTATATTGGCCCAACTAGATGCAGAAGGATAGCAATGACCTACAAGGTTTAGATCAATTTTGTAGAATGAACAAATTTCAAGATACTCACAGGCTAAATTGGAGTTATATGGATTATTTTGAGCCTTGAACACAATAAAGTTATGGATGATAGGAGCAAAAAAACTAGTGGTTGAAGTTAATGCTTAGTACATAAAAGGAATGTTAAATAAACTGGACTTACACCCCAATATTACTATGAATAGATAAATCATGGCAATTCTAATGTTTGACTTCAAGTTGGTATATGTACCTAGAATGAAGCATAAGGGACCAGACAGACTATCAAGGAGAAGGTGCAACAGAAGATAAGAAAGGAGGTAAAGGTATAAAAGAGACTAAAAGCTAGGTGAATAAGATAATTGGGTATGGGATATAGGTAGTGAGTTGGCTAGAGAGAGATAAAGAATGAATAGTAAACATGAGAGGGAGTATATGACATGATAAGGACATCACATTAGAAAGAAAGGAGGAAGAGGGGTTAGACAAATAGAATGAGCTTATGCAGTTAAGGAAGAAAGAGAAAGGAATGAGTAGGAGAGAAAAGAAGATAAAGAAAATCAAAAACTTTCTTAGCATGTTGAAGATACCTGAGAGACTTACTGAGAAGACCAAGCTGTAATTCCTCTGACATGCCAGCAAGTTCTTTCTCAGAGGGGATAAACTGTGGCAAAGAGAGCTAAGAGGTAAATATCAACAAGTAGTAAAAGATAAAAGAATATGATACCAACTACTAAAAGAGTCACACAATTAGTTAGGTCACAAGGGATTCTATACAACATGACATATCCTAGGAGATTGCTTCTGGTGGCCAACTATTGATGCCAACATACAATGGATTGTTTTAACATATCATAAATGCCAGATCATGTCGACTAAACACATAGTCCTAGCATCAACAGTCCAGATGCCAGCTCTGTTATTTTGCAAGGTATATGTGGATACTATGTATATGCCATTATCTTATGGGTATAAGTATCTTGTACAGGCTAGGGACTCACTGATTGGCTGGCCAAAATAGTATGCTTTGACTTGCAAAACTGGTAGGACTCTAGGTTAATTCATCTTTGAGGAATTACTATGTTGTTAGGAAGGCTTGGAAGAAATAGTCATACATAATAGTACTACCTTTGTAACAGCTCTGGACTGGGTTATAGAATGCTATCACATTCAACACATCTGGATTTTGGCCTACAACTCCTAGGCTAACAAGGTTATTATGACTATATACCAAACAATTAGAGATAGCTTAGTTAAGATATGTGCAGAGAATATCAGACAATGGTATGAGTATATACCATATATTCTTGGCAGATCATGTTATGACTCAGAAGACCACTATATTGACACTCTACTACACAACATATGGAGTCAAACTGTTGCTTTTATTTGATATTACTAAGGCCATCTTCCTCATGACACCCATCTCCATGTCTTTTCAAACAGCCAATCTCCTTGTAGTTTAGGCATACATGCTCCAGAAGCATAATAAAGACCTAGCTGAAATCCATAGGCATATCTTAGCTGTGTATTACACTTCTATCCAGAACTTCAAAAGAAAAAATGCAAATAGAATTTATAACTATGATTTCAAGTCAGGAGAGTTGGTCCTAGTCCTAAATAAACAAATTGAGCCCAAAATGGGTTGCAAGTGCAAACCTCATTACCTTGGGCCTATGGTGGTGGTTTGAAAGTTAAGAGATGGTGCTTACACTTTAGCAGAGGTCAATAGAACAGTATCACATCTCAAATTTGCAGCCTTTTGCCTCATTCCATACCACACTCACTCTCAAAAGTATCTTGAAATTATGAAGTTTGTGGATAAGAAAGACCTAGAAGATATTGATGGAAGGGAAGGAGAAGAGACTGTTGAGGACATGATGAGGACATTGAGGACATGACAAGGATATTGTTCTTAAAAAGAAAAGGAGAGGTATAGGAGTAGCCTTTGGACTACTTGCAAAATGCTGATATTTTTTTAGTTTGATTATATTTCTTTGTTTCTCTTATTTTCTCACTATTTTTACTTTTTTTCTATCATTTAATTATTAGAAAACACTCTAGCTATTACATAAATTAGAGTATACAAGAATATGACATAACAATATATATATATATATATCTTTTATTCTCAACTACTCTATCTGAAGACCACTTTTTCCTCTGAACTCATTAACCTTCTCATACTATTAACATAATAGATTCTATTTCTAAAGTTTTACACTATTCTTGGAATAGCTTGACCAAGTATTATACTTCTTTATTTGAAATAATTTGTAAGAGCAGTTTATGCAATAGATAAACTTTGTTATATAGTAACTGCACTATATCTTTGGATGAAAACCAATTATTGATAGGAATGAATAAGCTTTTTTGGTAAGTTAGTCCATAAAGATTATTTCCCAAGGCCCATTAAGCAACTAATATATATTATAACTTATAACATATTTCTCGACAAATGTAGTTATCTAAGGCTACCAGTAATTTCTAGAGACCAACTCATAGGTCTTTTACCAACCTAGGTATCTAGTAGATAGTAAATTGTAGTATATCTAAATAATTTGTTGTTACAGAGTATTGTCTATGTTATGAGAAATATAAATCTTCCCTTTGTACAAAAGTAGTTTATTTTCATAGTTCTAGTCTTGCAAGAATTTTCTAAATTCTCTGGAACCAGACTCAAGCAACAATATATAGTCTTTTGTGACTTCATCTACTAAGAGTGCAGCTTTGATCTTCTTTAGGATTATCTCATTATTTATTGGTAACTCATGAGTAGCCTCTAATGTGTTAATAGCAAAAAACTCAGGTTTTAGCAATACCTAGTTTGTATTATTGAGGTTATTTCTATTTCATGGTTTGCTTCTCTAGACAAGAGATCCTTTGCCTACATTGTCTTTCCTAGTTTATGATAGAGTACAAAGTCAAAACAAGTCATAAATAATGCCTATCTTACTTGTCTTCTGGTCAGCTTTTGAGCTGTCCTAAAGAATATAAGGTTCTGATAATTTGACTAGATCTTAATTTTAGGTAAATGTCTCTTTAAATAGTGCCTATATTCCTCTAGTCTCTGAATTACTACAAGTAGCTCTTTGTTGTAGATTTTATAGTTCTTTTCATAAACATCTAATGACTTAGAAAAGAAAGCCACTAGGTACTACAGGTTGATTTACATGTTCTTTTGTAATAAAACTGTACCTATTACAAAGTTGTTAGCATTAGTAAATAACTTAAAGGGATCTTTGTCATTTGGTATTCTCAGGATCAGAGCTGTGATAAAGGCCTTTTCAGTATCTCAAAAGCATTTTGTTGCTTAATGCTCCAATTCTAGGTACTATTAACATCTTGGCAAAGTTCTTAATGAATCTATAATAGAAATTTGCGAAGCCTAAGAATACTTGTACTTACTTGACTTTTGTTAGTACTTATCACTCTAAAACTCCTGAAATTTTTTCTTTATCTATTTGTACTTTATTTTCTGATATTATTATGCCCAAATATTCGATACTACTTTGCCTAAAAAAATATTTTTCTACTTTAGCATAAAGGTTATTAAATTGGAGTTATGCAAATCAAGTTTTCAAGTATATTATTTATTATACTTTGGAATGTTGCTAGTACATTAGAAAAACCAAAATACATAACAGTTGCCTCAAAAAGATCTTATTTTGTGATAAATGCTGTTTTCCATTTATTCTCTTATTTAGTGTGAACATTGTTGTATTCCCACCTCAAATCAATTTTGGTAAAGATTGAGGCTTTGCTGAGTAACTCAATCAAGTTAGCTATTCTAGGGATTGGATAGTAATTTTTGATAGTGATTGCATTAAGGACTATATAGTCTATGATAGTATTATGCTGCTAGCAAATTTGCTGTAGAAAGTAGCATTTGATATGCTTTATACCAATAGATTTCTAATCAGAATTTGCTCTAGAACATATTATAGATCCTTAGAACATACCAAATGGTTATATGAAATAGTGAGCAAGTAGAAATAGACCTAGAGCTCATGGCAGGAACTCAAGAGACAAGCAAGATGAGCTGGCATCAGGTTATAAAGAGAGTTGTTAGATGACAATATTTTAGATCCACTTTTGGTTGGAACCACCTAGAGAAGATAGTAGACTTGAGCTCTAGAGCCATTAGTATACCAGGAATGGACTTAGACAAATAGGCCTCTGATTGCAAATAAGCATTGATAGTATTGGATCAGATATATTTAGATAAATGACATCTAGAATGCAACTTAGAGAAATTAAGCAGTAGTTGGAGCTTACTAAACAATTGACAGGTAACTAAGGAGTTCTAAATCACAAGCCAATAACAGAAGGAAGAACAACAAAGTATAAAGAAGATTCTAGAAGAAAACAATGGTGGGGATATATCATTATTGATAGGAAGGACCTAGAGGAATGTGTAAGCCTTGGGAATTTAGAGAAACTTAGGGAGAGAAGGAGTCAATAGAGTATCTAGAGAGCAAGGATAAAGAAGAGGAACCTCTTGGTACTTACCTCTATCATCACTGTCTCTGGAATCATGAAATGCAAATCTAATGAGTGTAAGAGTTCAGAATTAATAGGATGTCTTGAGAGAAACACAGAATATACCTAGAACTCAATCTAGGGAAGTATAGTAGATGCAACTTGGGCAGGCTTCAGAGAAGACAGCAGACTAGGAAAGCTTGGCTAGGTGTATACTTGGATTGCATCACACCTGTAAGAGTGTTGGGGGTGCAAACAAGGGGACAACTGAGTGTGGAGAGTCCATGAGTAATCAACTAACTGTATTTTCTAGTTGAGCCAGTGCTATGGTGTGTAAAGGTTGACACCTTAGGAAGACTATACAATAATAATCTAGAGAGATCTTACCTTTTTTGAAAAAACAAACATTTATTATCTAAATTAAAGCTGTATATAATATCTAATTTCTCTTTTAACTTAAAACCTTTATTTCAGTTATCTTCCCTCAAACCTTTAGTGTACAATTAAGAGCTGGTACCATATCTTATTATTTGTCCTAGTATCTAATTCCCTTTTGCATCCTTTTAATGTACTCATCCCAACATTTGTTCTAGATCTCTTTGTCACAGAGACCTAGTTGCACATTGGTTTGACTTGGAATAAGATGTATCCTATTACAAACCAATGAGTACATCTAACTAATTACAAACTTATATACTAACAAAATGTTCTAGAAACTTCTACAAGATCACAGTATTGGCTTGATTTTCTAACACTCTTAGATATAGTAATGAACATTGAAATCTTGTCTAATAATAAAATGCAATTGATATAGTTGATCCTATATGTTCTTTAAAGTAGTAGTTCCAGACATATGTCCCTTGCTTTATACCCAAGTATGATAATGCTCCTAATCTTTTTTCTAGCAGATATAATTTGGGGAATAGAAAAATATATCCTTATCTCCATTTGATCCTCCAGTGGTAGAAGGCTTCAAGGGGATAGTAGGTTCAGATAAGGTAGTTGGTCTAGGAGAAGAGACAGATAGTTTAGGAGGTTTAGGTTCATCTTCAGTTATATACTGCTAGAGACAGTGAGCCTGGAGAGTAGCTTTCATCTGCTCAGACCAGGTAAAATAGTTTTGTTTAGTTAATTTTGGAAAAGACCAGACATTGGTAACTGGGTCACATTTAGGACCCATAATCTATTGTAAATATCTTGTAGTATATGTAATGTATGGTAAACAAATATGAAGTCCAAAGAAAAATGAATTACACTAGACAATTTTATGATATACACTAATTAAGTAATCAAATGTATTTGTCTCCTATATTGATACACTGATGCATTATCTTGCAACAGTAGTGCCAATGAAGGAATTGAGTTCTGGTATAATAACTTAGTCTGAGATAACTTAAATACCCTTCTTATCTGAGTTAATAAAGAGAACTCAATAGAGTTCTCATTAGATTTACTGTACTATTTATACACAATACTAACACTAACCCTAGCTAGTATTCTATACATCCTAATAATAAAATAAAAGAAAAGAAAAGAAAAATAAATATTGACTTAGCTATTTTGCCAAGTCATAATATTTCTAGTACTATTAAAACCATAGAAATCATTGAAAAATTAACAGAGATAGGTCCAAATAAAGTTTGTAACAGTTAACTACTGAGATGTATTATGTAGGATGTACCTTTAAGCAATTTGGAACAAGGATCTTATTAGTGAGAGAGCTAGAAATATGTGCTAATAAACTCATTGTATTGATTTTTTTGAATTTTAGCTATACTAATTTTGTATTTTATGATGGTGGTTGTTGTCAAAGATGGAATGGACAGATGATAGAGGAACCAAAAGGAAACTCTGGTGAACAGATAAAGATGTTGGAGCAGAGTACAACTTTAATGAATAACCTTAGCTTTAACTTATGTGTTGCACCCTGGTTTCCTGTTGTGAGATTGGTCACTTATTTCAGAATAGAAGGAAGTTGTCAGAACAGAGGTCCTAGGGATATAGAATAGAGACTGGAGTAGACAGGAATAGGATTAGGACCAAATAATGTTAATTTACCAACTGAAAAAATATACTATAACTACTCAGTACTTATAGGAAGTTTGGAATAGGAGAAAAGTAGTCTACTATGATATTCTACTAATTATAATTTCAGGAGAATTATTAGGAGAAATAAATTACATAATTGTTAGATTTTCAGAATATGATAGTACTTTCCCTCTAAGACTGTGCCCTTAAAGCTTTCATACATAAGCAATTCAAATATCACCTGATTCTGGTCTTAAAAATCTCTTTTTTGCATACTCTCAACCTGAAACTTTACTACTATGTCCTTTATTCCACTTTAAGTACTACTCTTTTTAATTCTGACAATAAGTAGTATGAGATTGAACTAGCTAGAAAACGTGCTAAGACAGAGGCTTTGCTTTGCCAACAGAAAGGAAAAAAATGGCTTGAGCATCAAGCCTGAAGAGAGGCAAAAATTGTGAAATGGAAAAGATTAGAAGAAGAGACACAAAGGAAAGAGGAGAAGGAAGAGGTGCAGAGGAAAGAGAAGGAAGAAGAGGCACAGAGAAAAGAGAAAGAACACTAGAGAGATCTGGCTTATTGTTTTAAGATGGACTACATTGTTGCTGTCGAATAGCAATGTTACAAAAATTGGTCCAAGACTTTCTTGCTCCCCTCAAATCCTCCTTTCAATGAGAAAATAAACCTTATTGATCTTCTACCTTTGACTAAGAGGTAGTGTGTTTGATATTTGCCCTAAGAAACTCTAGAGGCCTGCCAATGATGTGAGGAGTTAGCAAAAGAAATAGAAGTGGCAGTTATTGGTAGAGAAAGTCCTTGCAAGAGATGCACAGACTTCAGAATCTTGTGTATACCCCCAAAATTTGCTATAAGTTCTTTTTTTTTACTTAATTTCTGTTACTTTGTTAAGTTTCATAGTCATGCAATGTTATGTGCTTTCTATGCCAAGGCTAAGGTTACCTGTAAGCCTTTTGATGTTGACAAGGCATATACAAAGGCTAAGGCAGAAGCAGTTCAAAGGTCCAAAGCAAGGAAGATAAAGCAACAAATGGATACAAAGTAGAAGACAGAGGTTTCAAGAAAGTTAGAGGACTTGAGTGAGTTGCAGGGTTTAAGAAAGGATATTTAGAGGATTGCAATAGCATTAGAGAAGTTGACTGGCATAGAGGGCCAGGATTCCAATGATAAACAAATTTTATGACTAGAGTCTGAGGGAGAGGAGACAAAGGTATAGGGAAGCAAGAAGAAGAGAAAGCAAAGGGAGCAGAGGTTAGATGAAACAGAGAAGGAGAAAGAAGTTAGAGGACAAGAAGAGAAAAATAGAATGGAGAGTATAGAAGAAGAAAGTAGTAGTTTTTCTCTGGTCATATACTCTGTTGGGACTAGAGCTAGATAGTTTTGAAGAAACTTTTAATCTTTTCTGTGGGTACAAAGTGGATGTAAGTGATGATAATTAATAAAGCAAGAATACAAGTATTGAATAACCATAAGAGAGGACTGCAGAGGAATACAAGTACTTTAGTTTTTTGCAATGAAGACTGCTTTTGAATACAAATAAGTAAGTCAGTGCAACAGAAACTGCACTCCGAGATGTATACAAGTACTCAACAAATTTTTTTTATTTTTAAAATGGAGTGAGTATAGAGAAATGGAAGCTAAGAAGTGGAATGAAAGTATTATCAGAGTTGTAATAGTTCCAGTTTAGAGATATATTTGAGATAAAAATCGTTCAGTAATTTCTTTGCATGTTCTAGTTCTGTTGCTGGTAACCATTCAGAGTTGTTATTAATATCTTCATATTCCAGTCATATAACTTTGTATAGTAATTTGCATGCCCTCCAGCAGTCAATCTTAGAGTCAACTATCTTGGAGATTTCATATTCTGGTTCTCCATTGATGATTACAGGTACTGGCGTTAGCTCAGAATACTGTGGAAAGGTGCTAGGTATAGCTGGTTTGAGCATAGAGATATGGAACACAGGATAAACGGCTTTTATGGTGTCTGGAAAATGAAGTGTGAAGGATTGTGGACTGGGCTAAGCAATTATTTTATATGGTCCAAGGTACTTTTTGGAGAGTTTCTTTGAAGGGTGAGTCATCTGGAAGTATTATGCTCTAGTGAATACTGATTGCCCAACTTAGAAGTCCAGTGGTTGTTATTGATGAGAGTTGGCAAAGGGTTGATATTGTTATTAGGCTTTGGCAATTTCCTTTTTGAGCATGCCTTGTAGTTCATCAAGATCAATTATAAAATCGCAGGCATGAGAGGAAGCTATATCTTGTTCTGGGTATACACTGAGGTTAGGATAGTATCCTTTGTTAGCATAGAATAGGGAGATGCCAGTAGTAGCACTAGGAGCATTGTTGTAAGTAAACTCTGCCAGGGGTAATAGTTCAGACCAGTTATCCTGTTGGTAGTTATAATATATATAGAGGTACTGTTCTAATGCCTGGTTGGTCTGTTCCACTTGACTGTTTACCTCTGGATGGTAGCCACTGGTAAAGTGAAGTCTTATATCCAGGGCAGTACCTAGAGAGTGGAAGATGTAAGAGACAAACTCAGAGCTATAGTCAGACATGACATGAGATAAAACTCTGTATTTTAAAAAGACATAGATAACAAAAAGGTATGCTAATTCCACTGAAGTGATGGTATTGTGAGTGGGAATGAATATAGCTTGTTTCAACAGGCAATCTACTATGACTAGGATAATGTCGAAACTAGAGGAGGAAGGGAGTTTTTTAATAAAATCTATAGAAATTAAATTCCATAGATGTTCTGGAATAGGAAGTTGTTAGAGGGATCCATATAGTCTGTGATGCTGTGATTTGGATCTCATACAGGTAACACAAGACTTACAGAACTTTTGTATGTTATTGCAGATATTTAGCTAGGTATAATGTTTTCATACAAGCTCTAGTATCTTATTTTGGCTGAGATGTCCTACTTGAACATGGTCATGGTAATACTGAAGAACTCAGAGGCATAAGTTAGTAGTTTCTGGAACATACATTCTGTTATCAAGTCTAAGAAAATCTGTATTGTCTTTTAACCAATGTCCTTCCAGATAGATTAAATGATCAGAGATAGAGAGGTCAGAGGGAAGTGCTACTAGGATATTAGAGTAAAGTTGGTTTTGGTCCAATATTGTAGTTGTGCAAAGTGTCAGAGTAGTGAGAATAGTTGCTCAGAGAGATGTTGCAATTTGTTTATGAGTAAAAACTGGATGGAAATTATGAGGGTTTACTGAAGCATAGCTATTATTTCTTCTTTTGGATAGATGTCCCATTATCTAGTGAGTGTATCTGGTTTGGTACCAAGACATTTAGGGCAGAAGCAAATTATGAGATTGAATTGGAAGAGATATTCCGATCATCTTGCTTGTTGGCAAGTTAAAATCTTGATTATTGAGAAATACTCCAAGTTTTTGTGATCTGTTACAACGTTAATTGGTGAAGTAGACCCTTCTAAATAATATCACCAAATTTTGAAGGCTTTGAATATTGCAAGTAATTCTTTGTTATAGACATTATAGTTGAGCTCTAGAGCGAAGAACATCTGGGAATGGAAGACTATAGGGTAGATTTTATTTTCTTTAGTCATAATGGAGAGAATAGCAGCAAGAGCATAGTTTGAGGCATTGGTTTCTATAACAAGTTGTATGTTTAGAACCCAATGCATAAGAATAGGAGCAGAGATAAAGGCTTGTTTTAGGGTATTAAATGCTACTCTACATTTGTTGTCAAAATTCCATGGAGTGTCTTTTCTAGTAAGATGAGTGAGTGGAATGACTATGTCTGAATAATTGAAAATGAAACACCTGTAAAAGTTGGTGAATCCTAGGAAGAATTAGATATCTTTTATTTTTTTTGGTTTTGGCTACTCCTGAATAGTTTTCACTTTAGCGTTGGACATAGTCAAGCCAGATGGTGATAAAACATAGCCTAGATACTCTATAGAGTCTAAATGGAATTTGTATTTTTCTGCTCTTGTATATAATCCTAATCTATGGAGTCATTTCAATACTTCTTTGATATAGCTCTAGTGTTGCATGATATCATCGGAGTAGATCAGGATATCATCTAAGTAGATTACTACACACATATCCAAGAGATCAGAGAACATGTTGTTCATGAAGCATTAAAAGGCAGCTGGAGTATTGGTTAGTCCAAATGGTATTACTAACCATTCAAAGGCTCCATAGCGAGTTCAAAAGGCAGTTTTCTATTTGTCTCCTTTGGTAATACATACCATCTAGTCTGTATGTCAGAGGTTGATCTTGGTGTAAATATAAGCCTTACAAGGAGAATCTAGGAGGTCGGAGATTAGGAAAAGTGAGTATTGGTCTTTTTTTGTGATTTTATTAAGTTTGCAAAAATTTATACAAAGTCAGAGGAAACCATCTTTCTTTTTTACAAATAGGACTAATGCTCTATGAGGAGATGATATAGAGTAGATGAATCCATTGGTAAGATTTTTGTCAGTGAATTCCTTTAGTGTTTCTTGTTTGAATTTAGACAGGGAATAGATAATTCCTACCAGAGAATAAAAATCTTTTTCCAGCTCAATCTAGAGGTTGTAAGGGTGGTGGAGAGCGAGTGTTTCTGCTTTGGACTTGCTAATAACATTGGCATACTCGTGGTATTTCTCTGGAATGAAAGATAAGTCAATCTTTTTAGAGATGGTAGTAGATTTGGCCTATATTGTGGGATGGAATTAGAGGAAAAATGCTGTTGAGCCTGAGAGGTGTAAGGCCTGGAGTAGAGCAGGCACATTGATAATTGCAATATGAGGTTACTTGGGGTTAGACAAGGACATCTCAGATGGGATGAACTATAGAGAGGTTTCCACTAGAGAGAACAGAGGATTTACCAAGGTTTCAATAAGAGGAACAAAAGCTAGACATTAAAGTAAAGATGGTAGTTGGAAGGATATTGACCCAGAAACCCAGTCAATTAATGGATTGTAGCAGGTGAGCTAAGAGTGACCTAAGACTAGAGAACAACAAGAATTAAGTGGAGTGACATAGAAGTTAAGAGTCATGTATTCACTGGAAGGGAATGTTACAGGCAACAATACTATCTCAGAGATACTATTATTCAAGGTTTCATCCAATAAGCATAGTTTCACAGGTGGAGTAGGAGTAGTAAACAGAGAATATTTATGAACAAAAGCAAAGTCCAAAAAACAATGTGTAGATCTGGAATCTACCAGTATTTGGATGGGTATAGGCTAGAGATAGTCTGGAGCATACACTAGAGGAGAAACTAGGGATATACAAAGAGAGTTGGGATCAGAAAGAGTAGACACGTTGAGACGTATTAGGCTTATAGTTACACAAATAAGTTCAATGCAACCCCTAGTTTGTGCTGAGTTTTGAGGGTTGTACTCTAGTTTTCTAAGAGGTTCTCAGAGAGCAGAGTTTCTTGTTCCTTCAGAGTAGTTAGTTATGCCCTTATCAGTTGTTTTCTAGGACATCTATCTACTTTGTAGTCCTTTGATCCATAATATAGGCAGAGGCTATTGTCAACACAGTGCTTATGCTCATTACTATTCAATTTATTGTCTTTGCCTAGTTTGTCAGAGAGGTCAACACACAGAGTAGATAGAGATGGTGACTTAGTAATAGCAGATATTGGTTTGGGGGGTTTTAGGGAATTCCATGAGAGCACAGATTATGATGGAATTGTGGATGACTGGGAGCAAAATGGAGCAGAGCTTTGTGAAAAGGTAGAATACTAAGTCATATTACTCTGTTTTCAGTTGTGACTGTTTGTTGCCTCTCTCTCTATGTTCTGAAGACAATCCCGTTCACGATTTCATTCCCAGTGGCGATTGTCAAAGGTGATTGCCAGTTAGTACATAGTATGGAAGAAAGTGGATTTGTTATGTTCCTAGTTTGCTATCAGATCCTGAAGATGATTTGGCAATCCCTAATAGAAACAATGGCAGAGGACTAAATCACCCCATTTCAACTGTACTATGTATTGTATGAATTCTATATTATAAGTTGCAATCTTATCTCTTGGCTTTATGTGGAGGTTATCAATAAGATTGGCAGTATCTCCTACTGGGTCCAAGAGTCCAAAATGGACCCAGAGTTTGTCTACAAAAAGCTGCCAGGTAAAGAGCTAGAGTTATATGTAGCTGAGGTCTTCCTGTTGTAGTGTGACTTCAAACCAATCTTGTGCTACACTGGAGAGATAGGTCATTGCAAAATTGATTTTTTCTTCATCAGTGGGAAATTGAAGAGCATTAGCACAGCAATAGGAAGTGATTGAGCTTGTGGGGATTAGAGCCATTGAAGGTGTCCAGAATATAGGCCTTTGATTGGTGAGGCTTTGATACCAATTCTTGGTTAAGGTTTTCAGACAATTGTCAAAGAGCCTCAGCTAATTAGTTATTAAAGAGATTATGATCAGCAATAGGAGATGGAGTTTGGAAAATGAGATTAGGAGTAGGAATAGGAGCATCGACCTAGTTTGGGTCATTGTCAACATAAGAGATGATGATAGAATCTATATTGTGGAATTTCAAAGAGTTCACTAGAAGTGGAGATAACAGGGGATATACCAGAGTACGAGGTGTCTTGACTTCCTTGGGAGGCCAGAAGTAAAATGACTGATAGTTTGGTCAGCAAGAGGAATAAAATTACTCCTGAAAGAGGGAGCTGCAAAATGACAAGACATCAGAACTATAGCATGATAGAAACTAGTGTAAGTTTGTAAATTCTATCAAAGATAGAACAGATGAATGATAAAGGAACCAAAAGAAGACTCCAGTGGACAGATAAAGACGTTAGAGCAGAGTATGACTTTGATAAATGACCTTGGCTTCAACTTATGTGTTGTATTCTAGTTTCCCATTGTGAGATTGGTTGCTTATTTTGGAATGAAAGGAAGTTATCAGAACAAAGGTTCTATGAATATAGAATAGAGACTAGAGTAGACAGAAATAGGATTAGGACCAAATGATGTTAATTTACAAACTGAGAGAATATACTGTAACTACTCAGTACTTATAGGAAGTTTGGAATAAGAGAAAAGTAATCTACTACAATATTCTACTAATTATAATTTCAGGAGAATTATTAGGAGAAATAAATTACATAATTGTCAGATTTCTGGAATATAACAGTTATATTTTGTAGAATCTGATTTCAATAAAGACAACTGATAATCAAAATTAGTTGAAGTCTTAGTAGGCTTTGAAGATGGTACAATACTTAACCAACCAGCTGATTGTTTTTTCTAGACTGGGATATCTGTGTTAATAGTGGACATATATATCAAATCAGTTTCTAGAGTACTACTCCCTCTCCATGGTTATTGGCTGAATCTAACACACCTTGATAAAATATAAGCCAGTATTGAAAGTGTCTTTATGCAAGTATTCCAGCATATTTTGCCAACTTATTCTCACACAAAAAAGAATTATCAGGATGATAACAACAGCAACTGAAGTTCTCTTGACCTTTATCAGGTTTACTATGACATAAAAAACACAGAGGGTTTTTGGTGATAGAGTGCATGTAATATACATATGTTTGCCTCCTATCTGTAATGAGATATGATACAATGTCTTGAGGAAGGCATAAGGAGAAGTTTGTATGTAGTATATATAGTAGTCATAGAAGTCATAAGGACCCTAACCTTGTTCTAGTTAATATATCTTTCTTTTAACTCAACTACTGGGTTTAGGAAAGATTATAACATAAGAACAAGATTTCCAAAATATACTTAGCACTACAATACTATTCAACATGATTCTACTTGCCACTGTCACTGCTTTTCTAACAACTATCATAGTCTTTTTCTTCAACTCCCTATCCAACACCTAAAAAGACCTGAGAAGTGAAACCAAAAACACCTATGTAACTAGCATACAAAACTTCATTAAAAAGTCAGAAAAGACTTCTTTGATGAACCCATTCAACAAAGAATGAAAGAACCCAATGATTTTGAAGAAGACTTGGATAAAGTAAGAGCCTGGTATAGGACAATGATACTATTCTTCCAAAGCAATGATATCCTGAAAGAATGGAAAAGAATTGAGATAGCATTAGAAAAGATTAAGAGAGAAAAAGAGAATTGAGCTCAACGTATAGATTAGAAAGTTTTTACCTTTTCAAAAGAAGTGGAAGAGGATCAATCTAAACAACAACAAGGATCCCAATATATTGACCATGACAAACAAGTTCCTATTCAAGACTTGGGAGCAAATGACCAATAAAATGGTATAGTTTTTTATATCAACAGAAATACAAATGCATGCAATCAAGAAGCTAATCAAGTTAAAACAGAGAAGTAAACTATTTGACAATTATTGAACAGAATTCATTACCTGGAGAGAACTAACAAAGTAGCATTGGTGAGCTTATTCAAGAAAGAAATTCATCTAATATTGGTATGGAAATTAATTAAAATTGGCCAGCTAAAGAACTTAGACTTATTAGACAATTGGTATAAAAAGGCATTAAGTTTCAAAAGATCAAGAAGAGAGGCAATTAAGGAGTCCAGAGGTGATAGGAGGGTCAAAGTGAATTTAGGTAAGGATAGGACAACTTCAGTATTGGATGTTCTGAGACAAGACCCAAACACAATAGAGGTAGATAAATGCAAAGAACAGAGGAAGTGCTATAATTGTAGAAAAACAAGTTATCTTGCTGCAAGGTACACCAGACCAAAGAAGGGGAGAATAGAGATAAGAATAATAGAGGAGGTAAAAGAGGATTTTTCCCAGGACAGGGAGTGAGCACTAACTCATCTGTCTTTGTAGACTCAAAAATTTGATTACCTGATGAATCAACAAGAGAATTTTTGGACTATTATAGTATAAGGAAATTCCTTAGTAGAGTAGGTAGCCCAAAAAATTTGGTGGAGCAATAAAGAGAAAGTACTAGGAATAGTAAAAGTCTGGGCTCCCAGTTCAAGAGTAGAGGAATATACAAAGAGAAAACTAAAAGAATTAAATGGAATGATAAATGACAAAGTACTAGCAGTCCTGAAGATATTAAAAGAACTATTTATACTCAGAAAAATAGAAGACATCAATAACAAACACCTAACAAATATTTTGCAAACAAGTACTAGTTAGCTCAGAGAGCTCAAGCTTGTGCATAAGTCAAAAGTTTGTAGAGGAAAATAATCTTAATACCCATAAACTGCCATTTCCAATCACTTGCTACAATGCCAATGGTTCTACAAATAGAGATAGAAATATTATGGAGGTTATCAAAATAAACATGACTATCAATGACTACCAAGAATTAATTCAGCTATTGGTAACAAACCTTGGCAACTATGACCTTGTCATAATTGTGCTATGAACTAGCAGTTACATACTATATGGTTTACCACTACACCAAAAGGGCGATGTTAGTAAGGCTACTTGCTAACAAAGGTTCAACTATTTATGTAGTTCATTGAACAGGTATTTTGTTATATCTCTATGATACTATTTAGTAGTTACTTTTCTGTGACAGACCTGTTCCTAGGATATGACTAGTTAAAAAAGCACAATCTATCTATTGACTGAAGGAACTCTTTGATCAGCTTACAGAATTGCTAGCAATAGTGTAGAAAAATAAATATGCCAAAGGAGCCAGAAGAAGATGAAGAAGGAAAAAAGATGGGAGAGAAAACAATAGGAAAAGATAAGAAGGTGCTATTCATTAACTTGGAGAAAGAAGCATAGAGAAGAGAAGGGTTGAACATTAGGAATAGAAATGAAGTCATAAGAGAACCAGAGGAAGATATACCAAAGGAGTACAAAGACTTCAAAGATTGAGTTTTCAACAAAGCAGTATTCAAAAGATTACCAGATTAGTCTAAATGGGATTATATCATTGAACTAATACCCAATGCAATGCTAAGAGACTGCAAGGTATATCCACTAAACATCAAAGAACAAGGAGAACTCAACAAGTTCCTTGATAAATACCTGAAGTCAGGAAGAATTAGGCCATCTAAATTATTCTATGCAGCTCTATTCTTCTTTGTAAAAAAAAAGAATGGATCACTCTGACCAGTACAAGACTATTGATAACTCAATGAAGCAACAATAAAAAATAAATATCCCTTACTACTGATTCAAGAGTTAATTGATAAAGTATAAGGGATCTGATACTTTACCAAACTTGACATTTAATGGGGATATAACAATATGAGGATAAAGGAAGAAGACAAATAGAAGGCTGTCTTTCAAACAAACCAAGGCTTATTCAAACCCCTAGTAATATACTTTGGCATATGTAACTTGCCTACAACCTTTTAGCTCATGATAGATATTCTATTCTGTAAGTTGATCATGAAGAGGAAGATTGTGATCTGCATAGATAACATCTTGATCTTTACCCAAACTATAGAGGAGTACAGAGATATAGTAAAACAGGTATTGCAAATATTAGCTAACAACAAGCTATTACTTTACCCCAAAAAGTACAAGTTCTACAAAACTAAGATCAAATACCTTAGAGTCATTATATCATAAGACAGTGTAGAGGCTGATCTTGCAAAAATAAAAGACATAGCCCAATAGCTAAAATCTCAAGATAAAAGAGAAGTATGACAATTCTTAGGATTTTGTAACTTCTATTGTAGATTCCTCTCTAGATTCACACAGATCACCAAACCACTGATAGAACTGATAGGGAAGAAAGAGTGGAAATGGTAAGAGGAGGAGAGGAGTGCCTTCAATAAGCTAAAAAACAAGATGACAAATCTTTCTATGCTAGCAATCCCAAACCCTAAACAAAAGTTACAACTAGAAACTGATATTTCAGGATATACTGGAAGGGGAAAAAGAGATATTTACTGTGACAAGAAAGTAGAAGAGGTGGTAACAATTTTCAATTGCATGCTAAAGGGTTTGTGGAAAGAAAGAGGAAGTAGGGATATCAGAAAGAAATTAAAATATAAAGCACAGCTTATTTGTAATGTAAAAATAGACAAAATGATGGTGGGTTCAATCTAGATCCTCCTTGCATAGTGTCCCTAAGAATATACTGTAACAAGCTCGCTAGTGTAGAATAGTTAGTAAACTACTTATAGGCCTTACTATACTCAATCAAGCCCTCATCTGCACCCCCACACCAAACCTTATGGGTGTGATACAATCTAAGTCAATAATTAGCTAGGCTTTTTAGGCCTGCTACTCCATAGAAGGTTGTCTGAGCAACTGCTATGTCTTGTCTCTTAAAAGAATAGGGTATATGGTAGGAAACTTTTACCAACTCAACCTCTCACCAAGATCACCCCTTATATACTCAAGAGAATTGCATTTACAACCTCAAGAGCTTCTGAGATGAAGGCAAGGACCAAGGAGACTCTTCCTATCAATCTCTACTCTGAGAAATATATTAGAATAGTACAAATCCCAAAACTCAATTAAAATGAATAGAAAAGAAAACTCTTTATCCTACCACTCTCTCTTATGTCTCTCCTCTATGACATTGCCATGTGGCCATGACAGATGTCACCTTTCCATCCTCTATATCTTCTGGACATGACCATATGATTTGGCTCCATCTCCATACTTCACTCCTGCCCAATATTCCCCAATCTCTGAACTGGCTTCCTTCTACTCCAAATACAATCCAGAAACATATGACAGTGTGTATGAGCATCAACAATATGATTGTTGTCCAACAGCACATCCACTTCTTGACTGAGTCTAGCAGTGATGGGATCACTAGTCACTGATAGACTTTTGATCTGTTATCTTGGTGTAATATTAGTCTAAGTCTGCTCTAGATTGAAATTAAAGATATCCTTGAGCCTCTGATTTCTAGAGTTCCAATATTGATAGTCTGTATCTGAGAAACCTGATGCTAGCTCATCAGTCTTGCCTCCTAAGGTATATGCTATTCTAGCATGTGGTAGCTTGGCAACTACTTGATAGAAGTACCCAATTGTGGGTCTAGATTATGTCTAGAGCTTGTAGGAGGTCTCTAGAGTGGGTTCCAATAGTAAAGTCCAGGAGTATAATTTGTATTCCATGCTATATTTCCATGGAAAATTCACTGGCAGCATAACAATGCTATAGGAGGAGTGTTATTCCAACAACAAGAAGACAATTCCTGGAGACCTATTGCCTATCTGTCTAAAGCAATGAATGAAACAGAAAGGAATTATGAGATCTATAACTAAGAGCTACTAGCTATTATGGAAGGGCTTAAACAATATCAACAATATCTTATAGGAAGTAATCAGTTTGAAATATGGACTGACCACAAAAACCTTGGATACTTCAAAAAGCTATAGAAGCTCAATTGTTGTCAAGCTTGATGGATGACAGAACTTCAGGAATATGACTTCTAGCTGATACACAAACCTGGAAATTTAATAGTGGAGCAACAGTGAACGTTGGGATGAAGAAGATATTATTATACTCAAGTCACCTAGGACTGAGTGTCGAAGACTAAGTAAGTAAGTGAATAGATCAGAACATGAGATAACACACCTAGGACCAAGTGTCGAAGACTGGGTCCTAGTGAACAATGTAACTATAGTTATATACTGGTAGGATTGAATAGTGGACTCAGGTGTAACTATAGTGATATGACAAGCAATGAGTGAAAGTAGAGAGAAATGAAATGACATAGTGATGACGAGTTGATATATGGTGACATCATCACCTCAATAAAATTCCCAAAAGAAGATAGATGTACTATCTCAAAGACTGGATTATGCACAGGGGAGAGACAACAATAAGGATCAAACATTGCTAAAGGAGGAACTATTCAGAAGTTTGGTAACTCAAGAAGGAGAGTTCTGGAAAGAGATAGAAGAGGCAGAGGAATTCACAGAGGAAGAAGTGAGAGGAGCAGTAGAACAACAAGAGAGAGGTTGGAGATGAGAAGGAAAGGTGGTATTTTGGAGAGAAAGAATTTATGTTCCAGATTCACACACACTCTGAGAAGAAATTATCACAAAACATCATGACTCTGAACTAGCTGGGCACCCAGGATATACCAAACAAATGTACAGGAAGTCAAAGAGATACTCAACTCTTGATAGAGAGGAAATAAACTACAATATCTCATTAAGTGGAGGGGTCAACCACTTGAGAAAAGGACTTGGGAAAATAGGGAAGAAGTGATTAAAGGAGTCCCTGTTGAGTTAAGAATGAGCAGCACAAAAAGTGGGGAAAAACTCATTGCAAACATTCTTTATTACTATCTCAACTATTTATACTACATAAAACAATTAGACATAGAACAATAAGAAGTCACATGCATTGCGTAGGCTCGCATGACATCCAAATTCCAACAGCCCCGAGGTCATGTAAAGAGGTCCACCAGAAGCATCCCAATGCACCTAAAATCCCCATCATCTGACTACCAGCAAAAACTTATGCTGATATTGCAAGGACATGATCTTAGGAGGGGGGTAATGTAATGCACACATGTTTGCCTCCCGTCTGTAATGAGGTATGATGCAATGTCTTAAGGAAGGCATGAGGAGAAGTTCATATGTAGTATATATAGTAGTCATAGGAGTCATGAGGACCCTAACCTCATTCTGGTTAATACATTCTTCTCTTAACTTGACCACTGGGTTTAAAAAGGATCGTAACAGTGCACAGCCATATTCCCCACATGAAAATCTCGACTCATGTGTTGTGATGGGACCTTGTTATTCATACTGTGAGTCCAAATATCATCGATCTAGCTAATGGCCTATCTATTCAGTCTCTTGGGTAAGCCTAGACTATAAAACTAGTGGGCTAGAACTCACTTTTCAAAGTCTTCTCGTGTCTAGAAGCCACTTTTTCCTCACCCATTCATCTGAACTTTTTTGATATCCTAGCCTAGTATGTTGCTATTGTCGCTAGTCTTACCCTTACTGACCCTGATTGTTGGCTCTCTACACTTCATATTTCCCTTTATTGTAAGCTAGAATCCTTTTTCCTTGTATCTCGATCATCACTGCTGATTTGTGTGTCGTCCAGGTGTTACGGTTTATAATCTGCTTCCAGCAAATTATCCTGTGGATGAAAGCATAGATTCTAGAACAATGGAGTCCCTCGGGTTCTGCATTCAGAGTCCAATAGGCATACTGAAGCAGATATTTCATGAGATGATAGAGGAGCTACCCCCTGGGTGAAGAAATACATGGGGAAGCAAGATGATGGATAAAACATTTGACATTGTTCATCCCAGTAGATGGTGTTACATGATATTGTATGCTAACCATTGTTTTATCTGTTCTTCTTCCACCACATGATTGGTGAGCTGTGATGAAATGAGCGAGACAGTAACAGAATCTAGACTGTGCAGGTAACATCGGAACAGAATAAGAGGTGTATTTGAATTGCTAGGATCCAGATAAGAAGGCTGATTTGATAGTAAGCACATATACTACATATCTAGGATCCAGATAAGAAGGCTGGATCCTAAGGGAGACGATACATGACTTTTATACTAAGAAACTGTAGGCATGTATCTATGCTACCAACAACTCAATAAAATGACCATATTTGAGACAATAGAAACAAAACAAACTCATTGTCAACAACGACTTGCTGCCTAGACAACCTTGTTT
>Ga0153965_1000010_pt1 | contig 24228 bp, 15 predicted proteins | sample TSFL049MetaG_FD_104707 | JGI IMG/M metagenome (GOLD analysis project Ga0153965, IMG submission 104707) | Attine ant fungus gardens microbial communities from Florida, USA - TSFL049 MetaG | ecosystem: Host-associated > Fungi > Mycelium > Unclassified | place: USA: Florida, Paynes | collected... | reverse complement strand
GTACAAATACCCTCAAACTTCCCAAACGTGAAGAGGGAAGTAAGCCTGGTTATTGTGAGAGTTGCCGGTCTAAATTCAATGACTTTCACGAAGTATGATTGTCCTTTTTGTATTGCTTGCAATGATCCTGATGTTTTTGGCAGCATGTTCAGGGCTACAAACATCGCAGATTTGCTGAAGATGATCGAAACTTCGAACAGCTCGATGAGATACTGATGCGCGTTCAACGACGGACTTCAGCACAACGCCAGACTCTCGATGCAAGAAGAAATTGTCATATACATGGGTCTGAATTTGATATCGAATCAATCTTGAATTAGGAAACCCTTTTTCTTCAACACATGCACCTTGTAGTTGAACTATATTTTTGTGGAGCTTAGCATGGCCTTCAAATGTAATACAATTGTAACTCTAAGCTTCTATTGAAGTCTCCCTGAGCTTCATGCTGAAGGGGCTTGGTATAGATAGACATGGTGGTATCAATAAGTGGGGGTACAAAAAGGTAGACTAATCAATAAAGTAATTAGCAATCTTTTGAACATCATTTGCCCTGGGTATGATGTACTATCCTGATAACTAGGGATTGATGCTTTTCAATGGCTGACCTCTATCTCTACCTTCCTGTCATATGTTATGAATATAGAGTGGAATACATTCATAACAAACCATGAAGTAATAGGAAATGGTTGCTAGAGGAGTAGAGAACTATGGCCAGGTGTAAGGAAAAGGATGACAAGCACAAAACTTCTTGTAAAAATTCCCAACAGGCATAAAACAACCTGTAACAACCTCTTATTAGAAGGATGGAGAGCAGCAATTACAGTGGAAACAAATGATGGCCCACTCACCAGGTTATCCAACAGATATTGATAGTGAGCCTGATAGGAAAGAGAGAGAAGCAAAGAAGTCCTGTTGACAGTTGAGACAAAGAAGCAAGTGCACTTATGTAAGTATGGTTTGTATATGATAATACATGGTACAATAATCATTTTAATTTAACACTTCCCCTCACTCAAAGTAGTAGTTATTGGGTGACAATATAAATTAAAAAGAGAGTTCAGAGAATCTCCAGACCAAGGAGTGGATGGAATTGATGGAACAGTATTTGACCAAGATTCTTAGTCAAGATATCAGCAGGGTTCCTAGCTCTATCAATGTGGTATGGTCTGATTTTGTCATCCTCTATTGCATCCCTGACATAGTGATACTAGATATCAATGTATTTGGACCTTTTCTCTTGTACTGGGTTAGTACTCCAGAAGAGTGATCCAAGGTTATCATCATAGAGATAAGGGACAATATCAAAACCAATCTCACTTAGGAGATTTGATGTCCAGATGAGTTAGTGACTACAATCAGAGAGTGCTATATACTCAGCCTCAGTAGAGAAAAGGACTACTAATTTCTGTTTGTGACTTAACTAGGAAGTGATTCCTTGAGCCAGTATAGTAAAATAGCCAGTAGTTAACTTGTAATGCTTATGGTCTTGGCCTCAATCAGAATCAGAATATGTTACAAGCAATTTATTGCTTGATCCATTATAGACTAGCCAATATTTGCAAGTGACAAGCAAGTATCTACAGAGGTGTAACCCAACTCAATAATGATCATTGAAAGGGTTTGCTATTTGTTGAGCTAACTTGATAACTGCAAAGCTAATGTCTGGTCTCAAGCCAATCATCAAGTACATTAGAGAACCAACCAGTTATTAGTACTTTTGGCAAAATTTGGGATCACACTGCTTTTCATTTGGTTTAAAGCTAAACTCAGATGGCAGTGGAGTATGAGTAGGATTAGTTGCAACATTAAAGTATGCCAGTACCTTCTTTAAATACTCACATTGATCAATAAATATCTTTTGATTTTTACAATCATAGCTTATGTATATGCCTAGGAACTCTGTGGTTTCACCAAGGTCACAACACTCCTATCTAGCCATAAATTTCTACTTCAACTCATTGAGGAGCAAGGAACCTTTAGTACCCATAAAGCAAACATCATTAACATAGACAATAGCTATAACAAGTGCTTTGGTCTTTTTGTCATGATAGTAGTATACACTAGCATTAGATTTACATCTCTTAAATTCTAGGGCAAGCATTAACTTAGTCATTATGTGCCACCAGAATAAGCTAGCTTGCTTAAGGCTATACAATGCTTTGCAAAGTTGCCAGACTTTGTTTTTTCTCCCAGGTAGTCTGAAATCTTCTGGCTGCTCCATATAGACTTCCTCATCCAAATCACCATATAAGTAGGTTATTTTGATATCAATGCTTTAAATATCCAAATTCTTAAGTGCAGCAATTCCAAGAAGTAGTCATACAGTTTCATAACAAACAACTGGAGAGAGTAATTCATTAAAGTTGATGCCTTCAACTTAAAAAAATCCTTTAACAACAAGAGAAGATCAATAACAGCTATCAGGCTTATGTTAAACATCCAGCAGTTCTTGACTGCTTTTCTTCTCTTAGAGAGATCCATAATCTCATAAATATCTCTGTCTTTGAGTGATTTTAGCTCCTTAAGGCAGGACTCAAGCCATCTCTTCTTAGAGTTAGCTTGTAATTTAGTGACATCTTTAAAGGTTTTTGGTAGAGAGTGAGTCTCAGTTGCTCTGAGTACCAAGAGAAAGCAAATATGCTCTACTCTTTCTTCTTTTGTAAGGTGTACCATGTAGTTGGTAATAGCTATGATAGCTGACTCACCTACTAGGAATAGAGCATTCATCCTATTTCTCTTTATGTCAATTATGATGGGTCATTGTCCTACCTAGTCAACTTCATAGCAAATTCTATTTATTTCAATAGTATTGTCCCATTGACTATATAAATAGTATATTTCTTCAATTGAAATAGTATTAGGCTGTGCTTGAATGTATCTGCAAACATTCTATGTATCATATCTAGATTAGCCTTACCAAGATATTGTTATCACTCAGGGTATCTTAAGATATCTGTGAAATGGCAATTCTCTTCATATACATTGCCTTAAACTCTAGTCTCATGAGTTGATTTCCTCAAGTTATATCTCGGAGGAAAAACATCTTCTTTTAGCTGTGGATCATTACCTCATTTTTGAGATATTACAGTTAGGACCTGAGAAGAGGTATACTATAAGAGACTAGCTTCAGGAGAAGATGAGCTTGAGGAATGTATCTCAACATCTTCATCTTCAATATCTTGAACCTCTTCAATTTTCACTAAGGAGCATTTAGATGGTGTCAGTAGAGGAGAGAGAGATAGAGATTCTGAGTGAGTTAGCAAATTAGAAAGGATTGAAGGAGTAAGGGATCTAGGATATACAGGTATTAGTAGAGAGGATGTTAGAGCAGGTTTATCTATACCAAAAGGTTCAGATGCTAATGATTTTATCTCTGGGGTTAGTCCACTAGAGGACCTTCTCTTTTTGGGATGAAAGAATAGACATCTAGGGAAGTGTCCTTCATCAAAAATGGCTTAGGTAGAACAGAATATAACATTCTCTTATGTATGGCAAATAAACCTGTAGCTATTATCCTTATACCCAATAAATATCATTAGTTCAGAGCACGGTATAAGTTTATTTGTGTGAACTTCATTAGGTAGATACACATATGCTCTATAATCAAAGACATAGAGATGTAATATTTTAGGTTTTTCAGCTGTGAAGATCTCCTAAGGTGTTTTTCATTTGAGATATTTAATAGGAGTATGATTATAAACATGTGTGACAGTTGCAAAAGCAAACTCCCACCAAAAGTCAGGTAAGCATGCTTCAAGTTGTATAGATTGCACTTTTTCTAGCAGTGTCTAATTTAACTATTCTGCTTGACCATTTTGTTAATGTACATGTAATGTACTTGTCTCATGGACAATCTCCTGTTCACATAGAAATGATTGTAATTCCAATGTTATATACTCTCTCCCATTATCAGTATACAGGTGTTTAACAGAGTAGGAAGTAGTATTTTACTACAGCCAGAAAACAGCTTTAATTGCTTCTGCAACATTTGATTTTTTTGTGCAAGAAAGCAACTCTACAATAGAAGGAATAATCATCAAGGAATGTAATTACTTACTTATACTTAGAGTATGATAAAGTAAGGAGCTCAAGGAGATCTGAATGAATCAATCCAAGAGTTTCACTAGAATACTTAGGATTCCCAGGGAAACTGTGCTGGTGTAGCTTTTCTAAAGTACAACCATAGCATATATGTTTCTTGTTAGGGAAGCAGATCTTCTCAGTACTTTCAATATTGTCTAAAATATATCTCATGGCTTTATCAGAGATATGCTGAAAATAACAATAAATTGTCTCATAATCTAGGTACCTTGTAACAAGGCTCACAGGATTAGGAACATTGTTTTTAATGATATATGTTCTCATAACCTGGATACTCCTCCAAAGATTAGGTAGGGCAGAAAAGACAGCATTACTATTATGGACTCCCTCCAAACCCAGTGTTTGAGTTAAGAAAGAATTATATAAACCAGAACAAAGCTAAGTCTGTACTACTACACTAACCCCTATATATATATATTACATTAGTCCTTGTGCTCTCTACATCACTCCTTTATTATAACAAACATCATCCAAATATCATCCTTGCATCCTTCTCAGTGCACTACATCATCCAAATGTTATAAAAAGTAAACTCATTATATTACCCCTCTTCTAAGATCATATCTTTGCAATATTGATATATGTCTTCATGAGTAGTTAAATGGTAGGGACTCTAGGTACATCTGGGTATTTCTAGTAAAATTCTCTGCATGATCTCAGTGCTCCATTAATTACTTCATCTCTATTTTCCCAATTTCTTTTTTCTAGCAACTATCCTTTCCATTTGATAAGGTATTGTAATTTGCTTTCTCTTCATCTAGAGTTAAGTATTTCTTCTACTTTCTGTATGTTAGTTTAGTTGTTAGGATTAGCAACTCTATTGTTGGATTTCTATAATTATTACTCAAATGTGGACATCACGTAAGAAGTAAGATAGGACTCATTGACAATTGGATGAATAGACTTCTATGTAGACAGGATCTTGAGTTCATAAGCCAATTTACCAATTTTCTGTATTATGGGAAATGGTCCTAATCACTTGGTCGACAGTTTCTTTGAAGGTTGATCTGTGTTATAATGTATTACATCTACCTATACCAAATCTCTGCTTGATCGTTCTGTTTCTGGTTTTCTCTTTGAATCCTACTTTCTCTTTATCATCTCATTTGTTTTCTTTAGTGCTAACTCTACCTTATCTCTAATTTTCTTGATTATTTTGAGGAATTGTTTAGTTCCTGAAGAGTTTTTGGTTGACGAGTTTATATCTTTGCCAATATTCGGATAACGTTCTAAATTGACCATAAAAGGAGATTGTTCTGTGCTAGAGTAAATCTGATTGTTGTAGGAAAATTTTGTGATTGATAACCATTCTGCCCAATTGTTCTGCCTATATTACAATAGAGTCAAAGATATTGTTCTAGTTCTTGATTGACTTGTTCTGTTTGACCATTGGTTTGGGGATGATAAGCAATTGAAGAATTTCTCTTTATTCTGAGTTGTGAGCATAGTTCTTTTATGAACTTCAACACAAATTGTGGTTCTCAGTCACTGATAACTTTTTGGAGAATTCCTATGTTTTTGAAAACTCAATCCCAAGATATCTTGGCTACCCCTTGGGCTGTAATATTCATATTGATTGGTATATAGCAAGTCATCTTGGAGAAATAATCCACTATCACCAATATTCTGTTATATCCTGCTAACTCTGGTAACAGTCCTATTAAATTGATACTAACAATCTCCTAGGAGTTTTGTGGTACTTTATTAGGGTAAAGATAATTTTGTTTGGATTGTTGGTTTGGTTTGGTTGCTTAGTATTTTTCACATCCTGCGATGTATTGTTTAATATCTTCTAATATTTTAGGCCACTAGTAGTTTCTTGTTATCAGCTTGTACATCTTGGCATAACCTGGATGACCAGCTAGTTCAAAATCATGATATTTAGTGATAACTTCCTCTCATAGTGTGACTGAGTCAGAAATGTATTCTCTCCTTTCAAAGTAGCATCTTCTTTTCTCTTTCTTATTCTTTCTCTTGTTACTCCATTGCTCCTCTTACTTCTTTTTCTATGAATTCCTCTGCCTCTTCTATCTCTTTCCAAAATTTATTTTCCTAAGTTTCAATACTTCTGAACCATTCTCCTTTCAGTAATGTTTGATCTACATTATCATTCTTTTCCTAAGTATGATCTAGTCTTCAAGATAGTGCATTTACTTTCTTTTAAGAGTTGCCCAGTTTGTGTATTAGTTAGAAGTTGTATTCTTGTAACTCTGCCATCCAGTGGGCTTAGTGGCAATTGAGTTTTTGTGACTTCTTGAAGTATCCTAAATTCTTATAATCAGTTTATATTTCAAATTGATCACTTCCTATAAAATACTGTTACCATTGCTTAAGTCCTTCTATAATTGCTAGTAGCTCTCGATCATATATCTCATAGTTCCTTTTTGTTTCATTCATTGCTCTAGATAGGTAGGCAACAGGTCTATAAGAACTGTCTTCTTGTTGCTATGATAGTATGCTCCCAATTGCATATTCTGACATGTTAGTTTCTAGTCGTAGTTTTTATTTGGGATTGAGAATTGCTAAGATAGGAGGGTTTACCATTTTATCCTTGAGTTTGTTGAAGATGTTTTTCTCTTTGTTTCTCCATTTCCACTCTTTTTTCCCAGTAAGTTCTGTTAATAGTTCAGCAACTTTGGCAAATCTAGGAATAAATCAGTGATAGAAATTACAGAACCCCAAAAACTGTTATACTTCTCTCTTGTTTTGGGGTTCAGACTATCCAGCTACTCCTTTGGTTTTAGTGGGATTGGTTTCTATGCTATCTTGTGATAGGATAACTCCAAGGTATTCAATTTTTGTTTGGTAGAACTTGCATTTCTTAGAGTGTAGCAATAGTTTGTTACTAGCTAATATCTGTAGTACTCATCTCACTATGTCTCAATGCTCTTCTATGGTTTGCATTGAAAGGGTGCAAAAGGGAATTTCATACTGGGACAAACAAAACAATGATGTGCTAGCTCCCAATTGCATGCTAAAGGTCTAAGGGGAGATTATCAAAGTTGAAAATTTATAAATAATTAGAGAAATAAGAATTATATATAGCTCCAGTAAAATATATGTTGGTGGTTGTAAAAGGATTGTAAGATCTCTCTAGATTGTCGTCACATAGCCTCCCTAAGGTGTTAACTTTTACACACTGTGACAAAAGCTCCTTTGGAAAATACAGTTAGTTGATTACTCATGGACCCTCCATACTCAGTTGCTCTCTTGTCTGCACTCCCAATACCAAACCTTACAGGTGTAATGCAATCCAAGTGTGCACCTAGCTAAGCTTTTCTAGCCTATTGTCCTCTCCAAAGCCTGCCCAAGTTACATCTGTGTTTTCTTTCTAGATCAAGTTCTGGGTATATTCTGTGTTCTTCTCAAGACACCCTACTAGTCCCAGTCTTCTTACTCTCAATAGATCTGCATTCACAATTCCAGAGGCAGTGTAGATGGAGATAAGAGTCAAGAGGTTCTTCTCTGATCCAACTGTACTCTGGATACTATATTAAAGATATTACAAATGGCTCAAACTCAAGAAATGAAATATAAAAAGGAAACTATTACTACTTTTAGGATTCTATTGACTCCTTTTTGTCCTAAGGTCTCCCAAAATCCCACTGATAATGTGGTCCTCTCCTTTTCTTTGTGATAACATATTCTCTCACCAAGTCCTTCCTATCAAAGATAATGTGTCTTCATCACTACTTTTTTCTAGAATATTCTCATATCTTCCTCTATTATGCTCTTGATGCTGCTTTATAATTTGGATTTCATTGATTACCTGTTAAGTAGTTAGCAAGTCTCAATAAATATCTAGTATCTCTAAGTCGTGTCCTAGAGGTCATTTATCTAAATATAATCAATCTGATGCCATTAATACTTATTTACAAGCACAAAGTCTATCAGCCTAAGTTCTTCATCTGAGTAGTACTGGTTCTAGAGTACAAGTTTACCATCTTTCTAAGTTAGTCTATCCAAAAGTAGTTCTAGGACATAGTCTCTCAGTAACTCTCTTAGTAACCCAATGCCAATTCATCTTAATTGCTTCTTGAGGTCTCAACATGAGCTCTAGGTCAATTATCACCTGCTCAATATATTCATCATATAGTGTTATGTTCTAAGGATATAGAAAGGGTTCTAGAGTGAATTCCAATTAAGAATCCATTATTATAAAGCTTATTAAATGTTATCTTCCATGGAAAATTTGCTTGTAGTGTAACAGCATAAAGATTAGAATGTTATCCATGTAGATCATGATCTTTCTTATCATGATTAATTTGCAAAATAGAGTGTCCATCATGAGCTAAAAGGTTGTGGGCAAGTTACACATGCCAAAATACATCATCAAGGATTTGAATAGTCCTTAATTTATCTGAAATGCTGTTTTCCACTCATCTTCTTCTCTTATTCTTACATTATTATATCCCTATCGAATGTCTAATTTCATAAAGTATCGGGCTCCTCGTACTTTGTCAATCAGTTCTTGAATTAATGGCAAAGGATATTTGTTTTTTATTGTTGCTTTATTAAGTCATCAGTAGTCTTGTACTGGTCATAGTGAGCTATCCTTCTTCTTTACAAAAAAAAAGGGAGCTGCACAAGGTGATTTTGAGAGTCTGATCCTTCTTGACTTCAAGTACTCTTCAAGGAATTTGTTAAGTTCTTCTTGTTCTTTAACATTTAATGGATATATCTTATAGTCTTTTAATGTTGCGTTAGGTATTAACTTGATGGTGTGATCCCATTTAGATCAATCTGGTAATTTTTTGAATACTGCTTTGTTAAAAACCCAATTATTGAAGTCTTGGTATTCTTTGGGTATATCTCCTCCAATTTCTTCTATGCCTTTGCTCCTACTTCAAATGTTTAACTCTTCTCTTTTCCACGCTTCTTCTTCTAGGTTAATAAATAGCATATTTTCTCTCTCTTTTATAGTTTCTTTTTCAATGTCTTCATCTTCTACTTCTTCTGGTTCTTTTGGTATATAGACCTTTTTACACTACTGCAAATAGTTCTGCAGACTGATTGAGGAATTTTTCTAGTTGATAGATGGGTTATGTTTCTGTAACCAATTGTATCCTAGAAATAGATTGTGTTTGCCAAGGTTTGTCACTAATAATTGAATAAGCTTCTGGTGATCGCTGATAGTCATGTTCATTTTGACAATCTCTATGACACTGCTATTCTTGTTTGCAGTTCTATCAGCATCATAATAGGTGATTGAAAATGGTAGTTGTATTGTGTCAAGGTTGTTTTTCTTTATGAATTTCCAGCTTATACATGAGCTTGTACTCCCTGAGTTGACTAGTGCCTGTTTGCAAAATGTTTTGTGAGTGTCTGTTATTATCAATTTGACTTGGACATTTAGCTATTTATCTCCCATCTTCCTAAGTATCGATGGTTCCTCTAGTGCTTTTAAGGCCAATAAGACTTTGTTGTTTATCATTTCATTTAACTCTTTTATTTTTTCTTCTGTACATTCTTCCACTCTCAAACTATGGGCCCACATCTTTAGTATACCAATTGCTTCCTCTTTGTAACTCTATTGGATTTTCTTTGCTACCTATTTTACTGAGTATCCCTTATTTGTCTCATATTTTCTTGCACCAAAATAATCCAAAAAGTCTTTTATTGTTTTATTTGGTAATCAAACTTTTGAATTTATGAAGACAAGTGAGCCAGTGCTTACTTCCTACCTAGGGAAAAATCCTCCATCACATTCTCTATAATCCTTACTTCTTCTTTCCTCTCCTTTCTCAGTTTGGAGCACCTTGCAGTGGGATAACCTGTTTCCCCACAGTTATAACACCTCATTTCCCTGTGCTTGTCTACTTCCATTGTATTAGGGTCTTGTCTTAGAATGTCCAAAACGGTTTTTTCTTTGTATCTCCTGAATTCTCCAAATTCTTCCTTTCTCCAAACTCCTCAATAGCTTCTTATCTTGACCTCTCAAAACTTAACACTTTCTCATACCATTCATCTAACAAATCCAAATTTCTCAACTGACCAATCTTGACCAGTTTTCCTACTAATGCTAAATGGATTCCTTTCTTGAATAGGCCTATTAAGGCTATCTCATTATATCCTAAAAGCTCCTTCCAAGTGACAAATTCTGACCAGAAATCTTCAAGCAACTGGTTCCCTTGCTTGAGCTTGATTAACTTTTTGATCACATGGGTTTAAGTTTCCATTGATATAAAGAACTATACCATCTTGTCCATCATTTGTTCCCAGGTTTTAAATGGGGGTTTGTTGGTCATAATTGATATGTTGAGATCTTCATTAGTCTTTTTTCACTTCTTTTGAAAAGGTAGAAACTTTCTGATTTGCATATCTGCCTATTATTGGGCTCGATTGTTCTTTTCCCTTTGATCTTTCCTAAAGCCATTTTGATCCTCTCCTATTTTTTCAAGATATCATTGCTTTGGAAAAATAATGTTATTCTTTGGCACCAAGCCCTTACTTTATCTGGACTTTCTTTGAAGTCGTCAGGTTTCTTTATTTCCCTTTTGGCCAGTTTGTTAGCAAAGTCCTTTTTGACTTTTTCCATGAAGTTCTGTATACTGGTTGCATAAACATTCTTGGTCTCTCCTCCTAAATCCTTCCATGCATCAGACAGAGAGTTGAAAAAGAGGGTTATGATAATAGTTAAGAATACTGTGATGACAGCGAGTAGAATTATGGTAATAGAGTGAGATTGATTTGATAGCTTTGTTCTTATGTTACAAACTCCCTCCAAACCTGGTGTTTGAGTAAAAAAAGAATTATATAAACCAGAACAAAGCTGAGTTTATACTACTACACTAACCCTATATATATATATTACATTAGTTCTTGTGCTCTCTATGTCACTCCTCTGTCATAATGAACATTATCTAAATGTCATCCTCACATTCTTCTCAGTACACTATATCATCTGAATGTTATAAAAAGTAAACTCGTTACAATTACCAGATGAGTTATGAAAGGTTGAACTATCTATTGTATCTTCTATACTTAATTTAGATTAGAGCAACTATCCAGTAGAAAAAAGACACATACATAGTTATGCCAAGAATACAATATACTAGCCATAGTTTAGAGATAGCAGTTCTGGTTGTCCTGTCTTTAGGGTTAATGATTTCATGGTCTATAAGGACAGTTTCTATAGCAACTATAAAAAGAGATGCTTTAGAACTGGCTATCTCAACATGACCATAATTTCCTTGAGTTATAGAGACAAAGTTAGACTCAAAAGGAGTAAAATAGGCAAAGGTATCAGAGTTCAAGAACTATTCATCATTATAAAAGTGGCCATGTGGTGCTTCTTTACTCTTACATATAGTATATAGTGCTTTATCATATTTACATAGATTCTTAGCTATAGGCAATGTAGGTAATATGAATTTATTATCACATTGAGCTATACAAACTATACTACTCAATGCTACAAAGTTCCTAGCTGCAGCCATTACATTGGTACAGGTTGCAAGGGACTAAGCTGAGATAGTTAAAGAATAGTAGAGGATAGTAGAGAAATGTACATACAGGTCATATCTAAAAATTTTATTATTCAAGTCCCAATCCTTAGGACTTCCCAAAGATACTATATTATTAGCATTGGCTGACTCCCCTAAAATAGATATGTTTGTCACTGAAGGTGGGTCAACATCTATCTTGGATAGACTACTTTGAACCTAAGGAGGAGGAGCCTTTAAGGAAGGCTCAGTGATTTTGGAGGCAAATACCTCAACAGAAGTAGGATCAGGGAATTTCCTAGCCAAGTGCTCATCATATAGTTTTAGTGCTCTATCTTGTGCATGCACCAATAGACTACAAATTGGACCAATTTAGGAGAGATGTTGCTCAGAGAGCTAATTAGTAAGCTTAGATACTTTAGCTTTTGACTAATACTTAGGAAGAAAGGATGAGTGGGAGGAATAACAGTAGCTATACTTGCAAAAGCAATGGCACTGGAGGCTTGGTTATTATCACTATTAAGAGATTTGGAGGGGCTATCTGTCTAGTATACTTTACTACCTTGCTTTTCTTAACTACACTTTTTCTTTTGCTGCTAGGAGGAATTCCCTTGTGCCTGCTGCTTATTCTAGGGGTTCTTCTTCCAAGAGAAAGGACAATCACCTCTAAGAACACCTGAGTACTAAGTAATATAAGTACTAGTTCATCTTTAGGAGAACTTAGACTAAATAGCTGAGCTCACAAAATCCTAAGTTAACTGAGAGAGCAAGGTCTGGGAAGTGAGGATAAAAGTAGTTAAGTTATCCCAAGATTGAGGAATAGCTGTCATAACCCCATGACAACTAGAGGTCACACTAGTCTGCTACCATCAGAGATAACTGTACAGTTCCTTAGGTATTATTACTTCTAGTCTTACTATAGTCTTTAGTTTTGTTGTCTCTAAGCAAAAATCCTAGAAATTCCAATTCCTCTGCTTATCCATCATTTAAGTCTAGGTTATGTAGGGAAGAGACTCATTTAACTAATGACACTCTCTTCTGCTAAATTGGGACTTGATAGTATAACAAAACTAATATTCCTTGTACACTATTAGGATATCTAGAAATCCCATACCTGACCCCCGTTTAGAACAACACATTTAGTGCAAAGGCAACTGCCCAGAGAATCTCTAGGAGAGGACAATCACACCTATTGAGAGACCTCTTACAGCTACCCTGGCTAGGAGCCAATGGCTCATCTCCCAGGGACTACTAGAGGATATCAGAGAGACACCAGGACACAAGAGAAGCAAAGACAAAGTCTTAGCCCCAGAATCTCTCCCATTAGAACTAATATCCACTAACCAGGAGGAGATCTCTAACCTTGAACTTTGTACTGCATTGTTAGCCTTATCAAGAAACAACCAACCCCAACCAAAGAAAAAACATTGAACTATTAGGGAGCCAGATCCATTTAGTGGGGATAGACTAAATGAGCTTCGAGCGTTCCTGTTTCAATGTCAAATTTATTTTAGGGCCAGTGAAGGAGAATTTACTAAGAACTCAGAGAAAATTTTCTTTGCAATTTCTTATCTTAGGAGCATTGCCCTAGACTACTTCAAACTATTCATTACAGAACCAGATCCCCTCCACTCTCTGGACTTCTTGGAAGATTGGCCGACCTTTGTCCAATAGCTATCTAATGTCTTTGGATCATACTCTCTAGAAGATAATGACAAAGATGCCATCATTACTATCTCTTTCCCCCATGATAGGAGAGCAACTGACTACTTCATTTGCTTTGCCAAGTACTAGAACTAGATCCAGTGGGATGACAGATTCCTTCGCAAAGTAGTGAAAGATACCATACCCATAAGAATTAGCAAGGAATTATGTTACAGCCAGGAGAATTTATCATTATTTGAAGGATACAAGAGGGCTGTGATGAGAATCAACAACAATCACTAGAGACAGGTTTAGGATGACAAAAACAAGATCAATATGGCCTGCACCATATAGCATCACTTGCCAAGACTTCCCAAAACTGAAACCTACCATAACAACCCCATCAAGTAACCAAAGGCATTAGAAACTGCCCTGCCAAGCTAACAAAGAGCTTGGAATATCCCTTCCTCCATCTATTTACCAGAATTATCCCCATCCTTGAGCATTTTAGGACCCAACAGCTGTCTAACAATAGTGGAATACAACTGCCAAATGAGCCTGGGACTTTGTCTATATTGTGGGCAGTCTGGCCACTTGGCAAAATTGTGTCTTAAGCAAGCTGGGAGAAACCCAGCAGTACCAGGGGCAAGAGTAGCTTGTATTGATCCTAGCACCACTATATCGGAGGAGAAAAAAAAGAGGAGGCAGTTGTCCTACTTCTAAGAAAACCAACTGTCTGAAGATCATCTGGGAACAGGGGCCTTGGTTGGGGACAGTGACATTCTCAAAGACAAGGTCCTTAATTGTTGACCTTTGCTTGTCATTGGTATGGGAGTGTTTAAAGGACTCATTGATTCAGGCTCTTTAGACTGTTTTTTGGACTCAAAATTTGTGATTAGTAACAAGCTTAGAACATGGGAGATTGATCTACTCCCCCTCACCTTGATAGATGGCACTATGAATTGCTATGTAAATCAAGTAGTATCCTTACCAATTCAACTACCTTGCAGGTCATTGTGCATGATCAAATGCTATGTAACAACCTTAGACGGCTCTTATGAACTGGTATTGGGCTATAACTGGCTTAGAGAATGAAATCCTACTATAGATTGGCTATACAGTGTCGTAGTTCTACCAAGTCCACCCATACCTGAACCAGCCAATATATTGATAGCACCAGAACCTTAGGAACCATTTGTATGGATACCTACTTTTCCTTCTACTAGTGCAAACAAATCCCATATATTCTTTATCAATGCTTTAGCATACCAGAGAGCTTGCAAATTGCAAGGAGCCATCCCATTTTAACTACTATTATCAGTATCACAGGAGTTAACTGGCCATGCTGGGCAAGTAGGAGATGACTCACATGATCTGAGTAAGGTACCTGTTGACTATTATCAGTATACCGAGGTATTCAGTAAGGAAAGGTCCAAGCAGCTGCTACCACACCACCCCTATGACCTGTCTATCCAGTTAGAGAGTGAGAAAATACCCCCCCTTGGACCAATCTACTTATTGTCAACACTGGAACTCCAAATATTGAGAGAGTTCATTAACAAAAACTTATGTATGGGTTTTATTCGACTATTGCAATCACCTTGTGGGGTACCAGTTCTGTTTGTCAAGAAAAAGGACAGCTTGTTAAGGTTATATGTGGACTACTAAGGATTGAACTGACTCACCCAAAAGGACAGATACCCAATCCCACTGCTCACTGACCTTTTGGATGCCTCTAAAAGGACCTAGATCTATACAAAAATAGATCTGCAAAACACTTACCACCTAGTACAAATAACAAATAGTGATGAGTAGAAAACAACATTCCACACTCACTATGGTTCCTATGAGTGATGAATAATGCCATTTGGTCTCTTGAATATGCCCTTAATATTCCAGAGATTCATGAATGAGTTATTTGCAGACCTGTTGGACATATGCATAATCGTCTACCTCAACAATATCTTGATTTATTCTGAAAATCTAAAAGAACACAAGAAATAGGTTAAAGAGGTTCTGAGACGTTTGAAAGCCAATAGACTATATACGTCTCTTAGCAAATGCAAGTTCTACCAAGAGCAGGTCAAATTTCTTGGGTTTATCTTAGGCCCCAAGGGTTTGCAAATGGATGGTGAGAAGGTACGCGTCATTTGGGAATGGCCCTCTCCACATCAATTGAAGAATGTACAATTCTTTTTGGGGTTCACAAATTTCTACAGAAGATTTATAAACAATTACTCCAAAATCGTTGTACCTTTGACAAAACTCACTAGGAAGAATATCCCTTGGCTATGGAGTGAGAATTGCCAATAGGCCTTTGACATCCTCAATTTAGTGTTTACATCAGTACTAATACTGACTCACTGGGATCCAAATGCGCTAATTTTTATAGAGTTAAATGCCTCTGACTATGCCTTGGCCACAATCCTGTCTGCAAAAGTGAGTGACGAAATCCATCTGATTGCCTTTCACTCCCAAACGTTTAGTGCTATTGAAATGAACTATGACGTGTATAATAAGAAGCTACTAGCCATATATAAAGCCTTTTGCAAGTGGAAACACTACCTTGAAGGGACAAGTATTCTGGTAGAGGTCCTAACAGACCACAAAAACCTAATCTATTTCCAAGAGTCAAAGTTTCTCTCCAGACATTAGGCTAGGTAGTCAGAGTTTCTCTTGCATTTCAACATGATTATTAAATTCTGACCAAGATGCTTGGGGACTAAGCCAGATGTGCTAACCCGTCAGTGGGACCTTTACCCAAAGAATGGCAACAATGATTTCCTAGAAGTAAACCCCTAGAATTACCGGCCCTTGTTCTCAGCAAAACAACTTTCTCCGTCTACAAGAGTGACATACCTGAGCACTACCCTACCCCAGATGGCCCAGACTCTCGATCACAAAGTGTTACACCAGAGCATTAGAGAGGCCACCCTTGCCAACCCAGAACTTAGGAAATGACTAGAAAACCCAACCCCTTCAGGAGATGACTGTTGGTCCATAAACACAAATGATCTCTTTTGTTGGGAAGGGTGCATTTTTGTGCCAGAAGGACAAGAACTATGCTTACAAGTACTACGCACAAAACATGATCACATGCTGGCAGGCCACTTTGGCTAGTCAAAGATGCTTTCTCTTGTTTACAGGAAATACTACTAGCCAAAACTCCGGGAATTCATAGTTGACTATATGAACTCTTGTAGTATTTGTGCAAGGAACAAGTCCAGACAACACTAGCCATATAGTTATCTAAAACAGCTCCTTATCCCCTTGTAACCATGGGACTCAATTTTGATGGACTTTATCAAACAACTGCCCCTATTAAAAGGCTTCACAGAAATCCTCATGATCATCGACCAGTTGACTAAACAGGCTGTGTTTATCCTGGTTCATAGGTCAATTGATACCCCTGGGCTAGCCCACTTGTTCATCTAACATATATTCTCCAAATACGGGGTTCCCTCATATGTCACTTCAGACAGGGGATCAGAGTTTGTCTCTAGATTTTTTAAATCACTGGCGATAGCACTGCAAATGAAGTTACACCACATCTCAGGCTACTATCCTGAGGCAGATGGACAGACTGAGAGGATGAACCAAACTCTTGAGCAATATCTGAGGACTTATTGTAACTACCAGCAGTCGAACTGGGCCTAGCTACTCCCCTTGGCAGAGTTTTCTTATAACAACATGCTCTCAGCAACCACAAAAGAGTCACCCTTCTTTGCAAACAAGAGTTATCACCTCCAACTACAGATCCAGACAGACTTAGAAAACCTACCCAAGACTTCAAGGCCTTACTTAGCAAAACTTGAGACAGTCTATAAGGAACTAAAAAGGAACATTATGGTAGCCCAGAACCGTTACCAAGGTCTAGCAAACTCAAAACAATTTCCAGCACCAGAAATTTAGATAGGAGACTTTGTATTCGTACTAGCTAAGTTGATCTAGACCACCTGCCCATCCAAAAAACTATCTGAAAAGTTCTTAGGTCCATTCAAAATTATAGGAAAACCTAGCTCCCACTCCTATCAAGTCAAATTACCAGCCCATCTTAGGTCAATCCACCTAGTCTTCCATATTTCTCAACTAGAACCAGCATCACCTAATAGTATTGAGGGTCATCACAACCTACCCCCTCTACCAATTGAAGTTGAAGGGGATATCAAATATGAAATAGCTCAAGTATTAGACTCCAAACTTGATTACTAATATAAATCTCCTCTTCTCTACTATGTTCAATAGGCAGGTTATAGAGGGACAGATGATGAATTCTCATGGCTAGGGGCTGATGAGTTAAACTATGCATCAGAGTTGGTATAGGAATTCCATGAATAGTATCTACAGAAACCAGGACCACACCATCTGACCTCCTTAAGGCCATGAGAGCATGGCCATAAGAGGGAGGCACTGTCATAACCCCATGACAACTAGAGGTCACACCAGTCTATTACCATCAGAGATAACTATACAGTTCCTTAGGTATTATTACTTCTAGTCTTACTATAGTCTTTAGTTTTGTTGTCTCTAAGCAAAAATCCTAGAAATTCCAATTCCTCTGCTTACCTATCATTTGAGTCCAGGTTGTGCAGGAAAGAGACTCATTTAACTGATGATACTTTCTTCTGCTAAATTGGAGCTTGATAATAGCAAATAAAAGTGTCATTGCACAAATGTGAGAGAGAATATTACATTTGTTTCTCTCTAGCCTGGTATAGAGAGTATTAAGTTCTGTAATCTAGGAAGCAGGGTTGCTATTCCCAGAGATCTGGAAATGTTTGGTATGCTAATAGTCTACAAAGACAGAAGTAGACCTAGAAGAGCTATACTTATCATACAAACAATTCTAGAAAGGCTCTGCATTCTCTTTTCTATATATAAGGATATTATGAGCTAGTAATAAGTTTATTATCCTAAGGGCCTGAGAATCAAGGCTGTTATGCCTAGTGCACTTATCTTGATTTTAAGTAGAAGAAATAGTAGAGGAAGTGAGTATATCCTTAGCATTATAAGGAGAACTAGGTATAGTAATCATAGTAAGACAGGACTACATACTAATTGCCCAAAATAAATAAACAACAAGACTAGAGAGATGAGGAATAGTAGATATCAATCAAACTTGTTATAGCTATTATCAAGAAATCAGCTTAGTTTAGGGAGCAGATGTAGTAATGAATGTGTAGTGCTTTATTCTAAATAGCTATGGACCATAGTATTTACAAAGAGAGCAGAGAATCCTGTAGACATGAGGTAATTCAACAAGGAGATCATCTCAAATCCTAATAGATTAACAAGCCAGTTAAGTCCTTTTCATTAACTGAGGTAGCTTAAGAGTGCCAAAGAAAGTCAGGGCAAACTAGAGCCCATAACTTATTAGAAGAATGAAGAACAGCAATTACAGTGGAAATAAATGATGGTCCACTTACCAGGTTATCCAATAGATATTGATAGTGAGCCTAATAGGAAAGAGAAATCTTGAGAGAAGCAAAAAAGTCCTGTTGATGTGGCAGTTGAGACAAAGAAGTAATCATACTTATGTAAGCACAACTCATATATTAATCTATGATAATACATGGTACAATAATTATTTTAATTTAACAAAGTCTTGCTACTACTTTACTTTCTTATTTTCCTTAGTATTTTGATAATTATAACTAAGGACTACTATGACATAGCTAGGTCCTAGGCTTAAGGGAACTTAATAGTCAGTTAGGGACTATTAGTAGAAGTATAATACTAAGCTCAAGTATTGCATTTAAGACCTAACCTTACAATTGAGTGATGTTATGTAGTATACTTATGCTATTCTTAGTAGAAACCTTGTACTAGAGTCTATTATAACTTATATATACAAAGAAGTGATGGTCTACCTTTTAAAAACTATCTAGAGTAGAAATCTTCTCCATGGAATGATTATATAATTCTATTAAGACCCTAACTGAATAAAAATCTTGTGCCCTAAATGATATAGTATAATTAGCAAGATTATCAAATGTCTTTTGACTACTCTAGGGACATAGCACTATGTTTTTAGAACAATACAGTTCTTTTATAAGTAACATGCTCAATTAATAGTATGCCCTTGCTAAACTAAGAGCAAAAAGAAAAAGATAGTACATGTAGTCAGTCTATGAGAAACACAACAAAGGAAAAAGACTAAAAGAGAAAGAATAAAGGACAAAATAGAAAATAGTAACATATATGGGATATAGAGAATATAACTACAAGAAAATGATATCAAAGATAGAACAGATGAAGGATGGAGGAGAGGAGTAATAAATAGAAGTATACTCTGGAATGATGTATTGTACTACTTCTGAGAATAGATAGTACTTAGCGATAATGGAGGAACCAAAAGAAGATTCTGGTAGACAGATAAAGATATCAGAGTAAATTATGACTTTGATAAATGAATGACCTTAGCTTCAACTTATGTGTTACATCCTAGTCTTCAGTCATAAAGTTGGTTGCTTATTTTGAAGTGGGAGAAAGTTGTCAGAACAGAGGTCCTAAGGAAGTAGAATAGGAACTGGAGTGAACAGGAATAGAATTAGGATCAAATGATGTTAATTTACAAACTGAGGAAATATACTATAACTACTCAACACTTATAGTAAGTCTGGAATAGAAGAAGAGTAGTCTACTATGCTATCCTACTAATTATAATTTCAGAAAAATTATTTAGGAGAAATAAATTACATAATTGTCAGATTTTTGGAATATAACAGTACCCCTTCTTTAAGACTAAGCTCTCAAAGCTTCTATGTATAAGCAATTCAAATACCACCTGATTCTGGCCTTAAAAAACTTCTTTTTTCAAACTTCCAACCTAAAACTTTACTACCATGTTCTTCATTCCCAATCCAACTGCCAACCTCTCTGATTCTGATAACAAGTGTCATGACTTGGCAAAATGGCTAAGTCATTATTTAATATTCTTTTCTTTTTCTTTTCTTTTATTTTTCTTATCGATGGACATGCAAGATAAAAGTGACTCATAAGGAAGTGCAGGACTTTGGTACAGGGTTAGGGTTAGTCATTTGTATAAGTAGTGTAAGAAATCCAACAGGAACTCTATTGAGTTCTCTTTGTCAAACGCTGAATAAAGAGACAGTTGGCTTAATTCCAGTTATCGGACTTTAGCTGTTGACAACAAGTGATATGAGACTAAACTAGCCAGAAGACGTACTGAGACAAAAACCTTGCTTTAACAGCAGAAAGAAAAGGAATGGCTTGAGCGCCAAGCCCAAAAAGAAACAAAATTAGCGGAATAGAAAAGATTGGAGAAAGAGGTATGCAAAAAAGAAGAGGAGAAAGAGACACATAGAAAAGAGGAGAAACACCAGAAAGATCCGGCCCATCATCTTGAGGTAGACTGCATTGCTACCATTAAACAGCAACATTACAAGAACTGGTCCAAGACTTTCTTGCCCCTTTTGAATTCTTCCTCTGATGAGAAAATGAATCTCATTAACCTTTTGTCTCTGACTAAAAAGCAGTGTATTTGATATTTGCCCAAAGAAACTCTAGAGGTCTGTCAATGACATGAGGAGTTGGCAAAGGAGATGGGAGTGGCAGTTATTAGTAGAGGAAGTCCCTATAAAAGGTATATAAACTTTGGAATTTTGTGTATTCCTCAAAATTTGCCATGAGTTTTTCACTAATTTTTTGTTACTTTGTTAAGTTTTATAGTCATGTGACTTCATGTGCTCTCTATGCCAAGGCTAAGACTACCTATAAGCTTTTTGATGCCAACAAGGCACATGTAAAGACCAGGGTGGAAGCAGTCTAGAGGTCCAAGACAAAAAAGATGAAGTAACGAATAAACACAGAGTGGAAGGTAGAGGTTTCAAGGAAATTAGAGGACTTGAGTGAGTTGCAAGGATTGAGGAAGGATGTCTAGAGAATCATGGTGGTATTGAAGAAGTTGGCTGATATAGAGGATTCTGATAAGGAGCAATTTTTATGGCTAAAGTCTGAGATAGAGGTACAAGGGACCAAGAAGAAGGAAAAGCAGAGGAAGCAGAGGTTAGATGAAGTGGAGGAGTTGGAGGACAAGAAGAGAAAAATGTAATAGAGAGTATGGAAGTAGTTTTTCTTTGGTTGCATTTTCTGTTGAAACTGGAGCTAGATAGATTTTTTGGACAAATTTTAATTTTTTCTATGGGTAGAAAGTGAATATGAGTAATGATAATTGATGAAGTAAAAATACAAGTATTGGACAACTACAAGAGAGGACTATAGAGGAATACAAGTACACAAATTTTTTTGCAACAGAAACTATAAAGTGAAATACAAGTAAGCAAGTTAGTACAAAGGAAACTACACTTTGAAATGTGTGCAAGTACTCAAAAAAAAATTTTTTTTGAAACAAAGTGAGTATAGCAAACAGAGGCTAGGAAGTAGAATAAAGGACATTATTAGGGTTGTAATAGTCCCAGTTTAAAGGGATATTTGAGATAAAAATTACTTAGTAATTCCTTTGCATGTTCTAATTTCATTGCTAGTAGCCATTTAGAGTCGTTGTCAGTATTTTTGTATAGAGTTTCTTCAATGGGTGAGTTATCTGGAAGTACTATGCTTTAATGAATACTGATTGTCTAACTTGGAAGTCTGGTAGTTGTTGTCAACAAGAGTCAGCAGAGAATTAATATTATCATTGGACTTTGGCAATTTTCTCTTTGAGTATACCTTGTAGTTTGTCAAGATCAATTATAAAGTCACAGGCATGAGAGAAAGTAAGATCTCATTCTGGGTATATACTAAGATTAGGATAGTATCCTTTGTTGGCAAAGAATGGGAAAACACTAGTAGTAGCACTAGGAGCATTGTTGTAAGCAAACTCCACCAAAAGTAACAGCTCAGACCAGTTGTCTTGTTGGTAGTTACAATATATGCAGAGGTACTGTTCTAACATCTAGTTAGTCTATTCCACTTGACTATTTGCCTCTAGATAGTAGCTGCTGGTAAAGTGAAGTCTCATATCTAGGATGGTACCTAGGGAGTGGAAAAAGTAAGAGACAAACTTGGAGCTATAGTTAGACGTAATATGAGATAGAACTCTATGTTTTGAAAAAACATAAACAACAAAAAGGCATGCTAATTCCATTGAAATAATAGTATTATGAGTGGGAATAAATATGGCTTATTTCAACAGGTAATCTACTATAACTAGGACGGTGTCAAAACCAGAGGAGGAAGGGAGTTTTTCAATGAAATCCATGAAAATTGAATTTTATGGGCATTCTGGAATAGAGAGTTGTTGGAGGGATCTATATGGTCTGTGACACTGTGGTTTAGACCTCATACAGAGTTCCAGTATTTTATTTTGGCCTAGATGTTCTACTAAAACATGGTCATAGTAATACTGGAGAACTCGGAGATGTAAGTTGATGTTATCTGGAACATATATTCTATTGTTGAGTCTGAAGAAACTTGTATTATCTTTTGACTAATATTCTTCTAGATGGAGTAAATGGTCAGAGATAAAGGAGTCAAAGAGAAGTGCTACTAGGATATCAGAGTGAAGTTGGTTTTGGTCCAATATCATGGCTGTGCAAAGTGTCAGAGTGGTAAGAATAGTTGCTCAGAGAGATGCTACAATTTGTTCATAAGTAAAGACTAGACAGAAATTATGAGGGTTTACTAAAGCATAGCCATTATCTTTCTCTTTTGGATAGATATCCCATTATCTAGTGAGTGTGTCCAGTTTGGTGCCAAGACATCTGGGATAGAAACAAATTATAAGATTAAATTGGGAGAGGTATTCTAACTATCTCACTTGTCAGTATTTTTTTTTTTTGTTCAAAAATTTATAACGTGGTGCTCAATTGCAGTCTGTGGTAGACTATCTATAACAAGTAGCCTACATGGGCCTCAAGGACCAGATTGTCCTATCACAGGCAAGAGACACTATCAGTATCAAAGAAGACATCGAACCTAAGAGGAGAGAGAACTAGATACAGGTTGCTCGTAACCAACCTTTGAATAACACGTCCAAGTCAAGAGACCTATCATGCCTAGAATACAGAGTCAAATGAAACTGAGAGATGAGACTGAGAAACTATCTACAGCACAAAGAAAAGAAACCAAGTGAGACACTCATAGAGGCTCAGGGGGCTCAGAGGATGGATGATCCTGGGAAGAAAAGGCAAAAGCACTAGAATGCTCCTTCAGGAACTTGACAAAGTCCTTGACAGTTGGCACTAAGTCAGTCAAAGGAAAATGGGCAAACCAGCGGTAGTTGGCAAAGATGTGTTGACGTGTTTCTACCTGGCAATGGTTACATGGACAATGGGTGCACTCTGCAGGAAAAAAGCACTGTCTGAACTCCCCAATGGGAGCATGGTTAAGGATGGCTCGAGTTGCCCTGGCACACAAGATAACTGACTCGCCAATAAATGGAAGCCAGCCCCCTCCTTTAGCATAGGAGGGCTGGAGAAGGTTCTTGGTACCACCTTTGAGAGGGAGGAAGTGACAACCCTGAGATGATGGACGAGCAAAGGAGGTTCTCCATGCGTTGAGACAGGTAGCGGCACTCTTGGATCGAAGAGCATCAAGCGAAGTAGCTGGATGGCGTCCAGCAGTGATCTTGGTACTGGTAGCGTCTTCATGTGCCAAGAAGTCAAGGGACCACTGAGCCTTGCTTGGGCAGTCCCAGAAGTGGATGGAGTGATCAGGGTGATTGGTGAAGAAGTCCCTAAGGGCTTGGACAATGGCAAGAGAATGGGCCTGGCCTGAGTGAACAGAAGCGTCGACTGCTCTCCTAGCTACAGTAAGAGAGTCAGTGATGATAACAATGCGCTTGATATCAAAGGAAGTGGCCTTAAGAACACCAAGTCAAATAGCAAACAACTCTGCATCCAGAGCTATGGCTTGTCCTGTAGGCGCCTTGGATGACAACACCTGTTCTTCTAGTCTCCAGAAATGGGCAACTGAGACAGCCTGCATATTCCTGGGAGGAATCACACTTGCATCAGTAGTGACTACAAGTGTTGATGGATCAGAGGAGGCCTCATGACAAAGTCGGTCAAGGGCG
>Ga0153965_1000009_pt1 | contig 24411 bp, 37 predicted proteins | sample TSFL049MetaG_FD_104707 | JGI IMG/M metagenome (GOLD analysis project Ga0153965, IMG submission 104707) | Attine ant fungus gardens microbial communities from Florida, USA - TSFL049 MetaG | ecosystem: Host-associated > Fungi > Mycelium > Unclassified | place: USA: Florida, Paynes | collected... | reverse complement strand
TTTTCTTAGAACAAAGGACAGCCTCCATATGGTTAGGTTATCATTATTTTAGCACAAAGACACTACCATATGTAGAACAATAGGTAGTAATCAGGTGATGATCTGTACTAGTGCACAGACCATTACTTTTCTGTATATAAGGACTCATAGTCTGAGGATTAGACCTCAGACTTAACAACATCTTTTGTCGCTTGTCTAACTCTGCTCATAAACTCTTGAATCTATATTCAGTTCATCACAAAACAAGTAAGTGACCATTTGTGATAGGGTCCATATCTTTTCTGGTCCAGCTTCTTTTCTGGTCAGTTTGTTTGAATGTTTCTTGTCTCTAGCCATACTTGTTCCCCTGTTTTAAGACCTTGTGATTGGCGTGTTCTTTTGTCATATTGCCTTTTTATCATTTCCTTTGTTCTTTCCATTGCTGTTTTTGCTTCTTTTCTTGTTGTTTCCATCTTCTTTAATAGGTCTTCCAAGCTTGGTATCTCCGTTTCCACTATTAGGTTTCCTTTCCAGGGATGTCTTCCATAGTTTACATAGAATAGAGAGTGTTCTGTTGCTGCATGTTCCTTGTCATTGTACTAGAATTCTGCTGTTGCTAGCCATTTTGTCCAATCGTCTTGTTTGTAGTTAATATAGTGTCTTAGAAACACTTCGATTTCTTGATTGATCCTTTCTGTTTGGCCATCTGTTTGTGGATAGTAGGCTATCAACATTGCTCTTTTGATTCCTAATGCTTTGCACAGTTCTCCCATAAATGTTGATGTGAATTGGGGTCCTCTATCGCTGATAATCTTCTTTGGTATGCTATATATTTTCCATATGTTGTTCCAATATATCCTTGCTACTTCACTTGAGGAGATTGAAGTCGTTGTAGCCATGAGTCTGATCATTTTGGAAAATCGGTCCACAACTACCAAAATAGCATCTTTGTCTTCTGATTTTGGTAGGGATCCTATGATGTCAATGCTGATTTCCTCCCATGGTACTTTTGGTGTAGGTAAGGGGTGTAAAGGTGCCACTTTCTTTATATGTTGCACCTTGTTCTGTTGACATTCCTGGTATCCTTGAACATATTTTCATACATTGTTGTGTATTCCTGGCCACCAATAGTTTCTCTTGATTAATTCCATCATTCTGTGTTGTCCTGGGTGTCCAACATCTGGTGGGTTGTGGTTGTCACTGAGTATTTCATCTCGAAGTTGTCTGTTTTTTGGAACATAGATCTTGCCATCTATATAGATGATTCTGTTTTCTTCCCATGTTTGTCCATCTTTTTTCTCCAACTGTCTTGTTACTTCTTGTTCCCTTGTTTGGATTTTCTTGATTCGTTCTTGTATTCCTTCTTCTATTACTTGTAGATATTCTTGCCTGAGTAGTATGATAGGCATTCCATCTTGATTTGTTGTTCATTGTATCCATAACTCTTCTTTGAGCATTTGAGTATCCTGGTTGTCTTCTTTTGTGTCCACTTTTTCTCTTCTAGATAATATGTCTGCTTTCATATTTGTCTTCCCTGGAATGTGTCATAGAGTAAAGTTGTAGTCTTGTAGTTTCAGATACCATCTTGCTTGTCGACCATTGAGTTTATGTGGTTCTCTGAAGTACTTGAGATTTTCATGGTCTGTCCATACTTCAAATTTCTCGACTGTATCCAATAGGTATTGTTGCCATTTGTCTAGTGCTTCGACTATTGCCAGTAGTTCCTTGTCATATATTTCATAGTTTCTTTCTGCGGGTGACATTGTTCTTGATAGGAAAGCGACTGGTTTCCATTTGCCTTCTTGTTCTTGTGAAAGGACTCCTCCAATTGCATGTCCTGATGTGTCTACTTCTACCCTGAATTTTCCTTCTCTTCTGGGTAGGGCCAGTACTGGTTGTGTGGTTATCTTTTGTTTTAGCTCTTCAAATGCATTTTGTTCTTCTTCTGTCCATTTCCATTCTCCTTTTCCTTTTAGTTGATTTAATGGTACTGCAATATGGCTGAAATTTTTGATAAATCGTCGATAGAAGTTTGCAAAGCCTAAGAAACTTTTGACATCCTTTACTTTTGTTGGTGTCTTCCATTCCTTGATTGCTTTGACCTTTTCTTCTTCCATTTGTACTTCTCCATTTCTGACTCGTACCCCTAGTATGGGTATTTCTGTGGCATTAAAATCGTATTTTGACTATTTGAAACATAGATTATGTTTCTCTGCTATCTTTAGGAATCTGATTGTGTGTTCTTCTAGCTCTTTTTCTATTTTAGCCGGGATTACAAAGTCATCCATGTAGTTTATGAGAGTTCTTTCATGTAATAGTTCTCGGAAGATACTTGTCATCATTTGTTGGAATGTTCCTGGTGAGTTGTACAGTCCAAAGTACATCACTTTCAGTTCGAATAGTCCCTTGTTTGTCAAAAAGGCTGCTTTCCATTCATCACCTTCTTTTATTCGTACATTGTTGTATCCCCAGATTAGGTCCAATTTGTTGAAGTATTTTGCATCTTTGAGTTTGTCAATTACTTTATTGATCAGGGGTAATGGCGTTTTATCTTTGATTGTATGTTGGTTTAGCCATCTATAGTCTTGTACCAATCATAGTGTTCCATCTTTCTTTGGTATGAAGAAACATGGTGCTACATATCTTGAGTTTGACTCTACAATGAGTCCTGCTTTGAGTTATTCATCCAGCCATTGATTAAGTGTTTCTTCTTCCTTCAGTGTCATTGGATAGGCTTTTGCATTAAGTTCCTTTGGTGCTTCTTCCATTAAGTTGATTTTATGGTCCCATTCTCATTTGTCTGGTAGTTTTTCAAATTTTTTCTTATTGAATAAGTGCGTGAATGGTTGGACGTATTTTGGAAGATCTTCAGAATTTGTTGGATCAGGTTCTTTGTCTCCTCCCTTTGATTCTTCTTCTTCCTTTGGTAGTAGTCTCCTTGACTATGGGGTAAACCGTATAGATTTGTGTTCCATTTTGCAGTGTCCTGGGCATCTTGTGAACTGTATGACTCCTTCTTTCCAGTCTACTTTTGGATTATGTTCTACTAGCCAGTCGTGTCCTAGAAATAGATCCATTTCCTTGATTTCTGATACTACTACATTAATTTGTTTGATGTGTCCATTTGAGTTGATTTCCAAGGGTACAAATTCTTTAATTGTCTTTTCTCCATTTCTTGATCCGTCTGAGTTGTATACGTCAAAGGGTCTTGGGAGTGATTTGGTAGATATTTCTTTTTCTTCCACTGTTTTCCTGGCAATAGTAGTGTTTGTACATCCCAAGTCGATTAATGCTTTGACTTTGAGTTTTTTTCCGTCTTCGGTTTTAATTGTTGGGTGCACTATAAGTTCCCTCAACTGTTTTCTCCATTGTGGAATAACATATCGATTCTTGGCAGAACTATTTACAGTGGTTCGTCATATCGTGCCTACTCCAAACCTTTGACAAAACCCTTCTGCTCTTCATTATCTGAGTCTTCTTGTTGTGAACTCCTAGTCTTCATTTGTTGAGGTGCTCTGCACCCTATAGCGATATGCCCTTCTTTGCCACACTTGAAACATCCTTGTGTTTTTTTCTCTTTCTTTGGTTGTCGACAATCTTTTGCCATGTGTCCATATTTGTTACAGTTGTAACCCTTGGGTTTGCGTCCTTGTCCGTTATTCTGTTGTTGTCCTATTTCCATTGGTTTGCCCATTCCTCCATAGGTTATTCCTGAACCTGTTCTATAGTCATAGCAGATGTTGGTCCACTCGTATCCTTGTCCTACTGCTGTGATTGCTACTTTCCACTGTACTAGGCTCTTAGGAGCTTGGGTTGGTGGATATGCTATTATGGCTCTGATAATTTCCCTGTTTATGTTCTTTTTCAGCAAAAATATCGCATGCTGATTGTCTGTCTATGCTTTACTTGCTAAAGCCATGAATTCGATAAGAAAATCTGCGATATGTTTCTTTCCTTGTGTGAATGTTTCAATGTGCCATTCTGCATCAGCTTCTTTCGTCTTGTTACTGTATACCAGTTGTAATTCTGCCTCAAAGGCATCCCAACTTGGAGTGTCGTCTCCTCCATCTAATCTGTCAAGTTTCTGTTGAGCAAATGCTCCTGTAGTTCCTCCTCAGAATCTGCCTAGTACTGCGATGATCTTCTCATTGACATCTGTAATCTTGTTTGCTCTGAGGTAGAGCTTCATAGCTCTCCACCAGTCTTCGAATGTCTTTCTATCCCCATTGAACCATCCAGGTTCTGGGACCATTAATTTGTGGTTTACTACCTCTGTTGATGCTGATACTAGTGCTGTCCTGGCCATTGGTACTGGTGTACCTGCTCTTGTTCCAGACATGTTTTGCTTTGGTTGTCCTATAGATGGTGCGTCGCTTAACTCGTTGAGTTCTTTTTCTTCGTTGCCTATTTTGTTAGCCTCTGATTCTGTGTCTTATATGTCCTGTTTTTCAGACTCTTCTTGATACTCTGATTGTTCTTCACTGATGTGAACTGAACTGAGTCGTTCTTCAAGGTCTTCTATCTCCTGTGCTCCGATTATACGTTTGGTAGCAATCTTTGCGATATACCGACGGCCGGTCTGCTAGTTTGCCATCCTCCCAGTTGCAAGGTGAGTTGGTGACGCTTTACCAAATGTTACAACCTTGAGAAGTAACTCAGGTTGCAACTTCAAGTAAAGACTTGAGGATGATATAAGAGTTGAGGAAGGAAGAGAATGATACAATTGGTAAAGCATAAGGAATACAGGAGAGTATCTACTGCATATATACCTATGTACCATGAGGAGTGAATGAGGAATATATGTAGCAGACATAAGGTCTGCTGAGTAAAGAACATGCCCCACCAGTGAGACGCTGACTGAGCCATTAGATATATGAAGTAAGATGAAACACAGAAGTGGTCCATATGGTTGCATCGTGGTAAACACCTATATGAAATGAGGTCGATTATTACAGAGACATTTCCTGAAAGGAGCAACTGAAAAATTCAAGATCTGGACAGATCACAAGAATCTCGAATACTTCATGAAAGTGTAAAAATTAAATAGGAGACAAGCAAGATGGGCTCTATACCTATCTATATTTAGTTTTATGCTAAAATATGTTCCAGGAAGTAAAATGGGGAAAGTAGACAGTCTGAGCAGAAGGTCAGACTGGGAGACTGGAGTAGAAAAAGACAATAAGAATGAAATATTAGTAAAACCAGAATGGTTAGAGGTGAGAAGAACAGAGACAGTAGAAATTATAGTAGACAGGGTAGATCTACTAGAGGAAGTTAGGAAGTCAAAAGTGAAAGATGATGAAGTAGTAAAAGCAGTGAAAGAAATGAAGCAGGCAGGGATAAAAATATTGAGAAATGAAGAGTGGAGAGAGATAGATGGCGTTATGTAAAAAGAAGGAAAAGTCTATGTGCCTAAATTATGGGTGGAAATTATTAGGCTACACCATGATATGCCAGTAGGAGACTATGGGGGATAATAAAAGATAGTGGAACTGGTTACTCAAAACTTTTGGTAGCTAGGAGTTACAAAGGAGGTAAAGCAATATATAGAGGGATGTGATGCTTGCCAGCAAAACAAAAATTGCACAGAATAGCTGGCAGGGAAATTAATGCCAAACTCAATCCCAGAAAGACTATGGACATATATATTAACAGATTTTATCACCAAACTGCCTTTAGCACAGGGATACAATAGTATCCTAGTAGTAGTAGACCAGTTAACTAAAATGGTCTACTTTATACCAACTACAGAAAGGACATCAGCAAAAGGCTTAGTGAGGCTGTTTAGAAATAATGTATAAAAACTACATGGGTTACCAGAAAGTATTATTTTGGACAGAGAACCCCAGTTCATAGCAGGATTAATAAAGAAGTTGAATGAAATGTTGGGGATCAAAAGTAAATTGTTGACAGCATTCCACCCTCAGACAAACAGACAAATAGAGAGGGTTAATCAGGAACTAGAACAGTACTTAAGAATGTTCATTGATTATAGGCAAGAATAGTGGCCAAAATGGTTAGGAACAACAGAGTTTACATACAACAACAAAACACACTCAAGTACTCAAATGTCACCTTTCAAGGCAAATTATGGACAAGATCCCAGGATGGGATTCGAAGGTAAAAAGAAGAAGAAATACCAAGGAGCAGAAAAATTTATTAAGAAAATGAAGGAGATACAAGAAGAAGCAAAAGCAGCATTAAGAAAGGTACAAGAAGAGATGAAGAAGTATGCAAATAGAAAAAGAGTAGAGGTCAACAACTATAAAGTAGGAGACTTAGTGATGTTAAGTACTAAGGATCTAAAGTACCAAATGGTTAGGAGGAGGACAAAAAAGTTGACAGAGAGGTTTGTAGGCCCATACAAAATCAAGAAAATTATATTATCAAATATAGTTGAATTAGAACTACCTAGCATAATTAGAATACATCCAGTAGTCAATGTTAGTAAAATATGTAGATATATAGGGCAAGTAGAGAGGCAAAAAAAGGAGCAACCAGCTCCAGTAATAATTGAGGGGGAAGAAGAATGGAAGATAAAAAGAATTCTGAACAAGTGACGAGTGAGAGGAAAGGACAAATACTTAGTATGCTAAAAGGGATTCATAGTAGAGTCAGATACTTGGGAGGGAAGAGAGAATTTGGAAAATGTAAAAGAAGCGATTAAAGAATTCAAGAAGGAATACTGGCAATATATAGAAGATGTGGTGAGACAAGAATATGAGGAAGGAACATTTAGAAGAAGAGAATTGCCAGGAAGATTTATAGCAAGAAACTATTTAGATAGTTAGACAAGAGATACAACCAAGAATACTAGGGTAGGCTAGAGAGAAACTGGAGGTAATGGAAGAGAAAACAACTGGAAAAAAAGCAAGCAAGAAAAGAAGAAGGAATCAGGGAAGAAAAATCAGGGATTAAAGAGTAGATAGAAGATGATGATGATGAAATAGACAACTTAGTTGACCCATATTATGAGTTGTAGAGAAATTCCTCAAGACGAGGAAACTTAAGAGGGAGGTAGTATCATGACTTGGCAAAATAGCTAAGTTATTATTTAATATTTCTTTTCTTTTTCTTTTCTTTTCTCTTAGATTATTACTAAGATGGAGTATGAGAAAGTATCATGTGACAGTCACAGAGTTACAAAGGTATAATAGCAGTCACAGAATAGTCATTTCATAGTCACAAAAAGAAGTCAGTTGATAAGTAGCATAGAGACCATAGGAGTTAAAGAGCATAGCTACATGTTAGCAACTGACTTAAGACCTTAATCCTGAGTTAGGATCAAGGGAGCTCTTCAGGATTAGAAGAGAACTCAATAGAGTCCTCACTTGATTCTTCTGCACTATTTATACATTTCCTATCTATTTGTTCCTATTTATAATACAAGTCCTCTTCCCATGTCCATCAGTTATTCCTGATCTTTTTTCCTATATTGTTTGTCATTCTCTTCTATTAACTGATCTTGTCCATCACTGTTGTCATAGTTATATCAACTTATGTATAAGAAAGCTAAACTTCAAGCCAGAATAAAGCCAACTGCTCTTTGTTCAGTGATTGACAAAAAGAACTTGATAGAGTTTCTATTAGATTTGCTATACTATATATCACAAATGGTTACTTACTTGGTTTGTGATGAATTGAAGTATGGATTCAAAAGTGCTTATAAGCAGAGTTAGACAAGCAACAAAAGATGTTGTTAAGTCTGAGGTCTAATCCTCAGACTATGAGTCCTTATATATATGATTGTGATGGTCTGTACACTAGGACAGATCATCATATGCTACTACCTATTGTTCTATATATGGTAGTGTCTTTGTTCTAGAAATAGTGATAACCTAACCATATGAAGGCTGTCCTTTGTTCTAAGAAAAGGACAGATGACTATCTATGGGTAATTAATGAAGTCCATGTGCAAATATTGAGGCCTTCATATCTCCACTAATATTAATTGCCTTGAAGTCGTTTTAGACTCATTCTGAGCATTATGAAGAAGGCTTCTGCTGAGCCTAGAACCAAAGCATCAATCATGGCGGTTTCCAAGATATTAGTGATTTAATAAACAGTAACATAGTGGTTACCAGTTGATCTGCTTAATATCTCAGCCATTATTGATCACCTCAAAACGTAACTGGTATCGATTGAAAGGTCTTTTTAAGGGCTTTAAGCTGGTTTTAAGACCGTGGAAATCATTGAAGAATTGGTAGAGATATGACCAAATGAAGTTTGTGACACTATATATATAATTACTGTTGTAACTATGTGTCTTGTCTCCCATAGTTCTCATGTCCATCAGCTGACTTCTTTGTCACATGCTGTGACCATGACGTGACCATTCTATGACTCTGTGACTTGTCACATGATATTTTCCTGTGCTCCACCTTGGTAATAAAAGAAAAGAAAAGAAAAGAAAATATTAAATAATGACTTAGTCATTTTGCCAAGTCATGACATCATCTCCCTCTTAAGTTTCCTCGTCCTAAGGAATTTCCCTACAACTCATAATATGGGTCGACTAAGTTGTCCGTTTCGTTGTTGTCTTCTTCTGTCTACTTTTTAACTCCTGATTTTTTTTCCTTCACTTCTTCTTCTACAATTGTTTTTATTCTTCTTTCTCCTGATTGTTTCCCTTTCCACCGTTTCCAATTTCTTTCCAATCTTCCCCAATATTCCTGGTCATATTTTTTGTCTAACTATCCAAACAGTTTTTTTGCTGTAAATTTTCCTGGCAATTCCCCTCTTCTGAATATTTCTTCTTTGTGTTCTTGTTTTGCCACATTTTCCATATCTTGCCGGTATTCTTTCTCAAATTCTTCAATTGCTTTCTATGTATTCTTTAGATTCTCCTTTCTTTCCTAAGTATCGGATTCTGCCATAAATCCCTTCTAGTATACCAAGTACTTATCTTTCTCTCTTACTCATTGCTTATTCAGGATCCTTTTCACTTTCTATTCTTCCTCTCCTTCAATTATCACTAGGGCCAGTTGCTCTTTTCTCTGTCCTTCCACTTGCCCTACATATTGTCATATTCTACTGACATTTACTACTGGATGTATCTTTATTGTACTAGGCAATTCCAATTCTACTATGTTCAATGATATAACTTTCTTGATTTTATAAGGCCCAACAAACTTCTCTGTCAATTTCTCTGTTCTTCTACTAACCATCTGATACTTTAGATCCTTAGTACTCAGCATTACTAAGTCTTCTACTTTGTAGTTGTCGACTTCTGCCCTCTTCTTATCTGTATATTTCTTCATCTCTTCTTGTACTTTACTTAGCGCTGCTTTGGCTTCCTCTTGTATCTCTTTTATTTTTTCAATAAACTTTTCTGCCTCTTGATATCTTCTCTTCTTTCTTCTCTCAAACCCCATTCTGGGATCTTGTCTGTAATTTTCCTTAAAAGGTAATGTTTGTGTACTCAAGTGTGCTTTGTTGTTATATGCAAACTCTGCTGTTCCTAGTCATTTAGGCTATTGCTCGTGTCTATAGTTGATAAATATTCTGAGATACTGTTCTAACTCTTGATTGATCCTCTCTATTTGTCCATCTGTTTGAGAGTAGAATGCTATCGATAATTTACTCTTTATCCCTAGCATCTCATTCAACTCTCTTATTAGCCCTGCTGCAAATTGGGGTCCTCTATTTGAAATAATGCTTTCTGGTAACCTATGTAATTTCCACACATTATCTCTGAACAATCTTGCTAATTCTTTTGCTGACATCTTTTCCATAGTAGGTATGAAATGTATTATTTTTGTTAATCTACCGACTATTACTAAGATTGAGTCATATCCTTGAGCTAGCAGCAATTTAGTGATAAAATCTGCTGATATATGAGTCTAGGGTTTTTCTGGAATTGGGTTTGGCATTAACTTCTCTGCTGGCTATTCTGTGCAGTTTTTGTTGCATTAGCAAGCGTCATATCCCTTTACATACCACTTCACTTCTTTGGTTACTCTAGGCCACCAGAAGTTCCTAGTAACCAATTTTACTGTCTTCTACTATCTTCTATAGTCTCCAATTGGCATGTTGTAATATAGCCTGATAATTTCTGCTCTCAATTTATTGTCTTTTGGCACATACACTTTTTCTTCTTTGTACATTATGCCATTTACTTCTCTCCATTCCTTATCTCTTAACATTTTCACCCCTTCTCGTTTCATTTCTTCTACTGCCTTTACCACTTCATTATCTTTTACTTTTGACTTTCTTACTTCCTCTAGTAGATCCACCCCATCTACAATTATTTCTACAGTTTTTGTTCTTCTTACTTTTAACTACTTTGGTTTCACTAACGTCTTATCTTTATTGTCTTTTTCCACTCCAACTTTCCAGTCTGGTCTCCTGCTTAGACTGTCCACTTTTTCCATCTTACTTTCTAAAACATCCTTTAAAGTGAAATTAAAGTAAGACAGGTATAGAATCTATTTTGCTTGTCTTCTATTCAACTTTTGTGTCTTCATGAAATATTCGAGGTTCTTATGATCCATCCAAATCTCAAATTTTTCTATTTCTCCTTTTAGGAAATGTCTCCATGCTTCTAAACATCTGACAACTGCTAACATCTATTTATCATGTATTTTGTAATTTTGTTCTGTTTCACTAAGAGACTTAGAAATGAAAGTGACTGGTCTTTACTTTTTATCTGAGCACTTCATTGACAGTACTTCTCTAGTAGCATAGTTTGATATATCGGCTTCTACTCTGAACTCTTTATCTAAGTCTGGTACTGCTAATACTGGCTTTGTCATGAAAACTTGCTTTAGCTCGTTAAATGCCTTTTGTTGTTCTTCTCCCTACTGCTACTTTTCATCTTTCCTTGTCAGCACATTCATTGGTCTTGCTCCTCGAGCAAAGTCTTTGATAAACCTCCTGTAATAATTTGTGAGGCCTAAAAACTTTCTGACGTCTTTTACATTTTTTGGTTCTGACCAACTGAGTATCCCATTTACCTTTTCTGCTTCCATCTCTATTCCATTGGGTCCAATGATGACCCCTAAGAACCCTATCTTCCTTGCCTTCCACATATATTTCTTTGGCTTGATATACAAGTTATTCTTTTCTAACCTCTTCAATATTTCTTCCACAATTTCATTGTGATCATTCTATGTCTCTGTCCCCACCAATACATCATCTACAAATGCTGCTACTTTTCCTTCATTTATTAGGTCTCTCAGAATTTTGTTCATCATTGCTTGGAACATTGCTAGTGAGTTTGTCATTCCGAAAAACATGACTGTTAGTTTAAAGGAACCAATGTATATTGTAAACGCTCTCTTTCACTCATCTCTCTCTTTTATTCTCATGTTGTTGAACCCCACCTGAGATCCATTTTAGTGAATACTTTCTTGCTCCCCATGTTATTGATTAACTCAGTGATTAATGGAAGTGGGTAGTTGTTCTTTATCGTCTAATCATTTAGGTTACAGTAGTTCATTACCATTTTTTTACTTCTATCCTTTTTACCCACAAAGAAAACTAGCGAAGTTTGAGGTGATTTAGAGAGTCTGATATATCCCTTCCTCAATTGATCTTCCACAAACTTCTGGACTTCTTCCCTTTTATTTTTCGATAATAGGTGAATCTTTCCCTTTTGTGGTTTGAACGTTTTCTTGAGATTTATAGCATGATCCCAAGTTTTCCTGGCTGGCATTCTCTCTGACTCTACCTTTCCAAACACCTTTTTCCACTTCAAAAACCTTTTTGGGACCATTTCCTTGATTTTTCTATGGTTCTCCTCTATCTCTTCTTTTTTTCTTCAATCTTCTTTATCATCTATCACCCATTTGATGATTTTCTTTTCCTCTAGGGTTACTACCCTTTTGACCTTTTCTTTCTTCAGACTCTTTCCATCACATAGGGGCAAACATCTTGTCATTTTGACTTCCCTAGTTTCCCAATTTATCTCTGGGTTATGTACTGCCAACCATGACATTCCCAGAATCACTTTTGTCTTTTCTAAGTCACACACATCTATCCTCATTCTTTCTACATGGCCTTTATAATACACATTGCACTCTACTTGGTATATAATAGCCTCTTTACTATTATTTGTTCTATTTACATTTCTGATGGCTATTGGTCTTTTTAGTTCTTGCAATCTAAATCCATGTTTTGCTGCCATCCTTTTATTCATGAACATCCTTGTTGCACTATTGTCCAAGAGCACTTTTACCATTATGCCTTTATATATGTCTATTTTCTCTATCCTAATATTTAACCACATCTCTCTTAGCATTTTGAAGGTTCTCCTGACCTCCTTTTGGCTACCCTCCTCTTTTGCTGCGCTTTCTGACTCTCCTGGTCATGTGCTATCTTGCTGTGCTTTTGCCTCTTTGGGTTGCACTACCTTCCTTATACACCTATACTATTTTTGCCTATCCTTGATTACCCCCTGTCTCCTATTTTCCTTCACATGACACTCCTTCTCTTTATACCTTTCACACTGCACGTAAGTCACTATTACTTCTTTCATATACTATCCTAACTCCAATAGGCATGCTTCTTCCAGCATCCCCTTACTATAATGCTCCTTTGCTCTTTTTCTTAACTCTGCCACTGAACTCCTCCTCCACTCTCCTTGCTGTGCTTCTTGTGGCTTAGCCACATGTGCTGCCTCTCTTTTCTCTGCTCTCTTCAACCTCCTCTCCTTTTTCTGTGCTTTTCCCTTTACAGGGTACACTGGCTTCTCCTTTTGTTGCACCTTTTGTGGCCTTGCCACATGTGCTGCCTTTTCCTTCCTCACTCACAATGGGTACTTCTTGTATTTGTGTCCCTTCTCCCTACACTTAAAACACTTAACCTCTACTACTCCTACTCTCCTTACTGTCCTCTTTTCTGCTTCATACTGCATTATCCTACTTCTTAACACCTTGAACTTATTTTGGGAAATGGTTGTCCCCTTCTTCTCTTCTTTCTTATTCCTACAGTTATGGGCCAGGTGCCCAAACCCTTTGCAACTGAAACACAACTTTCCTTTCCTCTCTTCAAGTTCTTCTCTCAGTTTGGCGAGGGAGCATTTTTCTTTGAGCAAGTTGCTCATTAGTGAATTGTATTGTTGCAAAGACATAGTGTTATGTCTCTGCAAGGGGTATAGATTTAATGATTGATCTTACTAATGTTACATCTGTTAGGATGCAAGATCTTCACCCAACCAAACATCTATTGTTCTACTAACTACTGCCCTAATAGTACTTTGTCTATCACCCAACAGATGGGATCCCTAATCTAGACAGATCTCTAAAGGTAACTGTTACTCCTCTACATGTACCAACTCACAATGGACTTGCAGCATAAGGTTTATACTAAGAAAAGGATACAAGTATACTACTTAGATACTGCTCATTTGTAAGGTCAGGTCTTAGAAATAATACCTGAGTTTGGTACCACTCTTCCACCCACTGTTCCTAACTGACAGTAAAGTCCCCTTAAGCCAAGGGCCTGGCTATGTATAGAGGTGGCTGCTAATTGTGATGATCAGTGGCTGAGGGTTAAATTTGGATAAGATAAGAGAGTGAGCAAGGTCCAAGGCAGACGATGCTCTAAAGTGAATTGAGTTCTAGTGTAAGAAAGCTAAACTTCAAGCTGGAATAAAGCCAACTGCTCTTTGTTTAGCGATTGACAAAAAGAACTCAATAGAGTTCCCATTAGATTTGCTACACTATATATACAATTACTGTTGTAACTATGCGTTTTGTCTTCTATAGTTCTCATGTCTATTAGCTGACTTCTTTGTCACATACTATGACTATGACCAGTGACGTGACCATTCTGTAACTTGTCACATGATATTTTCCTGCACTCCACCTTAGTAATAAAAGAAAAGAAAATATTAAATAATGACTTAGCTGTTTTGCCAAGTCATGATATTATAATACTACATAGTAATTGTATATATAGTGTAAAAAATCTAATGGGAACTCTATCGAGTTCTCTTTGTCAAACGCTGATAAAGAGCAGTTGGCTTTATTCTGGCTCAAGAGTTAGCTCACTGACAAGAGAAATACAATGAAATAGTAGAGGAAATATTAAAGAGACTAGAGGAAAATGACTTATATATAAAACCAGAAAAGTATGTATAGAAAGTGAGAAAGATAGAATTTCTAGGGGTCATCATAGGACCTAATAGGATAGAAATAGAGAAAGAAAAGGTAGAAGGAGTACTTAGTTGGCCAGAGTCCAAAAATGTAAAAGATGTTAGGAAATTCTTAGGTCTCACAAACTATTATAGGAGGTTTATCAAAAATTTTGCTTGAGTAGCAAGGCCAATAAACATGTTAACAAGGAAGGATGTGAAGTGGCAATGGGGAGCAGAGCAACAGCAAGCATTCAATGAGCTTGAATGGATCTTTACAACAAAACCAGTATTAACAGTACCAGACTTAGATAAAGTATTACAAATGGTCACTTACTATTTGTGATGGGTGCTTTGATACTTTAAAGAGTTCAAAAATATAAAGTTAGACAAGTAACAAAAGATGTTGTTAAGTCTGAGGTCTAATCCTCAGACTATGAGTTCTTAAATACAGAAAAGTGATAGTTTGTACACTAGGACAGAGCATCACATACTACTATCTATTGTTCTACATATGGTAGTGCCTTTGTACTTGAAAATGTGATAACTTAACCTTATGGAGGCTGTTCTTTGTTCTAAGAAAAGTACAAATGACTATTTATGGGTAATTAATAAAGTCTATGTGCAAACATTGAGGTCTTTATATCTCTACTAATATTAATTGCCTTGAGGTTATTCTAAGCTTATTCTGAGCATTATGAAGAAGGCTTCTGCTGAGCCTAGAACCAAAGCATTGATCATGGCAGTTTCCAAGATATTAGCAATTTAATAAACAGTAATATAGTAGTTACTAGTTGATCTGTTTAATATCTCAGCCATTACTGATCACCTTGAGATGTGACTAGTATTAATCAAAAGGTTTTTTAAGGGCTTTTGGGTGCCATTATAACTGTGGGAATAGTCAAAGAATTGATGAAGATATGGCTAAATGAAGTTTATAATATTACTCTCTCTTGTAAGAAAGCTAAACTCCAAGCCAAAATAAAGCCAATTGCTTTTTGTTCAGTGATTAACAAAAAGAACTTGATAGAATTCCTATTAGATTCTGTATACTATTTATACATGAAGAGTAACCCTAACCCTTTCCTTTTGTCCTATGCTTCCCTATAAGTCACTTTTCTCTTATACGTCTATTCATCAATAAGAAAATAAAATAAAATCAAATAAAAGAAATATAAATATTGACTTAACCATTTTACCAAGTTATGACACTACTCTTCTCTTAAGTTTCCTCGTCCCAAGGAAATTTCCTACAACTTATAGTATAGGTCAACTATATTGCCCATCTTGTCGTTATTTTCTTTTGTCTACTCTCTAACTTCTGATTTTTCTTTCTTGATTTCTTCTTTTTCTATGATTGTTTCTATTTTTCTTTTCCTTAATCATTTTCTTTTTTACCATCTCCAATTCCTTTCTAATCTTCCCTAATATTCTTGGTTATACTATTTATCTAACCATCTGAATAGTTTTCTTGCCATGAATCTTCCTGGAAATTCTTCTTTTTTAAATGTCCCATCTTTGTATTTCTGTCTCATCACATTTTCTATATTTTGTCAATATTCTTTCTCAAATTCTTTGATTACTTTCTTTGCATTCTTTAAATTCTCTCTTCCTTCCCAAGTATTGGACTCTACTGTAAACCCATTCCATTATACTAAATACTTGTCCTTTCCCCTTACTTGTTGCTTATTCAATATTCTCTCCATCTCTTATTCTTTTTCTCCTTTGATTATCACTGGAGCCAGTTGCTCTCTTCTCTGTTCTTTTACTTGCCCTATATATTTACATATCCTGCTGACATTAACTACTAGGTGTATTTTTACTGTACTAGGTAGTTCTAATTCTACTGCATTAGGTGATATGATCTTTTTCACTTTATAAGGTCTAACAAATTTTTCAGTTAGTTTCTCTGTCCTCCTTCTAATTATTTGGTATTTTAGGTCCTTAGTACTGAGCATAACTAAGTCCCTTACTTTATAATCATTGACTTCTACTTGCTTTCTATCTGTATACTTCTTTATTTCTTCCTATGCCTTTCCTAGTGCTGCTTTTGCCTCTTCTTGTATTTCCTTTATTTTTTCAATAAACTTCTTTGCCCCTATGTATTTTCCTTTCTTCCTCCCTTCAAATCCTATCCTGGGATCTTGTCCATAATTTGCCTTAAAAGGCAATATTCAAGTGCTTGAGTGTACTTTGTTGTTATAAGCAAACTCTGCTATTCCTAACTACTCTGACCATTGTTCCTACCTGTGATTAATGAATATCCTCAGATATTATTCCAATTCTTGATTCACCCTCTCTATTTGTCCATTAGTCTTGAGGGTGGAATGCTGTTGACAATTTACTTTTGATTCCCAACATCTCGTTTAACTCCTTCATTAATCCTGCTGTAAACTGTAGTCCCTTATTTAATATGATACTTTCAGGTAAACCATGTAACTTCCACATATTGTCTCTAAACAGTCTCGCCAATCCTTCTGCTAAAGTCTTCTCCATAGTTAGTGTAAAATAGACTATTTTAGTTAGTCAATCTACTACTACTAGAATACTATCATATCCTTGTACCAAAGGTAGCTTTGTGATAAAGTCTACTAATATGTGTGTTCAAGGCCTTTCTGGAATTGAATTTGGCATTAATTTTCCTACTGGCTATTCAGTGCGGTTTTTGTTTCACTAGCAAACATCACATCCCTCTACATATTGCTTTACCTCTTTAGTTACTCCTGGCCACCAAAAATTACGAGTGACCAATTCAACTGTCTTTTATTGTTCTCTATGCCCTTTTACTAGTATATCATGATATAGCCTGATAATTTCTGCCCTTAGTTTATCATTTTTTGGCATATACACTTTCCTTTCTTTGTACATAATACCATTGACTTCTCTTTATTCTTTATCTCTTAACATTTTCACCTCTGCTTGTTTCATCTCTTCTACTGCTTTTACTACTTTGTCATCTTTTACCTTTGACTTCCTTACTTCCTCTAGCAAATCTACCCCATCTACTATTATTTCTACTATCTCTATTCTTCTTACTTTTAACTACTCTAGTTTTACCAACATTTTGTTCTTGTTATCTTTTTCTACTCTAACTTCCCAGTCTGGCCTTTTGCTTAGACTATCTGCTTTTCCCATCTTGCTCCCTAGAATGTGTTTTAATATAAAGTCAAAACCTTAATAAGTACAATGTCTATCTTGCTTGTCTTCAGTTCAATTTCTGTACCTTCATAAAGTATTCAAGATTTTTATAATCTGTCTAGATCTTGAATTTAACTACTGTTTCTTTCAGGAAGTGTCTCTACTCCTCTAGACATCTGACTACTACTAACATTTCTTTGTCATGTATTTTGTAGTTTTGCTCTGTATCACTTAACGACTTGGAAATAAAAGTTACCAGTCTCCACAATTCATCAGAATACTTCATTGAGAGTACTTCTCCTAGAGCATAATTTGAGGTATTTGCCTCCATCCTGAATTCTTTGTTTAAGTCCGAGGACACCAACATAGGTCTTGTTGTGAAAATCCTCTTGAGCTCGTCAAATGTCTTTTGTTGTTCTTTCTCCTGTCGCTACTTCACATCTTTTCTTGTTAGTATATTTATTGGCCTTGTTACTTATGCAAAGTTTTTAATAAATCTCCTATAGTAATTTGCGAGGCCCAAAAATTTCCTAACGTCTTTTATATTTTTGGGTTCTAGCCAACTTAATACTCCCTTTACTTTCTCTTTCTCTATTTCTATTCCATCGGGTCCTATAACGACTCTAAGAAATCCTATCTTTCTCACTTTCTATATGCATTTCTCTAGCTTGATATATAGGTCATTTTCTTCTAACTTCTTTAATATCTCTTCTACAACTTCATCATGCCCTTTTTTGTTTCTGTTCCTACTAACATATCATCTACAAATGCTGCAACTTTCTCTTTATTAATTAAGTCTCTTAGGATTTTGTTCATCATTGCCTGAAATGTGATGGACAAGTTTGTCATCTCGAAAAACATAATAGTTGGTTCAAAAGAGCCTATGTGCATTATAAATACTCCCTTTCATTTATCTCCTTCCTTTATTCTCATGTTATTGAACTCTCACCTAAGATCTATTTTAGTGAATACTTTTTTTCCAGCTATGTTATCAATTAACTTTGTAATTAATGGTAGTGGATAGTTATTTTTTACTGTCTGGCTATTTAAGTTACAGTAGTCCATAACCATTCTTTTTTTTTTATCCTTTTTGCCAATGAAAAATACTAGTGACGTCTGGGGGGATTTTGATGGTCTAATATATCCCTTTCTTAATTGTTTTTCCATGAAGTTTTGGACTTCTTTTCTTTTATTCTTTAACAATGGATAGATTCTTCCCTTTTATGGTACAAATGTCTCTATCAGAATAGCTAACTCCTGAGCCGGAATAAAGCCAACTGCTCCTTTATCAGTGCTTGATAAAAAGAACTCAATAGAGTCCTCATGTATTTCTTGTATACTACTTGTACAATTACTACATAGTCTATACACTACTTTTCCATAGTTGTCATGTGACTTGATTTGTGTGATATCATACTGTGACATGTGACACTTTCCTACACTCTTTTCTTGTATAGTAAGTCCAAAAGAAAAAGAACAGAAAAGAAATATAAATAATGACTTATATTTCTTTTCTTTTTTTTCTTATTTATAACTACAAGATGGAGCACGGGAAAGTATTATGTGACTTTTGTCACAATGTCACAATAGTGTGACGGATGGTCACGGATAGTCATGTCACAAGTCACAGTCACAAGGTATCACATGACTAGAGTAACATGAGGACCATGGGAGAACAAGCGCATAGCCACAGTAGTAAAATGTATAAGTAGTAGAGAATTAAGCGAGAACCCCATTGAGTTCTCTTTGTCAAACTCTGAACAAAGAGACAGTTGGCTTAATTCCGGTCATCAGACTTTAGACGCTGACAGTCATAACAGTCTCCTTGAGATATATAGTGTGATTCCAAACTTTCTTTGTTGGCATCCTCTTTAATTCTATCTTCCCAAACACCTTTTTCCATTTTAGAAACTACCTTGGAACTATCTCTTCAATTTTCCAGTAGTTCTTTTCTATTTCTTCTTCTCTTTCCTAGTCTTCCTTATTGTCTATTGCCCATCTGATGATTTTCTCTTTTTCTAGGGTTGCTATTTTTTTTTCCTTTCTTCCTCTTTTGATTTTACCCTATCACACAGGGATAAGCACCTTGTCATTTTGACTTTCCCAGTTTCCCAATTTATCCCAGGATTATGTGCTGCCAACCATAGCATTTCCAAGATTATCTCTGTTAATCCTAGGTCACATACATCCATTCTCATTCTCTCTATGTGACCTTTGTAATACATGTTCACCTTTACTTGGTAGGTAATTGCTCCTCTATTGTTATTCATCCCATCCATATTTCTAACTGCTATAGGTCTTTCTAATTTTTTCAGCTTGAATTCATGCCTAGCTACCATCCTCTTATCCATAAACATTTCTGTGGCACCACTGTCTAAGAGTGCCTTTACAGTTACACCTTTATGCATATCCAACTTTTCTACTCCAATATTCATTTACACTTCTCTTAGCATTTTGAATATTCTCCTGATGTCTCTTTGGCTATCCCCCTCTTTGACTGCAGTTTTTGGTTCTCTTGACCATGTGCTACCTTGCTGCACCTTTGCCTCTTTGGGCCATGCCACCTTCCCTATACATCTACACTATTTTATCTCTTCTAACCTTTTTCTAGAGATTACTCTCTGTCCTCTGTTATCTTTCACATGATACTCTTGGCTTCTGCACTTTTCACAAGTTAAGTACAAAACTACTACTTTATTTATACACTACCCTAACTCCAGTAGATATGCTTTTTCTGGCACTCCTTTGTCACAATGTTCCTCTGCTTTTTTCCTCAACTTTACTACCAAACTCCTCCTCCACTCTTGCTATGCTTTTTGTGGCTTGGTCACATGTACTATTTCCTCTTTCTCTACTCTCCTCAACCTTCTTTCTCTTTTCTGCACTTCTCCCTTTACAAGGCATGCCAGTCCCCTCTGTTAGTGTGCTTTTTGTGGCTTTGCTGTATGTGCCACCCTTTCCTTTCTCTTCTATAATGGACACTCCCTATATTTGTGCCCCCTCTTTCCACACTTAAAATATTCTACTCCTACTATCTTCTGTTTTCTTATTGTCTTCTCTTCTATTCCACACTGCATCACTCTGCTACTTAACATCTCAAATTTATTTTGGGGAGTAACTCTTCCCTTCTCTTATTTCTGTAGTTTTGGACTAGGTATTTGAATTTCTTGCAATTGAAACATAACTTTTCTCTTCTTCCTTTAAGTTCTTCTCTTAGTTTGGCAAGAGAGTGTTTTTGTTTAAGCATGCTGCTCAGAATAGAGTTATATTGTTCTGAAGACATAGTGTTACATCTCTGGAAGAGGATATGGATTTAATAATAATTCTTGCTATATAAACTATATCTGCTAGGGTGCAGAATCTTCACCCAACCAAGTGCCTACTGCTCTACTAACTACTGCCCTAATAGTATGGTTAGACTATCACCCAACAGATGGGATCTCTAATCTAGATAACCTTCTAGAAGTAATCATCACTCCTTTATATGTACTACTCACAATGGAGTGTAGCACAAGATTTATACTATGAAAACTACATTACTCAACATGACTCAATTATGAGATCAGGTCTTAAATGCAATACCTAAGCTTGGTACTGTATCTTCACCCACTGTCTCTAACTAATAGTAAAGTTCCCTTAAGCCAAGGGCCTAGCTATATATGGAGATGGCTATTGATTGTAATGATCAGTGACTGAGAGTTGATTTGTGATGAGATAAAAGAGTGAGCAGGGTCCAAGGTGAACAGTGCTCTAAAGTGAATCGAGTTTTAGTATAAAAAAGCTAAACTTCAAGCTAGAATGAAACCAACTACTCTTTGTTCAGTAATTGACAAAAAGAACTCAATAGAGTTCCCGTTGGATTCTGTATACTATTTATACATGAAGAGTAACCCTAACCCTTCCCTTTTGTCCTGTGCTTCCCTATGAGTCATTTTCTTGTGTGTTTATCTATCAATAAGAAATGAAATGAAAAGAAAATGAAAAGAAAAATAATAATCAGAAAATAAAATAAAAGAAATATAAATATTGACTTAGCTGTTTTGCCAAGTCATGACAGATAGTACATGGAGGAAGTAATAGTAATGTATGTAGAATGTAAAAGCTGTAGGCAAAAAGGATGTTATGTAAAAGAAAATAGAGGACAAAGGGTAATCTCAAACAGGGAGAAATAGTGTGGATATTAGAAATGAAATAAAATGAAAGTAGCACACAACCAAAGGAGTTGGAAAGCACAGCAAAAGAGGAAGGTGGTCAAAGGAAAATTAGGAGAACTTTTCAGATGCTAAGAGAAGTATAGTTGAATATTGGAGTAAAAAAGTTGGATATACATGAAGGCATAACCATAAAGGCACTCTTGAATAGTAGTGCCATAGAAATGTTTATAGACAGAAAAATGGCAGCTAGGCATGGGTTCAAGCTGCAGAAATTAGAAAAACCAATAGCAGTCAGAAATGTAGATGGAACAAATAATAGCAGAGAAGCAATCACCTACCAGGTAAAGATGAATGTTTACTATAAAAACCACATAGAAAGGATAAGGATGGATATATGTGATTTGGGAAAAACAGAGATAATCTTTGGAATGCCATAGCTAGCAACACACAACCCTGAGATAAACTGGGAAATAGGAGAAGTTAAAAATGATGAGATGCCTACCCTTGTATGGCAGGGTAAAATCAAAAGAGAAAGAAAAGAGAAAAAAAGGAAAGAGAGTAGCAACTCTAAAAGAAGAGAAAGTCATCAGATGGGCAATAGACAATAAAGAGGACTAGGAAAGAGAGAAGGAGATTAAAGAGGACCATAGGAAAATCAAGGAAATAGTCCTAAGAAAATTTCTGAAGTGAAGAAAGGTGTTTGAGAAAGTGAAGTCAGAGAGAATACCAATAAGGAAAATTTGGGATCATGTCATAGATCTCAAAGAGATATTCAAACCATGAAAGGAAAGAATTTATCCTTTATCTAAAAACAAGAGAGAAAAAGTTCAGAATTTTGTGGAAGATTAGCTAAGGAAAGGGTATATTAGACCATCAAAGTTTCTCAAACATTGCCAGTATTCTTTGTGGATAAAAAAGATAGGAGTAAGCAGATAGTAATAGACTATCACAACCTGAATAACCAGACAGTGAAGAACAATTACCCACTACCATTAATTACAGAATTAATTAATAATATGGATAGCAAGAAAGTATTTACTAAAATGGATCTAAGATGGGAGTTCAATAATATAAGGATCAAAGAAGGAGATGAGTGAAAAGGAGCATTTATGACATATGTGGGCTCTTTTTAGCCAATAGTAATGTTCTTTGAAATGACAAATTTACTAGCTATATTCCAGGTAATAATGAATGAAATTCTGAGGGATTTGATCAATGAAGGAAAAGTTACTATATTTGTAGATGATGTACTAGTAGAAACAGAAACAGAGGAGGGATATAATGAGATTATGAAGGAAATATTGAGGAGATTGAAAGAAAATGACTTGTATGTCAAGTCAGAGAAATATGTGTAGAAAGTAAAGAAGATTGGATTTCTAGAAGTTGTTATAGGACCTAATAAAATAGAGAGTACTTAGTTGGCCAGAGCCAAAAAATGTGAAAGATGTCAGAAAGTTCTTAGGCCTTGCAAATTACTACAGGAGGTTTATTAAGAATTTTGCTCAAGTAACAAGGCCAATGAATATACTAACAAGAAAGAATCTGAAGTGGCAGTGGAAACAGGAGCAGTAAAAGGTGTTTAATGAGCTCAAAAAGGTCTTTACTACAAGACTAGTACTAGTAGCCCAGATTTAGACAAAGAATTTACTATGTGACTAGATTCATTTTCTTTTCTATTTTTCTTTATTAATAGACATGTGAGATAAAAGTAACTCATAAGGAAGTGCAGGACTTTGGTACAGGGTTAGGATTATGATTCATGTATAAATAATGTACAGAAACTAACAGAAACTCTATTAAGTTTTTTTTATTAACTCAAATAAGAAGTAGGATTAAGTTGCTATAACTAAGTCCTTACAGTTGGTTGTCATTAGATGCTTGAAGGCATGGAGGCACTTCCTAGAAGGGGGGACAGTTAAATTCAAGATTTGGACAGACTATCAAAATCTTGAGTATTTTATAAAAGTGCAAAAACTAAATTATAAACAAGTGAGATGGGTATTATATCTATCAAGATTTGACTTTACACTGAAGCACATTCCAGAAAGCAAAATAGGGAAAGCAAACAGTCTGAGCAGGAGGCTAGATTGGGAAATTGGAGTGGAAAGAGATAACGAGGACAAGATATTAGTAAAACTGGGGTAGTTAAAAGTAAGAAGAACAGAGACAGTAGAAATAATAGTAGATGGGATAGATCTACTAGAGGAAGTAAGAAAATCAAATGTGAAAAATGACAAAGTGGTAAAAGCTGTGGAAGAAATAAAGCAAACAGAAGTGAAGATATTGAGAGATAAGGAATAGAGAAAAGTCAACGGCATAATATACAAGAAAGGAAAGGTCTACATACCAAAAAATGATAAGCTTAGAGCAGAGATTATTAGGCTACATCATGATATGCCAGTAGGGGAACATAGGAGACAGTAGAAGATAGTAGAGTTGGTTACTAGGAAATTTTGGTGGCTAGGAGTGATAAAAGAAGTGAAGTAGTATATGGAAGGGTGTAATGCCTACCAGTATAACAAAAACTGCACAGAGCAACCAGTGGGCAAGTTAATGCCTAATTCAATATCTGAGAAACCCTAGATGTCATTTTTTTTTTAATCAACAATTTATTGTGCAGAGCACATAAGTAGTCTGTGATAGCTGTCACAAACTTCATTTGGTCATATCTCCACCAATTCTTTGACGATTCCCACGGTCTTAAAACCAGCTTAAAGCCCTTAAAAAGACCTTTCGATCAATACCAGTCACATCTTGAGGAGATCAATAATGGCCGAGATATTAAGCAGATCAACTGGTAACCACTATGTTACTGTTTATTAAATCACTAATATCTCGGAAACCACCATGATAGATGCTTTGGTTCCAGGCTCAGCAGAAGCCTTCTTTATAATGCTCAGAATGAGCCTAGAACAACCTCAAGGAAATTAATATTAGTGAAGATATGAAGGCCTCAATGTTTGCACATAGACTTCATTAATTACCCATAGATAGTCATCTGTCCTTTTCTTAGAACAAAGGACAGCCTCCATATGGTTAGGTTATCATTATTTTAGCACAAAG
>Ga0153965_1000008_pt1 | contig 24588 bp, 15 predicted proteins | sample TSFL049MetaG_FD_104707 | JGI IMG/M metagenome (GOLD analysis project Ga0153965, IMG submission 104707) | Attine ant fungus gardens microbial communities from Florida, USA - TSFL049 MetaG | ecosystem: Host-associated > Fungi > Mycelium > Unclassified | place: USA: Florida, Paynes | collected... | reverse complement strand
TCGCTTCGAGACGTGACTGGTATCGATCGAAAGGTCTTTTGAAGGGCTTTAAGCTCGCTTTGAGACCGTGGGAATCGTCGAAGAATTGGTGAAGATATGGCCGAATGAAGTTTGTGACAGAGGCAGCAAAAAAGTCTTAGACCAGTTTTTTTGCCATTGTTGTTTGACGGCGGTGACATAATCTGCCTCTAAACGGTGAGCCAGATCTCTCTAGTATTCTTCTTCTTCTCTCTGACGTGCCTCCTCCTCTTTCTGTTTTCTTTGTGCTTCTTCCTCCAATCTTTTTTGCTCTACTAATTTAGTCTGTTTGCGGGCTTGATGCTCAAGGCATTTCTTTTCTTTCTGCCAGTGAAGCAGGTTAAAAGTCTGTAGCAAAGAATTTTTAAATCCGGAGTCAGGTGATATTTAAATTGCTTATACATAGAAGCTTCGAGAGCTCAGTCTTAAAGGAGAGGTACTGTCATATTCTGGAAATATGATAATTATGTAATTTATTTCTCCTAATAATTCTCCTAAAATTAATAATAGTAGGATAGCATAGTAGACTACTTTCCTCCTATTCTGGACTTCCTATAAGTACTGAGTAGTTATAGTGTATTTCCTCAGTCTGTAAATTAATGTTATCTGGTCCTAACCTCGTCTTGTCTGCTGACTCCTTTACTTGCCTCCTTAGGACCTCTGTTTGACAACTTTCCTCCACTCCAAAATACGTGACCACCTTACGACCAAAGACTGGGACACAACACATAAGTTGAAGCCAAGGTCGTTCAACAAGTTGTTCTCTGCTCCGATGTCCTTGCCTGTCTGCTGGAGTCTTCTTTATATTATTGCTAAGTAATACTCCTCTCCGACATAGTACATTACTCTGTTCCGGAGTGTAGTTTCTATCTATTACCCTACACCCCCGTCCTCTGACATTCTGTCCTTGACATAGGATCATGATGTAGACTAGTTACTTGTACTCTTCCTATTCCAGACTTAGTATAAGTACTCCAGTAGTTACATCCTAGTTCCTTGGTTCGTAGATTACAGTCTTTAACATCTGTCATATCTTCTATCCTCACTCCTATCAATCTATACCACTCCTCTCCTGAACTCCTGGCAACAATTCAGTCCTCCTGAAATACGCAACCACATATGCGACAAAAGATTGAGGCATAGCACACAAGCTGAGGCCAAGGTTGTTCCCCACTTTGTTGTCAACTCTCTTCTGCTCCAGAGTAATTCTACTCCACTCCAGGTTACTCCATCTCTGCTCTGCACATTACTGACATCAAACCAACATATGCTAAGGGTGGCTCATGGCTTCCTGTCATAGGGTTCACAAATTCATTATATGCTCAATTCACTCACATGACTACTGGACATGCTCCCATTAGAGAATACAGACAGAGATTCTTTTCCTACCTCCCTACTAGCTGCCCGTGTGGTAAAGCTAAAGTTCAAACTCGAGAACACATCGTCATGAAATGTGATATACATGACCCTTCCATATGACTGTGCATTATCATTATCAACAGCTTCATCTATTTCCTTGCAGATTGTCAAGTACAGAGCAGGACAGAGTGGCCTGGAGTGGAGTGGAATTACTCTGGAATGGATGGGATTTGACAACAAAATGGAGGAACAACCTTGGCCTCAGCTTATACACTGTGCCTTGATCTGCTGTTGCTGAAAGGGTGCAAAAGAGAATTGTATACTGGGACAAACAAAACAATAATGTACTAGTTTCCAATTATATGCTCAAGGTCCAAGGGAAGATAATCAAAGTTGAAGGTTTATAAATAATTAGAGAAATAAGAATTATATGCAGCTCCAATAAGATATATGTTGGTGGTTGTGAAAGGATTGTAAAATCTCTCTATATTGTCATCACATAGCCTCTCTAAGGTGTCAACCTTTATATACTGTGATAAAAGCTTCTCTGGAAAATACAGTTAGTTGATTACTCATAGACCCTTCACACTCAGTTGCCTCCTTGTGTAAGAGGGTTAGACATCTTAAGTTAGATCATGTATAGCCCAGAAGATCAAACTATTGTTAAGGTAAGGTATTCTACTGTATATCACTAGCTACTTATACTAGACTAGCCTGGTCTGTGCACCAGTTGCTATGAACACCTACATCAGGACAATAATAACTACACTACCAGATATAGCTATGTAGTACTGTGATGGAGACCCAAACTAAAGGAAAGAGAACTATAGACTGTGGACTCCGAGAATCTGTGGGAACGCTAGCTAATGCGAACCCTACTAGGTTATCTAAGCAATCTCAGGGTTGTCCTCTTATACCTTGTCTGCACCCCCAACACCAAACCTTATGGGTGTGATGCAATCCAAGTGTGCACCTAGCCAAGCTTTCCTAGCCTGCTGTCCTTTCTGAAGCCTGCCTGAGTTGCATCTGCTCTTCCTCTCTAGATCAAGTTCTGGGTATATTCAGTGTTCTTCTCAAGATACCCTACTAGTCCTAGTCTTCTTACTCTCAATAGATCTGCATCCACAATTCCAGAGGCAGTGTAGATGGAGGTAGGAGTCAAGAGGTTCTTTCCTAATCCAACTGCACTCTAGATGCTATATTAAAATATTACAAAGCCCTGAAACTCAAGAAATAAAATATAAAAGAGAAACTATTACTACTTTTAGGATTCTATCACCTTCTTTCTTTCCTAAGGCCTCCCAAAATCCCACTGATGACGCAGCCCTCTCTTTTCTTTGTGATAACGCATTCCCTCACTAAGTTCTTCCCATCAAAGATGACATGTCTTCATTGCTGCTTCCTTCTAGAATATTCTTCTGTCTTTTCCTATTATGCTCTTGATGCTGCTTTGCAATTTGGACTTCATTAATTACCTGTTAAGCCGTTAGCAAGTCTCAATAAATGTCTAGTATCTCCAAGTCGCACTCTAGAGGTCATTTATCTAAATATAATTGATCTGATGCCATCAATGCTTATTTACAAGCACAAAGTCTATCAGTCTAAGCTCTTCATCTGAGTAGTACTGGTTCTAGAGTACAAGTTTACCATCTTTCTAAGTTGGTCCATACCAAAGTAGATCTAGAGTGTAGTCTCTCAGTAACTCTCTTAATAACCTGATGCCAGTTCATCCTAATTGTCTCTCAAGGTCTCAACATGAGCTCTAGGTCGATTATTACCTGCTCAATGTACTTATCATATAGTATTACATTCTGAGGATATAGAAAGGGTTCTAGAGCAAATTCTAAATGAGAATCTGTTGGTATAAAGTGTATCAAATGTTATTTTCTGTGGAAAATTTGCTTGCGGTGTAATATTGTGTGTATGGTTGCATATTTCAGGAAGACTGAATTATTGCCAGGAGATCAGGAAAAGAGTGGTATAGATTGATAGGAGTAAGGATAGAAGATATGAAAGATGTTAAAGACTGTAATCTACAAACTAAGAAACTAGGATATAACTACTGGAGTACTTTATACTAAGTCTGGAATAGGAGGAGTACAAGTAACTAGTCTACATTGTGATCCTATAGGAGTAGACAACAGGAATTTAGGGGCAAAAAATTAGTAATAATATAAAATAAAAAGGAAATTATATTATTAAATGGGTATTTTCTGTCACATGACAGTATCCCCCCCTTAAGACTGAGCCCTCGAAGCCCTGATAGATAAGCAATATAATTATCACCTGATCCAAAGGTTAAAAACCAACTCCCTGAAATTTTCTCTTTTAATCTTGAACCACAATGTCTTTGCCATACACCATCAACTCTGCTTTGATGTCAGATTCTAATAATGAAAAGTACAAGCAGAAGCTTGTAAAACAAAGAAAAGAAGCAGAGGCAAGGCTCTGGAAGGAAAAGGAGCAACAACGGGTGAAGCAGAGAGCAAGAAAAGAGGCGAGAGTGACTGAGAAAAGGAGACAGGAGGAGGAACTGAGAAGGCAAGCAGAGAAGGAGAGATAACAAAAAAAGAAATCGGAGAGGCAAATGAAGACAAAGAAAAAACACCAGAGACAAAAAGAGACAGACAATGCCTTCCATCAGGAAGCGGATTGACAGGCGGCAGTTGTACAGGTGTGGCAAAAGAACTGGTTGAAGAAAATAAATCCAGAACCATTGGCATCTCCTTTATCTGAGGAGGAGATGAATTTGATTGATCTTCCTCCCTTGACAAAAAGACAACGAGTCCGTTATCTTCCCAAGAAGACTCCAGAGCAATGCTGGGAGAGGGAAAAATTGGCTAGGGAGTTGGGAATAGAGCCAATGGAGGGAGCAACTCCCTGTGAGAGGTGTGCCAATTTTGGTATTTTGTGCTTGTCACAAGACCTTCCATAAGTGTTGTATCTTTCCAGAGTAGGATTGTTGGCTAACTTAGTTTTTTAGAAATGCCATATTATGTTCTCCCTGTGCCAGGGCAAAGGCAGCTTGCAAGTCCTTTGACACAGACAGAGCATGGAGGAAGGCAAAAGAAAAAACAGTGAGAAGGGCACAAGCAAGGAAGATAAAACAATGGATGGATGCAAAGTAGAAGGAGCAGGTGTTGGAGAAGTTAGAAAAGGTAGACGAGTTGGTCGTCTAGGTCTGGAGGGTGTGGAAGAGGGAAGTAGTGGTCTTTCTCTGGTTGCATACTCTGTTGAAACTGGAGCTAGATAGATTCATTTTAAATTTTTTGAATAAAATTTGTGTCCAGCACCAAAATTTGTATTTTCAGAGGAGTAGTTTGATCTCTATCCCCCCCTTAAGGCTAGGCATTCTATTGCCTAGCAGCAAGAGTAATAAATTGATAGTAGAGTAAACCATGAAATAACAAAAACAAACTTTTTTGAAAAAGTTCATTGGCAATAGTCTGGATGGTGACATAGCAATAGGTGCAGAAATCCAGAGTGGACACAGAGGTCCCAGACTAAGCATGGAAGCTCGATGAAGGCTAGGATTTGCAGAGGAGTTGTTGGAATAACAGATTGATGAGTCTGGAGCAGAGTCGTCAGACAGGAGTGGTAGTTAGAATTTTGACTATACCAGAGTGGTGAACCAATGAAAGTTGGAAACACTGGACAGATGCTAGTACTTCAGGCAGATTCGGTAAAATAGGTTGTAATTCTATTTTGGTCAATCAACAGATTGGCATTGAGATATATCATGGATCCTGGACCAAGAAGCAAGACAGGACAAGCAGAGTGGCATAGAAGCCAAAGATTCATGCAAAGCCAGGGGAAACTGGAGTGGAGAGTCACCAAAGGTGGTTATAACACGAAAAATGTAGACTGGAGCGGAGAATTGGACAATAATTATTATTGTATAGCCAGAGGAATATTGAAGAACACAGAATGAAATTGAAGTACCAGACAAGACAGAGAATCAGAACTGGACTAAGAACAAAACAAGAACAGGCAGAACGGAGACCAAGAAGCAAAAACAGAGACAGATTGACAGAAAAAGAAAACCTAGAACAATGATTCTGAAGAGAGATTGCTACTAAGTCCAGAGAGCGAGTCTACTAGTGACTCAAGTTTGACTGAAGATTCCAGAACCTCAGAAATAGAACCAGAAGTCGAGAAGGAATAGACAGAATCAGAATTAGAGAGCTCCAACAACGGAATTTGTTGCGAAGTAGAAGATAGAGCACTAGTAGCCAACTGAGAGACTATGGAACCAGAATCAGAGACAGATGACAACAATCTGAAGTCAGAGTCAGAGATGTCTGGAGATGGAGTGTGTCACTGAGTGGGAAATCTATCAGAAGACTCCGAAGCTTCCATATCGGAATTGGAATTAGATAGTGACAAATTAGATCCAGACTTTGAACACTCTGGATATGAAGAATGTTGCAGAGTGAAGTGTGGAGCCCTTTTGGACTCACGTTTCCATTCCCAGAAGTGATTGTCAGTGGAGATGGCTGTAAAATATAGTGTCTGGAAAGTGGAAGGTTTACCTCCTTCACGAGTGGAAATAATATCCTGAATGCAATCAGGGAGTCCAAAATAGTACCTATGGCAGAGAGCATTCTCTGTCCACTGTAACTAAGCAGAGTGTAAGGGGACCTCTCACACATAACTCCAGAGCACGTACTAGCCCTCCGGAGTGACCCTGCAACAGATCAAATATTACTACATAATATTTGGACTTATCTCCATTGTTCTAAGCGTACTCCGTTGCTGCCTGATGCACTTTCATTGTTCGGACTCTGGTTACCAGATGCAGGGACGCAAGGACACTGTAACATATATAATGTAGATTATTCCCCCCAGAAGCCTCATCTAATTCTCTGAGGAATCTCCTAGAGGTAGGTTGTAACATATTTCATAGATTATAATTTAACTGAGGAATCTCCTGGAGTTCTACTCTGGTCGCCCTTACAGAGAAGTCCCTTTAAGCCAAAGGCCCAGCTATATATGGAGATGACTAATAATTGTGATGATCATTGGTTGAGGGTTGATAAAATAATCAAGAAGATTTGTGAGCAAGGTTCGAGGTGGACTAAGCTCTAGTAGTTGTTATTGAGTTCTTCTGTCAGCAACTGACTTAAGATCTTAATCCTGGGTAAGGATCAAGAGAGCTCTTCAGGGTTAGAAGAGAACTCAATGGAGTTCTCACTCGATTCTCCTACACTATTTATACATCTTCTATCTATTTGTTCCTATTTATAATACAAGTCCTTTACTATGTCTATCACATCTTGTTCTCATGTCAATCAGTCATTCCTGATTTTTCTCCTATGTCACTTGTTGTTTCTTTTCCATTAGCTGATCCTGTCTCTTACTATTCTTACGTTGTCATAGTTGCATTGACTTATGACACTCAGATGATACCTCTACAATGATCAACTGAGGTTCTAACTAAGTAACTCGACTGTTAAATACCTGGTAGTATATATTATGTCTCAGCAAGTACAAATATAGTATGTTTCATTCAAGATAATAGAACTGAAACCTTCACAAGTCAGTCCTCATCAACACACATACTCTAAGCTCTACACCACAGTTGTAGAGTACTGTCCCCTTTCCACCTAGGGCCTGGCTTCCAGTGAAGGTATAAAGAGAGTAGAGAGGTATAAGAGAGCAAAGAAGAAAGTAAGGGAGGGTTGGGAATAGTGATTTTGATTTGAGAAAACAAACTCAATAATGAGCTAGTATTGTTTGTACATATTATATTCCTCTCACATATCTATTTGGATTGAATTAAAAAAAGAGGAGAGTTATTATTCTATTAAAATTCACTTAAATAAGAAAATAAAAATAAAAGTCAATCACTATTTTTGCTTAGAATTTACTGAATTTATTCAAGTTTATTTGAATCTTGTAGAGGTTTTTGAGTGAAAAAAGAGTGTGTGGGAATGCTTAGGTACAATTAATCAGCAGGCATTGCTCCCACATTTCTTCTCACATATATACTAGACAAGGTTTTCATCTAGGCCTCCAGTTCTTCTTAAACCCTCTACTAATTCTGTATTATTAAGTTTGTGTTGAGGTTAGTCTGCTGTGCTCCCTTCCTACAACAGTCTACACAGCAGCAGGTAGTGTTGTTTATCAGGTTGCTTTACTCACTACCTGTTCCAATTTATTCTAATTTTTCCTAATTTATTTGAATTTTTCCTGAATTTATTTGCATTTTTGAGTGGAAAGAGAGGGTGTGAGAATGCTTAGGTACATGATTTATCAGCATCATCATCCCACATTCCTCCTCATGTACATACTAGTGAATTAGAGTCAATTTGATAGTTTATCCTTTTTCTACATATTAATTTATATTAAATGGTATAATTTTTTAATAACATGATTTTTTGTAAAACTAAATTATTTATTTGATCAGTTGCACTTATAATAGTTTCAACAAAATGTTGATGTATTTTTAATAAATAACTATTATTTTCAAAATAGATATTTATAAATGCTTCTTTAACTAATTGTTCCAATTTAAACATTGAATTAGGAATACTTGTGTCATATGACAGAAAATACCCATTTAATAATATAATTTCCTTTTTATTTTATATTATTACTAATTTTTTGCTCCTAAACTCCTGTTGTCTACCCCTATAGGATCATGATGTAGACTAGTTACTTGTACTTCTCCTATTCCAGACTTAGTATAAGTACTCCAGTAGTTACATCCTAGTTCCTTAGTTCATAGATTAAAGTCATTTACGTCTTTTCCTTGTTCTATCCTCACTCCTATCAATCTATACCACCCTTCTCTGAAACTCCTGGCAACAATTCAGTCCTCCTGAAATATGCAACCACACATGCAACAGAAAATCAAGACATAGCGCATGAGCTGAGGCCAAGATTGTTCCTCTATTTTTGTTGTTAACCCCTTCTATTCTGGAGTAATTCCACTCCATTCCAGGTCACTCTGCTCCTGTTCTGCACATACTTGACACCTGCCAATTGAATGTGATAGTTACATTTTCTCAGTATAAACCTTGTGCTGTGCTCTATTGTAAGTGGAACATGCAGAGGAGTGATGGTTACTTCTAGAAGGCCATCTAGAGTAGGGATCCTCTCTGTTGAGGTGGTAGTGTAACTATATTATTAGGGCAGTAGTCAGTAGGGCAGTAGGTATCTGGCTAGGTGAAGATTTTGTGCCCCAGCAGATGTAGTAGTAAACAGTGAGACTCAACACTAAATCTGTACCTCTGAGATATCACCACAATATCTCAGCAACAATATCATAACATTATGAGCAATCTGCTCAAAGAAAAGTATGCCTTTGCTTCACTAAGAGTAAAGTTAGAAGGAAGGTGAGAAAGAGAGTGCTGGAAGTGCAGAGGGTTTTGATACCGAGCCCAACACTGCAGAAAGGAAGAAGAGAAAAAGAGGAAACTGACTCCCTAAAATAAATTTGAGATTTTAGCAAGTAAAGTGATGAGGTATAGAGTGGAGTTGAAGAGACAAGAGGCAAAACAAGAAGAGTAGAGGGTGGAATGTTATAAGTGCAGAGAAAAGGGGCATAAGTGTAAAGAGTGTCCATTATGGAAGAAAGAGAGAAAGAGAATAGAGGAAAAGGCAGCATATGTGGCTTTGCCACAAAAGGCATAGCAAGAGAAGAGGCTGGCACATCCCATTAGGAAAGAAGTGCAGGAAGGAGTAAGAAAGCTGAGGAGGGCAGAAGAAGAAGAGGCAGCACACATAGCCAAGCTATGAGAAGCGCAGCAAGAATGGAGGAGGAGCTCAATGGAAGAGTTAAGGAAGAGAGCAGAGGAGCATTGTGGAAAGGGAGTACTGGAAAAAGCACGCCTATTAAAATTAGGGTAGTGCACAGAAGAAGTAATAGTTTCATATCTAACTTGTGAAAGGTGTGGAAGTCAGGAGTGTCATGTGGAAGATAACAGGGGATAGGAAGTGATCTCTAGGAGGAAGTTGGAAGAGATAAAATAGTGTGGGTGTATAGGGAAGGTAGTGCAGCCTAGAGAGGCAAAGGCACAGCAAAGCAGCACATGGTCAGAAGAATTGGAAAGCATAGCCAAAGAGAAAGTGAAAGAAAGGGACATTAGGAGAACATTCAAAATTTTAAGAGAAGTATAGCTAAATATTAGGATAGAAAAAATAGATATGTGTAAGAAAGCTAAACTCCAAGCCAGAATAAAGCCAACCGCTCTTTGTTCAGCAATTGACAAAGAGAACTTGATAGAGTCTCTGTTAGATTTACTACATTATATATACAATTACTATTGTGGCTATGCATCTTGTCTCCCACAGTCCTCATGCCTATCAGCTGACTTCTGTGTCACATGCTGTGACCATGACTTGTGACTATGTGTGATGTGACCTCAGTCACACCTTTTGTGACCCAGTGACTGTTATGTGATATTTCCCACACTCCACCTTAGTAATAATCTAAAAGAAAAGAAAAGAAAAAAGGAAAAGAAATATAAATATTGACTTAGCCATTTTGCCAAGTTATGACAATATACATGAAGGCATAACAGTAAAGGTGCTCTTGGATAGTAGTGCTACAGGGATGTTCATGAATAGAGAAATGGCCAAGAAACATGGTTTCAAGATAACAAAACTAGAAAGACTGTTAAAAGTAAAAAATGTAGATGGAACAGAAAATAGTGGAGAAAGTATCATGTACTAGGTAAAAGTCAACATCTTCTACAAAAATCATGTGGAAAGGATGAGGATGGATGTGTGTAATTTAGGAAAGACAGAGGTGATACTGGGAATGCCTTGGTTGCAAGTGCACAACCCAGAAATAAATTGAGAAATAGAAGAAGTAAAGATAATGAGATGCCTACCTTTGTGTGGAAGGAACCTGGCAGTGAAAGAAGATATAGAACAGAGAAAGAAGATGGGAAAGAAAATAAGAAACATGGAAAAGGCAAATAGAGATGAATGGGAATAGACAATGGAAGAAAAGTTCAACAAGGAGACTGAGCTAGATAAAGAGAAAGTAAAAAAGATGGTACTGCAAAAGTTTCACAGGTGGCTAAAAGTATTTGGGAAAGTTGAATCAGAAAGAATGCCAACAAGGAAGCCATAGGACCATGCAATTAATCTGAAAGAGGATTTTGTTCTGAAGAAAGAAAGAACATACTTAATGTCAAGACAGGAAAAGAAGGAAGTGCAAGAATTCATGGAAGAGTAGTTGAGAAAAGGGTACATTAGACCCTCAAAGTCACCATAATCCTCACCAGTGTTTTTTGTGGGAAAGAAAAATGAAAAGAAAAGAATGGTACAAGATTATCAGTACCTCAACAAAGGAACAGTAAAGAACAATTATCTCTTACCTCTAATTTCCAACCTTATCAACACCATGGGAACAAAAAGGGTCTTTACAAAAATAGACCTACAATGGGGTTACAACAATATGCAGATGAAAGAAGGAGATGAGTGGAAGACAACGTTTATGACGCATTTAGGAGTTTATGAACCTATAGTTATGTTTTTCAGTCTTACAAACTCACTGGCAATCTTTCAGACAATGATAAACAATATTTTGAGAGACCTCATAAACACAGAAGAAGTAGCAGCATTTATGGACAATGTCCTAGTAGGAACAGAAGAGAAAGAGAAGCATGACAAGATAGTGAAAGAAGTATTGAGGAAAATGGAGGAAAATGATCTCTACATAAAGCTGGAAAAATGTGTATGGAAAGTAAGAGAAATTGACTTTCTAGGGCTAGTAATGGGGTTAGGAGGAATTAAGATGCAGAAAGAGAAAATAGCAGGAGTCCTAGAATAGCCAAGACCAAAGACAGTAAAGAAAATGCAAAAATTCTTAGGGCTAGCAAACTACTATAGGCAATTTGTCAAGGATTTTGCTAGAATAGCCAAACCAATGCACAAATTGTTTAGGAAGGATGAGAAATGAAACTAGGGAGAAGAGCAGAAAAAGACATTCAAGCAGTTGAAGAAGGTGTTCACAACATGACCAGTGTTAGTGGCACCAGATTTAAATAAGGAAATGAGAGTGGAGGCAGATGTATTGGAATATACAACAGGAGGAGTATTATTGATGAAGTGTAAGGATGAGAAGTGGAGGCCAGTGGCTTTTATCTCAAAATTATTGAACGAGACAGAAAGAAATTATGAAATTCACAATAGAGAGATATTAGTGATAATCAGATGCTTAGATGAGTGGAGACACCTGCTGGAAGGAGCACAAAGTAAATTCAAGATTTGGAGCAACTACAAGAATCTAGAGTACTTCATGAGTAGCCAAAAGTTGAACTGAAGACAAGCGAGATGGGCACTGTACCTGTCTAGATTTGACTTCATACTCAAACATGTGCTGGGATCCAGTATAGGAAAAGCTGACAGCTTAAGTAGACAACCAGACTGGCAGAAAGAGGTAGAGAAAGACAATAAGAACAGGATGTTGTTAAAGAAAGAATGGTTAGAAGTTAGAGCAATGCAGGTGGCAGAGGTAATAGTAGAAGAAGTAGATCTACTGGAGAAAATAAGAAAATCAGAGGCAAAAGATAATGAGGTGATAAAAGTGGTAGAGGAAATGAAACAAACAGGAGTGAAAATGCTGAGAGATAAAGAGTGGAGAAACAAAAATGGACTTATGCTAAGAGATGGAAAAGTGTATGTTCCAAAGAACAGAAAATTGAGAGCAGAAGTTATCTGGCTACACCATGATACACCAGTAGAGGGACATAAAGGACAATGAAAGACAACAGAGTTGATCACTAGAAATTTCTGGTGGCCAGGAGTAACAAAAGAAGTCATGAAGTATATAAAAGGATGTAATGTGTGCCAGAGAAATAAAAATTGAACAGAGGCACCTGCAGGAAAATTAATGCTAAATACAGTACCAGAAAAACCCTGGACACATATATCAGCAGATTTTATTACAAAACTACTGCTAGCACAGGGATATGACAGTATCTTGGTAGTATGCGATAGGATGACAAAAATGGTGCACTTTGTGCCAACTACAGAAAAGACTTCAGTAGAAGGAGTGGTAAGACTGTTCCAAGATAATATCTGGAAATTACATGGATTACCAGAAAGTATTATTATGGATAGAGGAGCACAGTTTGTGGCAGGAATGATAAAAGAGTTGAATTGTATGTTGGGAATAAAATTGTCAATGGCATACCACCCACAAACAGATAGTCAAACAGAATGAATGAATTAGGACCTAGAACAGTACCTGAGGATGTTTATTGATCACTGGCAAGAATAGTGGCCAGATTGGTTAGCAACAGCAGAGTTTGCATATAATAACAAAGTGCAAACTAGTACAAAAGTATCATTGTTCAGAGCAAATAATGGATGAGATCCATGCATAGGATTTGAAATGAGGAAGAAGGGAAAATTTGAGAAAGTGGAAGAGTTTGTGACAAGAATAAAGGAAGTACATGGGAAAGCAAAAGCAGTACTAAAGAAAAGCCAAGAGGAGATGAGGAAGTACACCAATAGGAAAAGAAGCAAGGTAGAGGAATATAGAGTAGGAGACTGGGTGCTCTTAAGCACAAAAGATCTTAAATACCAAATGAAAGGAAAGCAATTGGAAAAATTGACAGAACATTTTGTAGGCCCTTACCAAGTAAAAGGGATCATTTCAACAAATGTAATAGAACTGGATTTACCAAGTACAGTCAGAATACATCCAGTAGTTAATGTTAGTAGAGTATGGAGGTATGAAGATCAAGTAGAAGGTCAGAAAAAGGAACAACCAGCACCAGTTATGGAAAGAAGAATATGAAGTAGAGAAAATATTAAACAAGAAAAGGTTCAGAGGGAAGGATTGATATTTAGTGTGATGAAAAGGATATACAGCAGAAGAAAACACCTGGGAACCAAGAGAGAACCTAGGAAACATAGAGGACTTGGTCAAAGAATTTGAGGAAGAATACTATGAAATTGAAAGAGTCAGGAAAAGAAGAAATGATAAAGAAGACAGGAAAGGGAAATTGTTATGGACATCAAGTGGGACTACAATTATCATCAGCTATGGTCTGATACCGAGTGGCTAGTAGACAAGATGTTGGCAATGCTAGATGAGGACATTACTATGCAGTAATGCATTGAATGTCTGAGGACTCTAATAGACAATGGACTCATGGTATGAACAGGACTCTTTGGAGAAATCTCAGACTATTTTCTCTCTCTATCTTTAGACTATGCTAAATGGGACAGCATCGGACTAACCCATTAATAGACACTAACTCAACTTGTCACCCTCATGACTTCTGTCACTGGACTGTCACTTAACTAGTCACCTTTAGTTACAAGTACTGTTACTACATTGTAACATAGTTACAAACCTAGTTAGGATAAATACAGACCAGAAAGAGAAGGGAACGGTAAGTTCTCTCTTTCTGTATTCCCTCTGTATTCCCTAAATACTCTGAGGAATCGGTACTCTTACTTGTCTTAGGACAACCTCAGGGATGCTACTCAAAGTCTCATTGACATCTCTCCAATATAACTTCACTGAAAACCTTAACCAGATCCTTTAGAGAGGAGCGTAAAGATATTAAGTGTTAGATATATGCTTCAAGTTGAAATGCATATTCAACTGTGAGGTTTAGAGTCTTAACAGAAATTGCCAGGTAGGCATATGGCAAAAATGCTATACAGATGGGATGATAAGAGGTTTGATGAAGAATATTGGGGATGATTAGAAAGAAATTGGAGAAAGTAGAAGGGAAAACAGAGGATCAACAAAGAAGAAAAAGAAGAAGAAATCAAGAAAGGAAAAATAGAGGAATAGGATGAAGAAGATGAAATGGGAAAGATAGGAGATATCTATGACAAATTATAAGAAATTTTTGGGATGAAAATTCTTAAGAGGGGGGTACTGTCATAAGTTGACATGATTATGACAATGTGAAAACAGTAAGAGACAGGATCAGCTGATAGAAAAGGAATGACAAGTGACATAGGAAAAAGATCAGGAATAACTGATTAACATAAGAACAAAATGTGATGGACATGGTAAAGAACTTGTATTATAAATAGGAACAAATAGATAGGAGATGTATAAATAGTGTAGGAGAATTGAGCAAGAACTCCATCGAGTTCTCTTCTAACTCTGAAGAGCTCTCTTGATCCTAATCCAGGATTAAGATCTTAAGTCAGTCACTGACACTGAGGTATGTACTCTTTACACCTACTGCATAATTATAAACTTAGTTTTTGTATAGTTATTTTATCTTTTAGGTATTTAATACAGTTGATCACCATAGAGATATCATTTGAGTTATTTTATCTTTTAATGTGACTAAGCTCAGGTCTTCTTTTTTAGAAGGACTATTTTCTTGAGCAATGCTACAGTAGTATATCTGTAAACTCTTCTATTATAAACCTGGTACTAAGAGTCCATTGTGATCCATATACACACAGGATTGATAACTGCTCATTAAGAGAGGGGTCTAGAATAGGGGTCTCCTTCTTAGGGGCAATAGTATACCTTTATTCTTAGAGTAGCTGTAAGTGAACAGTAAGACAATTGTAAGAGATAAATCCTGTTGAAGAAAAAAATTAAGCTAGAAAAGCTAAGGAGTAAGCACAACAATATGTAGTATCTGCTTTGCTCCAAAATATTTCTTTTGCTCCTGTTTGGAATAGAGATAGAGAAAGGGAAAGAAAAATATTCTACTTGGCTCCTATTCATGTTCCACAGAACCTTGAGGATGCTATACTTGATTTGCATAGACATCAACTTGCTAAGCAACAATAGAGGACAACTGAGGAATATGGAGCACAAATCACAAGAGTAAAAGCAGAAAGGCAGAGACAAGAAAATGTGGTTCTGACGAAGTTTATTCTCTTTCCTTTCGTCATTACTTCTCCATTTCTAATTGCATTCTGAATGATGTTCTCTGAACGTCACCTTCTTGTTATTCATATTAAATTCTTTCTCCTCTGTCTCATTATGTTCCAGAATGAGAGACATATACAGAAATAACTAAAATATGTCTATTCTTAGGTAAATACTTGTGCACCTGTATCATACATAAAGTGCCTATCATGTAAGCCCTAAGACCAGTCACTTCTATCTGGTCTTAGGTGCATATACCTTCTGTATTCCCTCCCGAACATTTAATTCATCAGTCGTTTCTATCTGGTCTTAGTCCAGCACTTTTAGAGTCATTGAAGACGTACCTGCATATTCTTTTGACAGGTTCAGGGAGATAAAGGAGTTAAAGTAAAAGGATAGAGACAAATGGAAATCAATCAAATAATAGAGGAATGGAGAAATGAGAATGCAGATGCTCTTGATTATAAATGACAGCAGAATAGAGAAGATAATAGAGATCTAAATGTAGATAGAAATATGCAGGAAAACATTCTGAGAGTTGTAAGTAATATATTTCACTCATTGTTAGTAAATGAATATTGATCAATTTTAACAGGATGTTGAGGAAGGAAATATTCAAGAGTTAGATATGCAAGATGATGTGATTCAAGTATGATAATTTTTGTATACCAAAAGTCTATAATATTAACAGTTGAACTAAATTCAAGATACCACTGTTCCAGATAATATCCCACTACCTGTTCTTTAGCCCATACCTTATCCACCAGCTAGACAACCATTCTTAGAGAACAATATTCACTATCTCAACTTGGGCATGTTGACTGTTATCTGTTCTCACTGTTATGCTCTTTACTTTGACTGTGAAAAGCTCACTTCCTCAAGGGTCAATCATCCAAAGTTTGGCATATGCTGTTTGCAAGAACAGATTCAACTACCTTCCCTTCAACCACTCACTGGAATTCTTCACAACTACTTGACTGGAAATGATTATTACTCAAGAGAATTTTGCAACAATATACAACAGTATAATGCAGTGTTTGCTATGACTTCAGTAGAAGCCAAAATTGATAACTCAGTCACTAGGTAGTCTGGCCCCTACTATTTCAAAATCCAAGAAAGGCTTTATCATCTCACTGGTGCTCTTTTTCCTCATGGTAATTAGACTCCAATGTATGTGCAAATCTATATCCTTGATACAACAGAGCAGCTCAATGTCAGGAGGACCAACAATAATAACCTGGATCCTGTAGTAATGAACAATCTTCAGACAATGCTCATAGATAGTCATCCTTATATTAGTTAATATTATCATGCCTATAAGCTTATCAAGGAAAAACCAGTAGAGAAATAGCAAGAGGTCAAAATTAGGTTACATATCAATTTACAGCAGGATCAAAGAATTCACAATTTGTCTACTACTGAAGAAATTGCAGTCATTATTCCTGAGAATGGGGTATATCATGCATTGGATAATAGAGATGTGGTATTATAGGCAAGAAAAGGATAACTTAAATGGATTAGCCAGAACAGTTCTTTATATGCTGCTCTTCATTATATTCTGTTATTTCCAAAGGAGAAAAATAGATAGCATCTAAGAATTCCAATCTGTGGTGCTCAACTGAGAGAACAAGGGGAGAATACAAGACAAAGATATAGGGAAAAACTGTAAGACTTTAGCCAAGGCAACTTAAATTTATTCCAAGTCTGAGTTGACAAGAAGAACTCAATAGAGTTTCCATTTGATTTTCTACACTACTTATATATTTTACAATGATGGCTGTGCAATATTGTTATGAGAGCCCCAAAAAGGAAATAACTTCCTGTGCATTTAAACAACTGATCCATAACCTCAAGACATATAACGGGATGTCATGTGACAGAAAATACCCATTTAATAATATAAATTTCTTTTTATTTTATATTATTACTAATTTTTTGCTCCTAAACTCCTGTTGTTTACTCTTATAGAATCACAATGTAGACTAATTACTTGTACTCCTCCTATTTCAGACTTAGTATAAGTACTCCAGTAGTTACATCCTAGTTCCTTAGTTTGTAGATTAAAGTTATTTATGTCTTCTCTTTATTCTATCCTCACTCCTATCAATTGATACCACTCCTGTCCAAAACTTCTGACAACAATTCAGTCCTCCTGAAGTACACAACCACACATATAACAGCAGATTGAGGCCAAGATTGTTCCCATTTTGTTGTCAAACCCCACCCATTCTAGAGTAATTTCACTTCACTCCAGACCACTCTATCCCGCTCCGCTTCATACTTGACACGGGATCAAACTATAAACAGCAAGGGAAGTTTAGGTAACATATCACATGACAAGGATTATATGACCATAGAATATTCTGGAAGGACTTGTGACCACGGAACTTTAAAGTACAGCTACTGTAAAGTAGTATAAGTAGTGTGGGGGTAGCAATTGGACTACCTGTGTAATATGCTTCACTATTTTCTTTCTATTTCTATTTCTATTAATTGATTTGTTATTCATTTAGTTTATTTTATTTTCTTATTATTTTTCAATTCATTTAGTAATTAATTATACAAAATAGTAAAATGACACGAGAATAGGATAACTTTTATCTTGAAAACCACAAAACCCTAAGACTACTTTCCCCTTTGAACTTGTTATCCTTCCCACAGTAGTAGCTCAATATAATGAAAAACTCCATTGAGTTCTTTCTGAACATTCACCTAGGGTAAACTCTAAGTCTTCACAACTCAATATTAACAAATATCCTTCCATGATCCTTATATTATTTCTATCATGTGTTTACCTCATCACATATTGTGACTGTAACTTGTAATGTGACCAATGTCACACTTTTGTAACTATGTGACTATGTGACTGAGTCACATGATGTCTTCCCATGCTCTATCCTTGTAGTAGTAAGTCCAGAATAAAGAAACTAAAAGAAAAAAAAAAGAAAATAGAAATAACTTAGACATTTTACCAAGTCATGACACCACTCCTCTCTTAAGTTTCCTTGTCCCAAGGAATTTATTTTACAATTCATAATATAGGTCAACTATGTTGCCCATTTTGTTGTCTTCTTCTGTCTACTCTCTTATTTCTGAATTTTTCTGCTCAATTTTTTCTTTCTCCTTAATAATTTCTAACATTGTTCTTCTTCCTGGTTGACTTTTTTTCCATTGACTTCCCTTCCATCTTATCCAGTTCCTCTCTAGTCTTCCCCAATATTCTTTATCATATCTCTTGTCTGTCCATCTAAATAACTTCTTTGCTGTAAACCTCCCTGGTAGTTCCCCTCTCCTAAACATTCTCTCTTTCTTTTCCTGCCTTCTTACATCTTCCATATCTCATCAGTATTTTTTCTTAAATTTCTCAATCACCTCTCTTGCATTTTCCAAGTTCTCCTTTCCTTCCCAAGTGTCTGACTCTGCTATAAATTCTTTCTACCTTACTAGGTACTTGTTTTTTCCTCTAATTTTTTGTTTATTCAATATTCTTTCCACCTCCCATTCTTCTTCCCCTTTGATTATTACAGGAGCCAGCTGCTTCTTTCTTTGTCCTTTCACTTGCCCTATATAGCATTGTATTCTACTAACATTTACTACTGGGTGTATTTTTACTATACTAGGTAATTTCAGTTTTGCTGTGTTTGATGATATTATTTTCTCTATTCTATAAGGGTCTACAAATCTCTCCATTAACTTCTCTGTTCTCTTTCCAACTATTTGGTATTTCAGATCTTTGGTGCTAAGCATTACTAAGTTTCTTACTTTATACTCATCAACTTCTACCCTCTTTCTGTCAGTATACTTCTTCATATCTTCTTGCACTTTTCCTAGCACTGCCTTTGCCTCCTCTTGTATTTCTTTCATTTTCTCCATGAATTTTTCTGCTCCTTTATATCTCCCCTTCTTTCTTCTCTCAAATCCTATTCTTGGATCTTATCTGTAATTTGCCTTGAAAGGCAATGTCTGAGTACTTGAATGTACTTTTATTACAAATGGTCACTTACTATTTGTGATAGGTGCTTTGATACTTTAAAGAGTTCAAAAATGCAAAGTTTAATAAGTGACAAAAGATATTGTTAAGTCTGAGGTCTAATCCTCAGACTATAAGTCCTTAAATACAGAAAAGTAATAGTCTGTGCAGTAGAACAGAGTATCACATGCTACTACCTATTGTTCTATATATAGTAGTGCCTTTATGCTTGAAAATGCACTAACTTAACCTTATGGAGGCTGTCCTTTGTTAGAAAAGGACAGATGACTATTTATGGGTAATTAATAAAGTCCATATGCAAACATTGAGGCCTTCATATCTCTACTGATATTAATTGCCTTGAGATTGCTCTAGGCTCATTCTGAGTGGTATGAAAAGGGCTTCTGCTGAGCTTAGAACTGAAGCTTAGATTATGGCAGTTTCCAAGATATTGGCAATTTAATATGTGGTACCATAGTGGTTACCTACTGATTTGCTCAATAGCTTGGCCAATATTAATTGCCTTGAGACATGACTGGTATTGATCAAAAGGTCTTTTTAAGGGCTTTTTGTAACCATTGAGACCATGAGAATCATCAAAGAATTGACAGAGATATGGCCAAATGAAGTTTGTGACACTCTTCTCTATGACACCACTATGCAGCCATGATAGATATCACCTTCCTGTCTTCCATACCTCCTGGACATGACCATATGATCCTGCTCTACTTCCATACTTTACTCCTGCCCATCATCCCCCAAACCCTAAACTAGCTTTCTTCTACTCCAAATATGGTCTAGAAACAATACAATTGTCATCTGGCAGCATGTTTGTTTCTTGACTGAGTCCAGCAGTAATAGGATCACTAGTCACTGATAGACTTTTGATCTGTTATCTTGGTGTCATATTAGTCTAAGTCTGCTCTAGATTGAAATTATCTTGCATTCCAAAGATATCCTTCAGCTTCTAATTTCTAGAGCTTCAACATTAATAGTCTGTATCTGAGAAACCTGATGCTAGCTCATTAGTCTTGCCTCCCAAGGTATATGCTATCCTACCATGTGACAGCTTGGCAACTGCCTAATAGAAGTACCTAATCTTGGGTCTAGATTATGACTAGGGCTTGTAGGAGGTCTCTAGAGTAGATTCCAATAGTGAAATCCAGAGGTATTGTCACAAACTTCATTCAGTCATATCTCCACCAATTCTTCGAAGATTCCCACGGTCCTAAAGCCAGCTTAAAGCCCTTAAAAAAACCTTTTGATTGATATCAGTCATGTCTCAAAGCAATCAGTATTGGCCGAGATATTAGGCAGATCAACTGGTAACCACCATGGTACCATCTATTAAATCATCAATATCTCGGAAACCACCATGATCTAAGCTTTGCTTTTGGGTATAATAAAAGCCCTCTTTATACTGCTCAGAATGAGTCTAAAACAATGCCAATACAATTAATATTAGTGGAGATATGAAGACCTCAATGTTTGCACATAGACTTTATTAATTACCCATAGATAGTCATCTGTCCTTTTCTTAGAACAAAGGACAGCCTCCATAAGGTTAAGGTATTGCATTTTTAAGTACAAAGGCACTACCATATGTAGAACAATAGGTAGTAGTATGTGATGCTCTGTCCTAGTGCACAGACCATTATTTTTTTGTATTTAAGGACTGTCATATGACGGAAAATACCCAATTAATAATATAACTTCCTTTTTATTTTATATTATTACTAATTTTTTGCTCCTAAACTCCTGTTGTCTACTCCTATAGGATCACAATGTAGACTAATTACTTGTACTTTTCCTATTCCAGACTTAGTATAAGTACTCCAGTAGTTACATCCTAGTTCCTTAGTTCGTAGATTAAAGTCATTTACACCTTTTCCTTGTCCTATCCTCATTCCTATCAATCTATACCACTCCTCTTCGAAACTCCTGATAACAATTCAGTCCTCCTGAAATATGCAACCACATACGCGATAGCAGATCGAGGCACAGTACATGAGCTGAGGCCAAGGTTGTTCCTATTTTGTTGTCAAATCCCTCTATTCCAGAGTAATTCCACTCCACTCCGGCCCACTCTGTCCTGCTCTGCTCCGTACTTGACAAGGACTCATAGTCTGAGGATTAGACCTCAGACTTAACAACATCTTTTGTCACTTGTCTGACTTTGCATTTTTGAACTCTTTAAAGTATCAAAGCACCTATCACAAATAGTAAGTGACCATTTGTAATAGGGGATAAGACCAAATATTATGTAGTAATATTTGATCAGCTGCAGGGTCACTCTGGAAGACTAATACGGGCTCCGGAGTCGTGTGTAAGAGATCCCTTTACACTAGCTGTATAAGCTGCTGTAGTTGCACAGTCAAGGCTGCCAGTGTGGTGTTGATGTTGTTTTCAGAGACATTTTGTCTCTTTGTTAGCTCATAGAGATGGTGTTGCAGGTACCCTAAGGTATTGGCTATGCCTTGGGGGTGTCTGAGAACAATGACATCTGGAGAGCAGAATTCTCGGAGGGCTGGGTATGACAGGGGAGGGCAACCTATTGGGTGGCTGTCCACTGGAATAGTCCAAGGCTCCATTTTCAAGGATCCTAATCTGCTGTAAGGGCGACTGGGGCACACAAGACTCCAGGAGAATCCTTAGAGATTAGGATGAGGCTCCTGAAGGGATCTTCTATATTATATACTAGGTTTATATTCTTTAGTGTCAGGGTCTATGTGATCAGAGCTATACTAGTGTGTTTAATTATTACTTTAGTAATACTTGAACAGGCTTAGGCTGCTCCAGAGTGTCACTGTGCAGTTTAGGGATGGAAATAGAGGTGCCCCCTTACATCTTTGTCATGAGTCCAGAATTTTTTCTGCCTCCCATTCTTCCTGGCCCTGTATCAAGGTCAATGGTGGGGGAGTGGCTTTCTGGCCACAGATAGTGGATTCAGAGTACTGAGTTAACTTGCTTGCATGAAAGACTGGATGTAGTGCTCAGTAGCAAAGTGGTATCCTAAGCTAGAATGTAACTAAGGACAACTTTTCTATTATTTCAAATGGTCCTTCATACTGGGGTTGTAATGCTTGCTCTGTAGTCTGGTAATCCTTCAAATTGAGTAGCACTTTGTTGCCAACTTTAAATGGGACACTTTGGACTTTCTTGTCATAGTACCACTTCATTCTTTCCACTGCAAGAGTAAGAGCTACTTTTACCTGCTTCAAGGCTTCTTGTCTTTTATACATTAGGTCATTCAAGTCTCTTTGCAGTGACTCTTTGACTAGAATTGGACCTGCTCTCAGGTGTCTGCCATATTCAAGATAGAATGGACTTTCTTTAATTCCTTCATATGCTTGATTATTGTATGCAAATTCTGCACTTGGTAGTAGATCCAACCAATTACTAAAATTGTAATTGATATAGTACCTAAGATACTACTCTAGAGCCTGGTTTACACATTCCATTTGTTTATCTGTTTGTGGATGGTATGTTGTTGACATAGTAGATTCTATTCCTAAAATTTTGCACCATTCTTGGAATAGCTCAGCCAAGTATTATACTCCTCTATCCAAAATGATTTGTAGTGGCAGTCCATGCAAAGGGTAAATTTTGTCATATAGTAACTGCACCATATCCTTGAATAAAAACCAATTATTGATAGAAATGAAGTGAGCCCTTTTGGTGAGCCTGTTAACAATAACACAAATAGCATTATAACTGTTTGACTCTGGCAATTGAGTGATTAAGTCCATTGATATTATTTCCCAAGGCCCATTAGGCACCATGTTAGGCATGAGTGGTCCAAAAGGTTGTTGTGGGTGATTTTTCATCTACTGACACATATCACAACCCATAATGTATTTCTTGACAAATGTAGTCATTCCAGGCCACCAGTAATTTCTAGAGACCAACTCATAGGTCTTTCACTGACCTGGGTGTCCAGTGAATGGCAAATTGTGGTGCATCTGAATGATCTGTTGTCGCAAAGTGTCTTTCACGCTATGAGGGATATATATCTTTCCTCTGTACAGGAGTAGTTCATTCTCATAGTTCTAGTCTTGTAAGAATTTTTCAAATCCTCTTGGACCAGACTTAAGTAATGACTTGTAGTCTTTTGTGACTTCATCCAATAAGAGTGCAGCTTTGACCTCCTTTAGGATTATCTCGTCATTTATTGGTCATTCATGAGTAGCCTCTAATGTGTTGAAAGGGTGCAAAAGGGAATTGCATACTGGGACAAACAAAACCATGCTGTGCCAGCTCCCAATTGCGTGCTAAAGATTCGAGGGAAGATAATCAAAAATGAAGGTTTATAAATAATTAGAAAGTAGAAATTATACGCAGCTCCAATAAAATATATGTTGGTGGTTGTGAAATGAATGTAAGATCTCTCTAGATCGTCGTTGCATAGCCTCCCTAAGGTGTCAACCTTTACACACCATGACAAAAGCTCCTTTGGAAAATACAGTTAGTTGATCACTCATGGACCCTCCACACTCAGTTGCCCTCTTGTCTGCACCTCCAACACCGAACCTTACGGGTGTGATGCAATCCAAGTATGCACCTAGCCAAGCTTTCCCAGCCTGCTGTCCTCTCTGAAGCCTGCCCGAGTTGCATCTGCATCTTCTCCCTAGATCGAGTTCTGGGTATATTCAGTGTTCTTCTCAAGACACCCCACTAATCCTAGTCTTCTTACTCTCAATAGATTCGCATTTACGATTCCAGAGGCAGTGTAGATGGAGGTAGGAGTCAAGAGGTTCCTTTCCTATCCAACTGCACACCGGATCCTATATTAAAATGATTACAAAGCCCTGAAACTCAAGGAATAAAATATAAAAAGAAAACTGTTACTACTTTTGGGGTTCCTTCAACCTCTTCTCACGCTAAGTCCATCCCAATTCCCAGCAATGACGCGTCCTTAGGGTGACGCATCTTCTTCATCAAATCCTTCCCATCAAAGATGACACGTCTTCATCGTCGCTTCTCTCTAGAACATTCTTCCTTGACCTCCCATCACTCCCTTCAATGCTGCTTTGTAAGAAGGTCTTCCTTGATTACCTATTAAGTAGTCAGTAAACCTCGCTTAATGTCTAGTATTTCTGAGTCGCATCCTAGGGCTCATTTATCTAAATATAATTGGTCTGATGCCATCAATGCTTAATTGCAACCAGAGTCTATTTATCTAAGTCTGTCATCTAGACATTAATGGTCCTAGAGTCCCAATCCACCATATCTTCAAGTCGGTTCCACCCTATAATGGATCTAGAGCGTAGTCCTTCTATGACTTTCTTCCTAGACTGGATGCCAGCTCATCCTGTTTGCTTCCTGAGGTATCAACATGAGCTCTGGATTGATTCTCCCTTGCTCCATGTCTTTATTTATATGGTAGTACGTTCTGAGGGTATAGAAAGGGCTCTAGAGT
>Ga0153965_1000006_pt1 | contig 25616 bp, 20 predicted proteins | sample TSFL049MetaG_FD_104707 | JGI IMG/M metagenome (GOLD analysis project Ga0153965, IMG submission 104707) | Attine ant fungus gardens microbial communities from Florida, USA - TSFL049 MetaG | ecosystem: Host-associated > Fungi > Mycelium > Unclassified | place: USA: Florida, Paynes | collected... | reverse complement strand
TCAGAAGCTCTTGAGGTTGTAAATGCAATTCTCTTGAGTGTGTAAGGGGTGATCTTGGTGAGAGGTTGAGTTGGTGAATATTCTCTATCATATACCCTATTCTTTCTGGAGCCAAGACGCAGCAGTTGCTCGGGCAACCTTCTATGGAATAGCAGGCCTGAAAAGCCTGGCTAATCATTGACTCAGATCATATCACACCCATAAGGTTTGGTGTGGGGGTACAGATGAGGACTTGATTGAGTATGGTAAGGCCCATGAGTGGTTTACTGACTATTCTATTAGTGAGCTTGTTATGGTGTGTAAAGGTGGACATCTTAGGGACACCATACGAGGCGGATCTAGATTGAACCTACCATCATTTCAACTATTTTTACATTACAGATAAGCTGCACTTCATATTTTAATTTCTTTCTGATACCCCCACTTTCTCCTTCTCCCCATGAACCATTTAGCATGCAATTGGGAACTGTTACCGTCCCCTTTTCTACTTGTTAGTCACAGCTAAAATCCCTTTTGCCCCTTTCAACGTAGACTTTTCCCTTTTTATACATGATGCCGTCTACCTCTCTCCACTCTTCATCTCTTAGCATCTTTACTTCTGCTCGCTTCATTTCTTCTACCGCCTTCACTACTTTGTCATTCTTTACTTTTGACTTTCTAACTTTCTCTAGTAGATCTACCCTGTCCACTATGATCTCTACTGCTTCTGTCTTCCTCACTTTCAACCACTCTTGTTTCACCAACATCTCATCCTTATTGTCTTTTTCCACTCTGATCTCCTAGTCTGGTCTCCTGCTCAGACTGTCTGCTTTCCCCATTTTACTCCCTAGAATGTGTTTTAGCGTAAAATTAAATCTGGATAGGTACAAGGCCCATCTTGCTTGTCTCCTATTTAACTTTTGCACCTTCATAAAGTACTCGAGGTTTTTGTGATCTGTCCAAATCTCAAATTTCTCTATTGCTCCTTCCAGGAAATGCCTCCATGCTTCTAAACATCTGACTACTGCTAACATCTCTTTGTCATGAATCTCATAGTTTCGTTCTGTATCACTTAGAGATTTTGAAATGAAAGCAACTGGTCTCCATTTTTTGTCTGAGTACTTCATCGAGAGTACTTCTCTAGTAGCATAGTTCGAAGTGTCAGCTTCTACCCTAAATTCCTTGTCTAAATCCGGGGCTGCTAGTACTGGTTTACTGGTGAAAACCTTTTTTAGTTCATTGAATGCCCTCTGCTGCTCGTCTCCCCACTGCCACTTCTCGTCTTTCCTTGTTAGCACGTTCATTGGTCTTGCTACTCAAGCGAAGTCCTTGATAAACCTCCTATAGTAATTGGCAAGACCTAAGAACTTTCTAACATCTTTCACAGTTTTTGGTACTGGCCAACCAAGTACTCCTTCTACTTTTCCTTCCTCCATTTCTATTCCATTGGGTCCAATGACTATACCCAGAAATCCTATCTTCTTTGCCTTCCACATGTATTTTTCTGGCTTGATATACAAGTTGTTCTCCTCTAGCCTCCTCAATATTTCTTTTACAATTTCATCATGTCCCTCCTTTGTCTCTGTTCCTACTAACACATCATCCACAAATGCCACTATCTTTCCTTCATTTATTAGGTCCCTCAGGATTTCATTTATCATTGCTTGAAAGGTTGCTGGTGAATTTGTCATCCCAAAGAACATAACAGTTGGTTCAAAGGATCTGATGTGCGTTGTGAACGCTTCTTTCCATTCGTCCCCCTTTTTTATTCTGACGTTGTTGAACCCCCACCTGAGATCCATTTTCGTGAACACTTTCTTACTCCCCATGTTGTTGATTAATTCTGTAATTAATGGGAGCGGGTAGTTATTCTTTATTGTTTGATCATTCAGGTTGCGATAGTCCATCACCATCCTCTTACTACCATCCTTCTTGCCTACAAAGAATACTGGTGATGTTTGAGGGGATTTCAATGGTCTGATATATCCCTTTCTCAACTGGTCTTCCACAAAATTCTGGACTTCTTCCCTCTTGTTTTTGGATAGAGGATAAATCCTTCCCTTTCGTGGTTTAAACGTCTTCTTGAGATCTATAGCATGATCCCAAATCTTTCTCTTCAGCATTCTCTCCAACTCCACCTTCCCAAACACCTTTCTCCACTTCAAAAACTTCTTTGGGACCATCTCCTCGATTTTCCTGTGGTCCTCTTCTATCTCTTCCTCTCTTCCCCAGTCTTCTTTATCGTCTATCGCCCAGCAGACGATTTTTTCTTCTTCCTCTGTCACTATCCTTTTGACCTTTTCCCTCTTCTGACTTCTCCTTCCACACAAGGGTGGGCATCTCATCATTTTAACTTCCCCTATCTCCCAGTTTATTTCTGGGTTGTGGGCTACTAACTATGGTATGCCCAATATCACCTCTGTTTTCCCTAGATCATATACATCCATCCTTATTCTTTCCATGTGGCCTTTGTAGAATACGTTGTACTCTACCTGGTGCGTAATGGCCCCTCCACTATTGTTGGTGCCATCTATATTCCTGATGACTAATGGTCTTTCTAACTTCTACAGCTTAAACCCATGCCTAGCTGCCATCTGCCTATCCATAAATATTCCTGTTGTGCCACTGTCCAAGAGCGCTTTTATCATTATGCCCTCATGCATATCTACCTTCTCTACTCCAATATTCAACCACACTTCTCTCAACATTTTGAAGGTTCTCCTGACCTCCTGTTGACTACCCCCCTTTTTTGCTGCACTTTTGCCTCTCTGGGCCACACCGCTTTCTCCTCCCTTGCTGTGCTTCTCGAGTCTCTTGCTTGCATGCTGCTCTGCTCCTTTCCTCCTTTACATCTACATCAACTCATTTTCTCTCTTTACCAATAAGGGACTACTCCTTGTCCCTGGTCATCTTCTGCATAGCATCCCCCTTTACCACATCTTGGGCATCTTAAATATATAACGACGGCTCCCTGGCCATGCCATCCTAACTCCCACAACTCCACATCTCATGGCACTGTTGGTCCACAGTACTATTCAGCCCTCTTCCTCAACGTCTCCCATGAACTCCTTTTCCACTCCTCTTGCTGCGCATTTCCCTTTGTAGGGTGCGCTGCCTCACTTCCTTCTACTCTCCTCAACCTCCTTTCCCCTTCCTGTGCTTTTCCCTTTACAGGGCGCACCGGCCTCTTCTCCTGCTGTGCCTTTTGTGGCCTTGCCACATGTGCTGCCCTTTCTTTATTCTTCCTCCTTATCCACACTGGGCACTCCCTATATTTGTGCTCTTTCTCTCTACACTCAAAGCACTCAACTTCCGCTACTCCCATTTGCCTTATTGTCCTCTCTCCTTCTCCACATTGCATTACTCTACTCTTCAATACCTCAAATTTATTCTGGGGAACAATGGTCCCCTTTTCCTCCCTTCTCTTATTCCTACAGTTTTGGACTAGGTGCCTGAACTTCTTACAGCCTCGACATAACTTCCCCTTCCTTCCTTCTAACTCTGCCCTTAATTTAGCGAGGGTATGCTTCTTGTTGAGCAGGTTGCTCATAAGTTTATTGTATTGTGTTTGAGACATTGTGATGATGTCTCAGAGGGTATGGAGTTAATGATTGATCTTACTTATGCTACATCTGTTGGGGCGCAAGATCTTCACCCAACCAGACACCTACTGCCCTACTAACTACTACCCTAATAGTACTTTGTCTATCACCCAATGGATGGGATCCCTAATCTAGACAGCCCACTAGTGGTAACTGTCAATTCTCTGTGTGTACCAACTCACAATGGAGTCGCAGTACAAGGTTTATACTAAGAAAAAGGGATACAAGTATACTACTCAGCACTACTCAATTGCAAGGTCAGGTCTCGAATGCAATACCTGAGCTTGGTACTGTGTCTCCACCTACAGTCCCTAACTGACTGCAAAGTCCCCTTAAGCCAAGGGTCTGGCTATATATGGAGGTGGTTACTGATCGTGATGATCAGTGACTGAGGGTTGGTTTATGATAAGATAAAAGATTGAGCAAGGTCCAAGGTAGACAGTGCTTAGATGTGATATCGAGTTCTAGTGTCAGCATCTAAACCCTGATGACCAGAATTAAGCCAACTGTCTCTTTGTTCAGAGTTTGACAAAGAGAACTCGATAGAGTTCTTGCTTAATTCTCTACTACTTATACATTTTACTACCGTGGCTATGCGCTTACTCTCCCATGGTCCTCATGTTGCTCTAGTCATATGACACACTGTGACTGTGACTTGTGACATGACTATCTGTGACCATCTGTCACACCAATTGTGACATTGTGATGAAGTCATGTGATACTTTCCTGTGCTCCATCTTGTAGTTGTAAGTCCAAAGAAAAGAAAAGAAAAGAAATATAAATAATAACTTAGCCAGTTTGCCAAGTTATGATAGACGACTTCGTAATTCTAGCAGAAACAGAGGAAGAACTAGAAAAATACACCATCAGGTTTCTCAAAATAGTGGAGAAACACAATTTATGTTTTAAACAGTCAAAATGCAACTTCAATGCCAGGGAAATACCTATACTGGGAGTATGGGTTGGAAATGGAAGAAGAAAAGGTCAAAGCAATCAAAGAATGGAAGACACCAACAAAAATAAAAGATGTCAAAAGTTTCCTAGGCTTTGCAAACTTCTATCGACAATTCATCAAAGATTTCAGCCATATCGCAGTACCATTAAATTGACTAAAAGACAAAGGAGAATAGAAATGGGAAAAAGAAGAACAAAATGTGTTTGAAGAGTTGAAACAAAAGATAATGACACAACTAGTACTGGCCCTACCCAGAAGAGAAGAAAAATTCAGGGTAAAAGTAAATGCATCAGAACATACAATTGGAGGAGTTCTCTCACAAGAACAAGAAGGCAAATGGAAACCAGTCACTTTCTTATCAAGAACAATGTCACCTGCAGAAAGGAACTATGAGATATACAACAAAGAAGTAGTCTATGTATAGAACACCTAGAGTCAATGAGGTCGATCATTACAGTATCCCTAGAGTCTTGTAGTTCTCAATTTCCATAAGGATCATCCAGTTCTCATCCAGTTCCTTCTGTAGTGTTGCCAATTTCTAGTTATCCAGTAATTTTATCATTGCTGGGGTCACTTTCTCGTGTGTTGTCAGAATTGTTTCCAGAGTTAGATCCAGTTGGTAGGCTAAGGTTCTGATTGCTTGTGTTTGATGAATGTTGTACTCTTCATACAGCGGTGTGTAAAAGGTGTTGATGGATTGTAGGGAGTAGAAACTCTTCAAGATTCTTGAGATTGTTTTGGAGTTAAAGGAATTGTTGATCGGCTGTGTGTTGAAGATAAAGGTAAAGAGCCTAGTTTTCCCTGAAGAGGTCAAAATTGGCAATAGCCACTGAATTCCCAATGAGAGTAGTCTATAGCTGGGCCAAGGGATAGTCAAATAGCGCAAATTGTTGTATGGGGGAAGTTTGATTAGTGGCGATTTTGTAAGAAAGCTAAACTTCAAGCCGGAATAAAGCCAACTGCTCTTTGTTCAGTGATTGACAAAGAGAACTTAATAGAGTTCCCATTAGATTTTCTACACTACTTATACAACTACTATATAGTCTGTGCACTATCTTCCCATGTCTATCATGTGACCAATTATGTGACATCATGTGATGTGATGCTTGTGACATGACACTTTCCCAACTCCCTTCTGTGTAGTAAGTCCAAGATAAAAGAAAAGGAAAAGAAAAGAAAAGAAATATAAATAATAACTTAGCCATCTTGCTAAGTCATGACAGATTTGTTGGTAAGGGGCATAGTAAGATAGAGGTAAGTCATTGGTTTATGCTCAGAGGAATTGTTTTGATTGAGAGGAAGAAGTTGTTGACTTGTTGTTTATGATTGACTGGTAATAGTGTTGGTGGTGTGGTAATAAGGGTAGTTGTGTTGGAGGTAGAAGAAGGAGAAGACATGAACTATTGTGTTGCTTTGCTAGTTCTGTTTCTGTCTTCTTTTATAGGCTTTGAGGAGTTGTTTGGCATTGGTGATGTTTGTTTCTGGTTCCCGAGTATGTTCTGTTTCAGGATATCCTTTCCAGTGGACTAGAAATTCCTTTACTCCGTTTTTATTTCTGGAGTCAATTATATCTTTGACTTCCCATTTTTCTTCTCCTGCAATGATCTTTAGAGAGGGTCTTTCTGAGAATTTCCCATATTGGGTGTTCTCTTGGGTGAGCCAAAAAAGATAGACATGGAAAATGGAGTGCATCTTCTAGTGTAGCAGTAATTTTAGTCAATAGTTAACAGGTCCTATTCTTTTCAAAATTTTGAAGGGGCCTATATGTTTCAGTGCGAGCTTCTTTGGGGTTCCTTTGATTTGGATATGTCAAGAGTCTAGCCAGACTTGTGTTCCTACCTCGAGGTCAGGAAGTTTGCTTTTGATTCTCTAATTAATGAGATTCTTGGCAACTTTGTGTGCTTGTTTGGCATTTGTCTAGATATTCTCCATATGGTTAATCCTGTTGTCAGCAGTGATGGATGCAGTTTCTGGGATGTCAATATGGGTTTTTGTAGGGTGTCCAAACATGAGTTTGAATAGGGTGTGTAAATGTCCTTCATAAAGTCTAGAGTTATGGGAGTATTTGGCTATAGATAGTTTGTCAGTCTATGTTTCAGGGTTGTCAACACAATAAATGGTGAGATAGAGTTTGATTTCTTGATTGAATCTTTCTGTGGTACCATCTGTTTGAGGTGAAAAGCAGTGGATATGGCTTATTTGATTCCTAGTCCTTGTAAGAAGGCTTTTATTGACTTGGCAATGAACTGAGGGTCACAGTCAGAGATGACCTTGTCAGGAATACCAAATCTTTGGAAGAGGTTATTCATTAGAAGTATTGCAATTCCTTCTGAGGTTACTCCTTTTGTTATTGGTATTAGTATTATCCCCTTTATTAGACTGTGGTCTATCACAAACAAAATAAAATCAAAGCCCTTTGACTTGGGTAAGTCAGTGATAAGGTCCATAGCAATTTGAGCAAATGGTCAATTAGACTGTAGTACTGGGATTCCTTAAAGTGGCAGTTTTAGGGGGTGTCTGTTAAGACTCTAGATCTTACAGTTGAATATGTGTTTCAACTTAAAGTCTATACCTAATACTTGATATCTTCATGCTCCTTGTTAAAGGATCTGGTTAAGGTTTTCAGTGAAGTTATATCAGAGGAGAGATGTTAACAAGACTTTGAGTAGTATTCTTGAGGTTATCCTAAGACAAGTAAGAATACCAATTCCTCAGAGTAAGATTTTACAGAGGGAATACAGAAAGAGAGAACTTGCTGTTTCTTTCTCTTTCTGGTCTGTATTTATCCTAACTAGGTATTATGACTACATTACAATGTGATAATACTAGTTGTAACTATGGGTGACTAGTTAAGTAACAAATCAGTGACAGAAGCAATGAAGGTAACAAGTTGAGTCAATATCTAATAATGGGTTAGTCTGATGCTATCCCATTTAGTACAAGTTCAAAGATAGAAAGAGGATAGTCTAAGATTTCTCCGAAGAGTCCTGTTTGTTCTGTGAGTCCATTGTCTCTTAGAGTCCTCAGACATTCAATGCATTATTACATAATAATGTCCTTGTCTAACATTGCCAACATCTCGTCTACTAGCTACTCATTATCAGACCATAGCTGATAATAGTTATAGTCTTACTTAATGTTTATAACATTCTATAGGTAGCCCAAAGGCTACCCCCACACTATCAAGGTTTGACTTTACATTAGAACATGTTCTAGAAAGCAGAATGGGGAAAGTGAACAGTCTGAGCAGAAGGCCAGACTAGGAAATAGGAGTGGAAAGAGATAATGAGAATAAGATGTTGGTAAAACTAGAGTAGCTAGAAGTAAGAAGAATAGAGGCAGTAGAAATAATCATTGAAAGAGTAGATCTACTTGAGAAAGTTAAACAGTCTAGAGTAAAAGATGATGAAGTTATAAGGTTCTAGCCAAAATAACTTAAACCCACTCCAAGTCTGAGTTAACAAGGAAAACTTGATAGAGTTCTTATTTATTTCTTGTACACTACTTATACAACTACTACATAGTCTGTACACTATTTTCCCACACTCATCATGTGACCCCATCATATGAGTGATGTGACATTGTAACATCCTGGGTGTGTGACTATGACATGTAATATTTGTTATATGACACTTTTCTATACTTCTTTCTTGTGTAGTAAGTCCAAAAGAAAAAGAAATGAAATATAAATAATGACTTAGCTATTTTGCTAAGTCATGACATAATGATACAATTTTCTTTATTTTGTAAGAGCTCACAAATCTCTCCATTAGTTTTTTTGTTCTTTTCCTAATCATCTAATACTTTAGATTCTTACTGCTTAACATAACCAAGTCTCCTACTTTGTATTTGTCTACCTCTGCCCTCTTTTTATCTGTATTCTTCTTTATTTCTTCTTGTACTTTTCCTAGTACTGCTTTTGCCTCCTCCTATATCTCCTTTATTTTTATCACAAATTTCTCTGTGACTTTGTACTTTCCTTTTTTCCTCATCTTAAACCCTATCCAAGGATCTTACCTATAGTTTGTCTTGAAGGACAATGTCTTTGTACTTGAGTGTGCTTTATTGTTTTATACAAACTCTACGATCCCTAGCTATTCTGGCCATTGCTCTTGTCTATGGTCTATGAACATCCTTAGATACTGCTTGAGCTCTTGATTAACCCTCTTCATTTGTCTGTTTGTTTGAGAATAAAATGTTATTGTCACAAACTTCATTTGGACCTATCTCTATTAATTCTTTGACAATTCTTATGGTCTCAATGGCTATGGAAAGTACTTAAAAATACCTTTCAATTGATACCAGTTATGTCTCAAGGCAATCAATAGGCTGAGATATCAGGCAAATCAGTAGATAACCACTATAGTACTATTTATTAAATTGCTGATATCTCAGAAACTACCACAATCAATGCTTTGCTTCTAGGCTTAGCAAAAGCCCTTTTTTTTTTTTTTTGGTAGGGTAAAAACTAGTAATCTAGCACAGGGCAAATGCACGCAAATGCTCTATAGTGTGGGCTTGGATCTCATCTGACCCACTAAAAACCCTAGGTATTTAAACCTTTCCAGGTTCTCTACCAAGGTAGAGTTCTAGTCTTATGACTCCCAGTCTCTTGGGCAAATCCAATAATTCAAGGCTTTTGCCTAGGTTTTTTCCATTGTCGCTTTGTCTTTGGTAGTTGTAGTTTGTGGTCTTCTTTGTCTTTTATGTTTTCATTACTGCTTTGTATATATTTTATTGGGTCTTGCTTGTCTTTTTGTTCTTAGGTCTTATTATTTTCTTAGTTTCATATTGTTTGTCCTGTTTTTATTCTGTTCTCTCTTCTTCTATTTTCATTTTAGTCTCCACTTTATGTCTTGAGGTTAGACTGTGTAGTCTTTTGTCAGTGGTGCTGCTGTTGATATTGTTGTTGTTGTCTCTTGATCTCTTGTTTTTGGTCTCTTAGTTTTTTATTTTTCTAGGTTTTCTTTGTCTCTTATTTTTGAGTTCTGGTTGTTTATATTTGTTTTGTGTCAGGTTGGTCTCTTGTCATGGTTTTTATTTATTTATGTCTTATTTAGGTCTTCTATGTCTTTAGTCATGGTTTTATCTATTTGTGTCTTATTTATGCATTGTCTTTTAGGTCTAGTTTAGTCTTTTAGGTCTTCTATGTCCTGGGAAGCCCTTTTTATAATACTTAGAATGAGTCTAGAAAAACCCCAAGGCAATTAATATTAGTGGAGATATGAAGTTCTCAATATTTGCACATAAACATTAATTAATTACCCATAGATAGTCATCAGCCTTTTCAAACAAAGGACAGTCTCCATATGGTTAAGTTATTACATTTTCAAGTACAAATGCACTACTATATGTAGAACAATAGGTAGTAGCTTAACTTCACATTTTTGAACTTCTCAAGTATCAAATCACCAATTTCAAATAAGTGACCTTTTGCTTTTGATTTCTAGTATCCTATTGAGTCCCTACATTAATTCTACTACAAACTATGGTCCTCTGTTTGATATGATACCTTCAGGTAGACCATGCAATTTCCACATGTTATTTCTAAATAACCTAGCCAATCCTTTTGTCAATGTTTTCTCTGTAGAAGGAATAAAGTGAACTATTTTTGTTAGTCTGTCAACTACTACTAAGATTACATTGTATTCCCGTGCTAAGGCAGCTTGGTAATAAAGTCTGCTAATATATATATATCCAAGGTTTCTGTGTGATTGAGTTTGGCATTAATTTTCCTGCTGGCTATTCTATGCAATTTTTATTATGTTGGCAGATATCACATCTCTCCACATATTGCTTCACCTCTTTTATAACTCCTAGCCACCAAAAATTTCTAGTAACTAACTTCACCATCTTCCACTGCTCTTTGTTATTGAAGGGCTGTGATAGCTCTTAATAATCACCCTAGGTGGATGTTCAGGAAGAACTTGATGGAATTCTTTGTTGGATTAAGCTACTACTTATACTACTTTACAAGTAGCTGTATCCTAAAGTTTCACAGTCACAAGTCTTTCCAGAATGTTTTATGGTCACATGACTCTGGTCATGTGGTTTGCTTACTTAAGTTCCCACACTATTTATATCTTGACCCCATTGTGTGTCTTGATGTTGTAGATCAAATGTTTAAATGTGTAGGAAACTATTTCCTTCTTGGGACTCTCATAACACTCTTTGTGTCTGTCATAACCCTATGACAACAAGAGGTCACACCAGTCTGTTGCTATCAGAGTTAACTGTACAGTTCTCCAGATGATAATACTGCTAGCCTTATCATAGTCTTTAGTTTTGTTGTCTCTAAGCAAAACCCTAGAAAATCCTACTTCTTTGCTTATCCATCCTTCTGAGTCCAGGTTATATAGGGAAGAGACCCAAATGTCACTCTCTTCTACTAAATTGAGGCTTGATAGTGTCCTTCTACTAGTATGTCATGGTATAACCTAATGATTTCTATCCTTAATTTATTATCTTTAGGCATGTATATCTCTTCCTCTTTATACACAACACTATCTACTTTTCTCTACTCCTTATCTCTCAACATTTTTACCTCTGTTTACTTCATTTCTTTGACTACCTCTTTTTCTCTAGTAGATCCACTCCTTTCATACCTTTTCTATCCTTCTTACTTCTAGCCACTCTGGCTTTACTAATGTTTCATTTTCATTGTCTCTTTTTATGCTTACCTTCCAATCTACTCTTTTGCTCAAACTATCTACCTTCCCCATCCTACTTTCTAGGATGTATTTTAACATAAAATTGAACCTAGACAGATACAGTACCTATCTTGCTTGTCTCTTGTTTGATTTCTATACGTTCATAAAATATTCAAGGTTCTTATGATCTGTTCAAATCTCAAACTTAATTGTTGTTCCTTCTAAAAAATGCCTTTATGCTTCTAAATATCTGAGTACTACTAATATCTCTTTGTTATGTATCTCATAGTTCCTTTCTATATCACTTAGAGATTTAAAAATAAAAGAAACTAGTCTTTACAGTTCATTAGAGCATTTCATTAATAATACTCCTCCAGTAGCATAATTTGAGACATTAGTCTCTATCCTGAATTCTTTGTCTAAGTCTAGGGCTGCTAATACTAGTTTTTTTATAAAAATTTGCTTAAGCTTGTTAAATGCTTGTTATTGCTTCTACTCCCACTATTACTTTATATCCTTTCTCATCAATGATAAACCTTCTATAATAATTTGCAAGTCCCAAAAATTTCCTAACATCTTTTATGTTCTTTAGTTCTGGTCAACTCAATACTCCATCTACCTTTTCCTTTTCCATTTTTATCCTGTTAGATCCTATAATAACCCCTAGGAATCCTATCTTCCTCACTTTTTACATATACTTCTCCAGCTTGACATATAAGTCATTCTCTTTTAATCTCCTTAGTATTTCTTCTACAATTTTGTCATGCTCTTTCTTACTTTCTGTTTTTACTAGTACATTATCTACAAATACAGTAACTTTTCCTTTGTTTACCAGATCCCTCAGAATTTCCCTCATTATGGCTTGGAACATAACCAGCAAATTTGTTATGCCAAAAAACATTATAGTTAGTTCAAAAAATTCTACATACATTATATATACTCTTTTCCACTCATTCTCTTCTTTTATTCTTATGTTGTTAAAGCCCCACCACAAGTCCATTTTCATAAATACTTATTATTACTTTTCATATTGTTAATTATTGATGGTAATGGTGTTATACCACCAGTGAATTTTCTGTAGAAATATAGTATGGGATACAAATTATACCCCTAGATTTCACTATTGGAACCTACTCTAAAGACCTCCTACAAGCCCCAGACATAATCTAGACCTAAGATTGGGTACTTCTATTACATAGTTGCCAAGTTGCCATATGCTAGAATAGCATATACCTCAGGAGGCAAGACTAATAAGCTAGCATCAGGTATCTCAGAGACAAACTATCAATATTAATACTCTAGAACTTAGAGGTTCAAGGATATCTTTGGAGTGCAGTATAATTTCAATCTAGAGCAAACTTAGACTAATATAATACCAAAACAACAGATCAAAAGTCTATCAGTAACTAGTGATCCCATCACTACTAGACTTAGTCAGTAAGCAGATATGCTGTAGGACATCAAACATATTGCTAATGTTTATATACACTGGCATATGTTTTTGGAATAAAAGAAAGCCAGTTTGGAGGTTAGGGGATATTGGGTAGTATAGAGGTGGAGTAGGATCACATGGTCATGACTGGTAAGCATAAAGAACAGGAAGGTGACATCTGTTATGTCCACATAGTGATGTCATAGAGAAGAAAAATGGGAGAGGCTGGAAGAAGAAAGAGTTTTCTTTTCTATTCATTTTTAATTGAGTCTCATCAGTTTGTATTTTTAATATAACACTCAGAGAGTCTGAGTGAGAGAGTAATAGGATTTTGATACTTGCTACTATCTCAAGGGCTCAAAAGTTATCTTATGATACTTTTCTGAGTTCTCAGTGAAGTAGTTGGGTTGTTAAGAAGACTAGAACTATATTATAAGGCTTAGTGGTATACACTTAACTCTACTTCTTATCTGAGTTAATAAGGAGAACTCGATAGAGTTTCTATTAGATTTGGTACACTATTTATACATAAACTATGACCCTAACCTAGTCCTAATATCCTATACTTCCTTATGAGTCACTTTCCTCTCATCTGTCTATCAATAAGAAAAAAAAAGAAAAGAAATATAAATAATGACTTAGCTGTTTTTGCCAAGTCATAATATATATACCCTGCTTTATTAAGAGACAAGACACAGCAGTCACTTGAACAACCTTCTACAGAGTAGCAGGCCTGAAAAGCCTGGCTAATCATTGACTCAGACTATATCAGATTTGGTGTGAGGGTATAGATGAGAGCTTGATTGAGTATGGTAAGGCCCATAAGTAGTTTATAGACTACTTTGATAGTGAGCTTGTTATGGTGTGTAAAGGTAAACACTATGCAAGGAGAATCTAGATTAAGCTTACTATTCTTTCAAACAATTTTATCTTAATTATTATGCTAAGTTTCTATATTCTTTTTTTAATACCCTCACTCTTAATTCATTCTCATAAAATCTTTAGCATGCAATTGGGACCTGGTACTATATCTCCAGCTTGTGCCAGGCTAATAGTCCCTTTTGCCCTCTTTAATGGGTAGTTGTTCTTTATGATTTGTTTGTTTAGACTACAATAGTCTATAACTATCCTTTTGCTTCTATCTTTCTTGCTCACAAAGAACACTGGTAATGTTTGAGAGGATTTTGATAGTCTGATATACCCCTTTTTTAATTGGTTGCTCACAAAATTTTGGACTTCTTTCTCATTTTTAGATAAAGGGTATATTCTTCCCTTTTATGGTTTATATCACAAATGGTCACTTACTATTTGTGTTGAATGCTTTGATACTTTAAAGAGTTCAAAAATGCAAAGTTAGACAAGTAACAGAAGATGTTGTTAAGTCTGAGGTCTAATCCTTAGACTATGAGTCCTTAAATACAGAATTGTGATAGTCTGTGCACTAGGACAGATCATCACATGCTACTACCTATTGTTCTACATATGATAGTGCCTTTGTGCTAGAAATAGTGATAACTTAACCATATGGAGGCTGTCCTTTGTTCTAAGAAAAGAACAGATGACTATCTATGGGTAATTAATGAAGTCCATGTACAAACATTAAGGCCTTCATATCTCCACCAATATTAATTGCCTTGAGGTTGTTCTAGGCTCATTCTGAGCATTATGTAAAAGGCTTCTGCTAAGCCTAGAAATAAAGCATCAATTGTGGCAGTTTCCGAGATATTAGCAATTTAATAAACAGTAACATGGTAATTACAAGTTGATCTGCTTAATATCTCAGCCAATATTGATTGCCTCAAGATGTGACTGGCATTGATCAAAAGGTCTTTTTTAGAGCTTCTGTAGCTTTTGAGACCGTGAGAATCATTGAATAATTGATGGAGATATGGCCAAATGAAGTTTGTGACATGAATCTTGAGTAATCATTTCTGGTGGCCAACACTTGGTGTCAACATACAATGGATTATTTTGACATGCCACCAATGCCAGGTGGTGTCTCTCAAACATGTAATTCTACCTCTGACAATCCAAGTACCTGTACCACTTTTTTGCAAAACTTATATCGACATAATGCACATGCTACCTTCACAGGGATACAAATACCTTGTTCAAGCCCATGACTTGCTTACTGGTTTGCCAGAATGGAGGGCATTGACTCACAAAACTGGTAGAACACTGGGCCAGTTTATCTTTGAGGAATTGCTCTGTTAGTGGGGTGGACTAGAAGAGATTGTTATAGATAATGGGACCCCATTTGTGGCTGCTCTGGAGTGGATTGCAACTCAATATCACATTTGTCATATTAGGATTTCAGCTTACAACTCCTAGGCAAACAGAGTCATTGAGACTATACACCAGATGATCAGGGACAGTTTAGTAAAGATGTATACAGGAAATATTAAACAATGGTATGAGTATGCACTGTATACATTCTAGGTAGATCATGTCACAACTAGGAAGGTGACTGGACTAATGCTGTACTATACAGTATATAGAATCAAACCCCTGCTCCCATTTGACATTACAAAGGCCACCTTCCTCATAGCTCTTATCCTCATACCTCTATCAATGGCAGACCTCCTTGCAGTTTGTACTTGCATGCTCTAGAAGTGCAATAAGGATTTAGCTAAGATCCATGAATGTGTTCTGGCTGCTTATTACACTTCTATATAAGATTTTGAAAGAAAAAATGCAAATAAAGTCTACAACTATGATTTCAAACTAGAAGAGTTGGTCCTAGTCTTAAACAAACAGATTGAGCCTGAGATTGGTCACAAGTGCAAACCTTATTACTTTAGACCCATGGCAGTAGTTTAGAGGTCGAGAAATGGTGCTTATATTCTGGTGGAGGTCAATAGAATGGTATTGTATCTTAAATTTGCAGCCTTTTGTCTCATTCCATATTGCCTTTGCTCTCAAAAATATCTAGAAATTACTGAGTTTGTAAATCAGAGAGACTTGGAAGGTGTTGAGACAGAAAAGGAAGGAGAGGTTGTTGAGGACAACTAAGGACAGTTGTTCTTAGAAAGAAAGGGGGATATGTGGGGGTAGCCTTTGGACTACCTACAGAATGCTGATATTTCTTCCTCTTCTCATTTCTTTTCCCTAGTTTGATTATATCCCTCTGTTCCTCTCATTTATTACTATTTTCACTTTTTTTATCATTTAATTATTTAATTATTAGAAAACACTCTAGCTATTACATAAGTTAAAGTACACAGGAATGTGACATGACACAAAAATGGGAAGATATTTTACCCTCAACTACTTAACCCTAAGGCCACTTTCCCCTCTGAACTCATTATCCTTCTCACAATAGGTACAGTGCCTATTTAGCTTGTCTTTGGTTTAACTTTTGTGCCTTCATAAAATATTTGAGGTTCTTATTGTTGGAATTTGAATGTCTGTTATTGATGGGCTATGATAGCTCTTAGTAATCACTTTAGGTAGATGTTCAGGAAGAACTTGATGGAGTTCTTCATTAGATTGGGCTACTACTTATACTATTCTATAGTGGTTGTACAACTACTAGTCCATAATCACATGTCCTTCCAGAATGTTCTATGATCACATGATCTGATTATCTAAGCTCCCATGCTATTTATATCTTGACTCCATTGTATGACTTGAGGTTATAGATCAGATGTTCAAATGCATGGGATGTTAGTTTCTTTTTGGGGCTCTCATAACATAGCCCCCCCTTCAAGTTTTCTCGTCCCAAGGAATTTTTCCATCGACTTCAATTTTTATCCCACCTCTTTTCTCTTTCTCTCTTATACTTCTTTTTCCCCCAACTATATAGTAATTTTGCCATAAACTCCCTTAGTAGTTCTTGGCTAAATTCCTTTTTTTCTTTCTCTTGCTCCTGTTGTCTTAGTTCTTTGGCCTCTTCCCCATACTCCCTCTCAAACTCTTCTGCCCCTCTACCTGTGATTTATAGAGTTGTACTCTACTTACATTGACTACAGGGTGTATTTTAATAGACTTAGGTAGTTCTAACTCTATCGTATTACTAGAGACAATTCCCTTGACTTTGTAGAGACCCACAAAACATTCTGTCAATTTCTCCGATCTTCTTTCTTTCATCTGCCATTTTAAATCCTTTGTACTTAGCAGTACTAAGTCCCCTACTCTGTATTCCTCTTTCTCCCTATGCTTTCTATTTGCAAACTTCTTCATTTCCTTCTGTGCTTTCTCTAGCACTGCTTTTGCTTTCTCTTGGACTTTTTTTATCTTTTCTATGAATTTTCCTACCACTTCATATTTTCCCTTTCTTCTTCCCTCAAATCCCATCCTTAGATCCTAATCACAGTTTGCTTTGAATGGCAATATTTTTGTTGTTATGTGAATTTTATTATTGTATGTGAATTCTACTATTCCTAGCTAATCCAGCCACTGCTCTTGTCTATGGTTGATGAAGACCCTCAGGTATTGTTCTAACTCCTAGTTTATCCTTTCCGTTTGCCTGTTTGTTTGAGGGTAATAGGCCATTGAAAGTTTTGTTTGGATTTCCAACAAGTTATTTAGCTCCTTCATCATTTCTGCTACAAACTGCACTCCATTATCTGATATAATGCTTTCTGAAAGTCCATGTAACTTCTATATATGATCTCAAAACAGCTTTGCAAGCCCTTCTGCGTTTTCTCTGTTGTTGCTATAAAATGTACCATTTTGCTAAAGCAATTGTATACTACTAAGATAGCATCATATCCCTGAGCTAGTGGTAGCTTAGTAATGAAGTCTGCTGCAATATGACTCCATGATTTCTCTGGGATTGTGTTGGACATCAGTTTTCCCACTGGTACTTTACTCTGATTCTTGTATCTTTGACAAGCATTACATCTATCTATATATCTTTCTATCTCCTTCATTACTCCTGGCCACCAGTAATTCCTAGTGACCAGTTCTGTCATCTTCCATCTCCCTCTATGCCCTCCTATTGGGATATTATGATACAATCATATTATTTCCCCCCTGAGCTCCCTTTCTGGCACATATATCCTCTCTTTTTTCATTACTATTCCATCTTCTATTTCCTATTCTTTATCTTTCAACGTCTTTATTCCTGCCTTCTTCAGCTCTTCTATTGCTTTCACTACCTTTTTGTCATCTTTCTGCACCCTTTTGATTCTTTCTTTCAGATCTCCTTCTTCTACCAGCATTTCTGCTCCTCTGACCCATTCTGGTTTTATTAGTTTCTGATCTTTGTTATCTCTTTCCACTCCCACCTGCCAGTCTGGCCTTCTACTCAGTCTATCTGCTTTTTCCATGCTTTTCCCTAGAACGTGCTTTAATATAAAATTAAATCATAATAGGTATAGGGCCCATCTTGCTTGTCTTTAGTTTAGTTTTTGACTTGTCATAAAATACTGGAGGTTTTTATGGTCTATCCAGATTTTGAATTTGAGTTTTGCCCCTTCCAAGTAGTGTCTCCATGCTTCTAGATACCTAATTACTGCCAACATCTCTTTGTTGTATATCTCGTAGTTTTGTTCTGTAGCATTTAATGACTTAGAGATAAAGGCTACTGGTCTCCATTTTCTATCCTCATATTTTTTTGATAACACCCCCCTAGTTGCATAGTCTGAGGCATCTGCCTCCACTCTCATCTCCCTATCTATGTTTGGAATAGCTAAAACTAGCTCTGTAGTGAACACTGCTTTGAGTTTTCCAAACACTTCCTCTTGCTCCTTCTCCTACTTCTATTTCTGCTCCTTTCTGACCAATACATGTAATGGTGCAACTATTTTGGCAAAGTCCTTTATAAACCTTCTATAATAGTTGGCTAGGCCCAGGAACTTTTGTACCTCTTTGATGTTTCTGGGTGCTGGCCAGTTTAGTACTCCTTCCACCTTTTCCTTCTGCATTTCCACTCCTCTTGGACCAATCACTACTCCTAGAAATTCTACCTCTCTTACTTTCCATTTATACTTTTCTGGTTTTACAAATAGGTTGTTTTCTTCCAGCCTCCTTAATACTTCTTCTACCAGTTCATTATGTTCTTCTTCTATATCTGTAGCTACTGAGATGTCATCAATGAAGGTTGCAGTATCTCCTTGGTTTATAAGATCCTGGAATAGATCATTCATTATTGTTTGGAAAGTGGTAGGGGAGTTAATTAACCCAAAGTATATAATTGGGTTCATAGGCTCTAATGTGCATTGTAAAGACCGCTTTTCATTCATCCCCTTCTTTGATCCTAATGTTGTTGTATCCTCATCTTAGGTCTAGCTTCATAAATACTTTTCTCTTTCCCACTCCATCCAATATATCTACTATGAGAGGGAGAGAGTACTCATTTTTTATCATCCACTGGTTTATATGTCAATAGTCCTGTACCATTCTTCATTTTCCATCCTTTTTTGCTACAAAATGTACTGGCAAAGTTTGGGGTAACTTGAAAGGTTAGATATACCCTTTTTTTAGTTGGTCCTTCACAAATGCCTATATCTCCTTTCTCTCTTCCCTTGATAATAAATACACCTTCCCCTTTTTTGGCACAAACCCCTCTTTTAACTCTATTACATAATCCCAGGCCTTTCACACTGGCATTCTTTCTGACTCTTTCTTCCCAAATACTTTTCTTCACTTTCAAAATTTCTTGGATACTAATTCCCTTAGTATTTCTTTGTCCTTGTCTTTCCCTATTTTCTTTACTACCTTTTCTTTTACCTCCTGCTTTCTCTTTCTACATATGGGTGGACACTGCATCATTTTCACTTCCCCTTTCTCCCAGTCTATCTCTGGGTTGTGGGCTGCTAGCCATAGCATTCCTAGTATCATCTCCATTTTTCCCAGATTACATATGTCTATCCTTGCTTTTTCTACATGTCCTTTGAAGAACATATTGCACTCAACCTGGTGCATTATGGCTCCTCCCACATTTGCTGTTCCATCCATATTTCTTACTAAGAGGGGATTTTTTAACTTTTCCATTTTAAATCTCTTTTCTTTGGCAGAGGTCATATCCATGAATAGACCAGTTGTTCCACTATCTAAGAGTGCTTTCACTGCTATTCCTTTATGATTTTCCAACTTCTCTAACCCCACTTTCATCCAGACCTCTCTTAGCAGCCATAGTGTATGCCACACATCTCTTGCCCTCTTAGTTGTATTGGTAGAATTTAATTTATTACCCAGGTTTTCTAGGTACAATACACTGTACAAATTATTGGAGGCTGTCACAAACTTCATTTGGTCATATCTCCGCCAAATCTTCGACGATTCCCATGGTCTCAAAACCAGCTTAAATCCCTTAAAAAGACCTTTTGATTGATGCCAGTCACGTCTCAAGGAGATCAATAATGGCCGAGATATTAAGCAGATCAACTGGTAACTACCATGTTACCATTTATTAAATCGCTAATATCTCGGAAACTGCCGTGATTGATGCTTTGGTTCTAGGCTTAGCAGAAGCCTTCTTCATAATGCTCAGAATGAGCCTAGAACAACCTCAAGGCAATTAATATTGGTGGAGATATGAAGACCTCAATACTTGCACATGGACTTCATTAATTACCCATAGATGGTCATCTGTCCTTTTCTTAGAACAAAGGACAGCCTCCATATGGTTAGGTTATCATTATTTTAGTACAAAGACACTACCATATGTAGAACAATAGGTAGTAGTCAGGTGATGATCTGTCCTAGTACACAGACCATCACTTTTCTGTATTTAAGGACTTATAGTCTGAAGATTAGACCTCAGACTTAACAACATCTTTTGTCACTTGTCTAACTTCACATTTTTGAACTCTTTAAAGTATCAAAGCACCCATCACAAATAGTAAGTGACCATTTGTGATAGAGGCTAGTCGAGAGCTTACTATCCTCTATTGTCTTTTGCCAACTCCTGTGGCATTTCTACTACCCTCTACTTTTTCCACCTTTCCCAGCAATTTTTGGCCATATGGCCCTACTTTCCACACACATAGCAGGTCCTATCTCTTCCCCTTCCTTTGTCCATATCTATTGTATTTGGGTCTCTCCTTGGACCTGTCTGATTTTGGCTAGGCCCACTTGGCCCCCTGTATCCTCCACTGTTGTTTCTAGCTCTCCACATGATTTTTCCCCCTCTTCCTCCATGTGATCCTCTCCTATATCCTTCCCTTGGCTGCGCATTTCCCCCTAGATACACCACATTTCTCCCTAATATCCTTTCCTCTGCCCTGCTCTGCCTCTGGTTTCTATCCAATCTTACTGCTCTCTCTTGCCACTCCCTAATAGTGGTTGGTAGTTCTTCTGCTTCAGCTAACTTTCTTCTGATAGCCCTGTTTAGCCCCCTCTTAAATTCTTCTATAAGGGATCTTTCTACATAGCTACTCCCCCTGGCAACCTTTTTAAACTCTTGCACATACTCGTCATAGGTCCTTCCTCCTTGCTCCATTGTCCTCAGCTGTTTGATCTTTTTTTCTTCTTCTGATGTTTTCTCAAAGTCATTCCTTATTTTGATGAATAACTGCTCCACTGACTCTACCTCTACCTCTCCTTTTGCCAACTCATCTAACAAGTTATCTTTCTATGCTTCTGCTACTTCTCCCTGCACATATAATAATACCCAGGCCACTTGGGTCGTTGCTGTCTCCTCCATCATCTTTATTCTAATATATATGCAAGTTGCATTAATAAATATGCTTACCTCCTCTATCTTTCCACTAAAGACTTGAGGTCTTGCGACCTCTACTCTGCTCCCCTGTTGTTGGAGGAGCATGGTGTTGATCTGCTGCTACAGTATGGCCATCATTGCGAGGAGTTGCTCCTCTTGGGTTGGTGGCAGTATATGGCGAGGGATAGGTGCCAAAGGAGTTTTCTTGAGTTGCTGTTGTTGTTGGTGAGACATGTTGTATAATGATGGTGGTGGTGATGGTGAGGGAAATGATTTGTATTTGAAGCTTGTTGACGAGACTTCTTCTTCCAGAGTAACTATCTAAGACTATGTCCAACAGGGCATAGAATCTTCACCTGTCTGGAGTCTTACTGCCTTACTGACTACTTGTCAGCATCTAAAGTCCGATGACCTGGATTAAGCCAACTGTCTCTTTATTCAGAGTTTGACAAAGAGAACTCAATGGAGTTCTTACTTAATTCTCTACTACTTATACATTTTACTACTGTGGCTATGCGCTTACTCTCCCATGGTCCTCATATTACTCTAGTCATGTGACACTCTATGACTGTGACTTGTGATGTGACTATCTATGACCATCCATCACACCAAAAAAAAATTGTGACATTGTGACAAAGTCACATGATACTTTCCCACACTCCATCTTATAGTTGTAAGTCCAATAAGAAAAGAAAAGAAAAGAAAAGAAATATAAATAATAACTTAGCTGTTTTGCCAAGTCATGACACTACTACTCTAATCAAAATGTATATGATTGCCCCTAAGAAGGGAACTCCTAAACTAAGTGGCTTCTTAATGAATAACCACTACTCTCTTGCATGTACCACTCACAATAGAGCACAGCACAGAGTTTATACAAAGAAGGATATACAGAACAACATCTAGTTGCGAGATCAGGACTTGAACAAGATACCTGGACTTGGTACCTAGTCTTCTCCCTCAGTCCCTAACTAACTGAGAAGTCCCCTTTACAGCTAGAGCCCGCTATCCAAGATGCTTGTGAGTGCTGTGCTTACTAGCAAGAAAGATAAAGTATAAGTGGATGGTAAGGTTGTAAGGTATGAGGTCACTATTGGGTATTGAGTTCTTATGTTATTGATGGGCTGTGATAGCTTTTAGTGATTACCCTAGGTGAATATTCAGAAAGAACTTGATAGAGTTCTTTGTTGAATTAGACTACTACTTATACTATTCTATAGTGGCTGTACAACTACTAGTCCATAATCACATGTCCTTCCAGAATGTTCTATGATCACCTGACCTGGTTACATGATCTGATTATCTAAGCTCCCATGCTATTTATATCTTGACTCCATTGTATGACTTGAGGTTATAGATCAGATGTTCAAATGCACAGGAAGTTAGTTCCTTTTTGGGGCTCTCATAACACAAAGATAGAGAAAGAAATAGTCCGAGATTTCTCCAAAGAGTCCTGTCCATTTTGTGAGTCCATTGTCTCTTAGAGTCCTCAAACATTCAATGTATTTACTGCATAGTAATGTCTTCATCTAGTATTGCTAACATCTTGTCTACTAACCACTCATTATCAGATCATGGCTGATAATAGTTGTAGTCTTACTCGATGTTCATAACATATATACTATTAGTTTCCCAGAGATGAATTCTTGTTCCTAGTTCTCTTTTGTCTTTTTGCCTTTGTATTAGTACCCTCTACACTCTATAAAGGTTACTATCTCCCACCTTGTGCTCCACCCTCTCTCTTCAATTGCTACACTTCTTGGGGGTATTCCCCATGTGCTGCTATACTCCTATACTTTTCTCTATAGGAAGTGTGCCAACTTTTTTTTTTGCTATGCCTTTTGTGGCATTACCACATGTGCTGCTTATTACAAATGGTCACTTATTGATTTGTGATTATAGATGCTAGAGCTCAAAAGGGCTTAGAAGCAAAGTTTAGATACTGACAAAAGATATTGTTAAGTCTAAGGTCTAATCCTCAGACTATGAGTTCTTGTATACAGAATTGTGATGGTTTGTATACTAGAATAGACCATCACATGCTACTACCTATTGTTCTACATATGGTAGTGCTTTTGTACTCTGAAATGCAATAACTTAACCATATGGAGGCTGTCCTTTGTTCTAATAAAAGGCAGATGACTATTTATGGGTAATTAATTAATGTCCATATGTTAGTAGCTAAAGTCCAATGACTGGAATTAAGCTAACTGTCTCTTTGTTCAGCATTTGACAAAGAGAACTTGATAGAGTTTCCATTAGATTCTGTACACTATTTATACATGAAGAGTAACCCTAACTCTTCCTTTTATCCCATGCTTCCCTGTGAGTCACTTTCCTCTTATATGTTCATCAATAAGAAAATAAAGAAAAGAAAAAGAAAAGAAAAATAATAATCAGGAACTAAAAGAAATGAAAATGAAAAGAAATATTAAATAATGACTTGGCTGTTTTGCCAAGTCATGACACCATATGCAAATATTGAGGACTTCATATCTCCACTAATATTAGTTGCCCTAGGGTTGTTTTAGGCTTATTCTGAGAGTTATAAAAGGGTCTCTTTTGAGTTTAGAAGAAAAGCATTGATTGTGGTAGTATATAAGATATTGGTAATTTAATAAACAATACCATGGTAGTTACCTGTTGATCTGCCTGATATCTCAGTCAATATTGATTGCCTTGAGACATAACTAGCATCAATTGAAAGGTCTTTTCAAGGGCTTTCTGTAGCCATTAAGACTGTGAGAATCATCAAAGAGTTGGTAGAGATAGGTCCAAATGAAGTTTATGACACTGCTACTTTCTCATATCTTCTTTTTTCTACTTCAATATTTGGATACTTCCATTTATAGTGTCCTATACCCCAACATCCAAAACATTCTACTTCTTTTTCTCCTTCTGTTTTCTGTTTTCTTATTATCACCTCCTCTCTTACTCCACACCTTATTATCCTGCTTGCTAGTACTTCAAATTTATTCTAGGAAATTGGTTTCCCCTTATCTTCCTTCTTCTGGTTCCTGCAGTTACAGGCCAAGTGCTCAAACTTCTTGCAACATCTGCATAACTTTCCCTTTCTTGCTTCTAGTTCTATCCTTAATTTAGTGAGGGCATGCTTTTGTTTGAGCAGGTCACCCATAAGAGAGTTGTATTGAGTTTGAACCTTGATCCTTTATGACTTAGTGTTGTTAACAATAAGTTAGTGACTACCCTTATTCTTACCCCTAGAGTATGCTTTACTTTGTAAGCTTTATACTTATTTCTAGTAGACTTAAAGTGTTATTCTAAGTGTATACTCTATTGATAAGGTATACTCTATCCTTGACTCAAAGGCAAGGGTATAGTCAAAGGTAGACTTTTTTTACCCTTACCCTTAAACCCTAGGAGTATGTTCCACCTCTGGTAGGTCCTAGTGATACATAGTTCTTCTAAAACTTTCCATCATATAACTTGTCATATGACCTACCCATGTGACCTGATCTTATCTAATTTAATCCATACTATTTATAGATACTTATGTTCATCTGTCCAGATATAAGTTTTGTCATGTTCATGATAGGTCATGACAATGGGCCCTTCTTTGTATCTCCATCAGTGTAGGCTCACATCAAGTCCAAAATCCAACACATAAAATAACTTGAACATTGCAGATAATATCCAATATTCTTAAAACTAGTCAGATACCATGTTTCTTACCAGCCAAGAATGTAAATGAAATGTCAAGTCTAGACTTGCCAAACTATGCTCCTTACATACTGACAGCCAGTTTCTGGCATGATATGTGATGAAAACCTTTTCATTTTGTGCAATTACATTCTATAACAGAATATGGCCACTTCTCTCTATCCAAAATTACTCCACACCATACATTCAAAGGTAACTTACCTCACTGATTTCCTCATGCGGACTCCCAGGGTCGCCTGAGTAGCCAGTTCCCTGGAGATTGGTCTGATTGCTCCCAGAACTCAGATTCCCGATCAGTTAGTGAAAAAATCTATGAACATGTTTGCTGAATAGAATGGCTTTCGACTATCCACACAATTAGCCGACCAACCCAGATAAACAAAGGCCTATATCATTTTCCCATTGCTTTTTCATGGGCTCAGCCCACATGTTTAATGGTTCTATGGGTGGTGAGGTGGTGGTGAGGTGGTGAGGTCATATGTTTCATTAATTATAAGTTCTATCAATGATTGATACCTTTAATCCAAAGACGTGTCCGAGTAGCATGTCACTTACCTCTTGTGCGATGATGCCGCGAAGAACATTTTTGGGAAGAAGTCTACCGATAAATGCGATAGGATAAAATACAAGCAATGCACCTGATAGCTAAACACGAAAGAAAAGATGAGGACGAGTGTGTCAATATAACTACAATGACCAAATATGTACG
>Ga0153965_1000005_pt1 | contig 26768 bp, 32 predicted proteins | sample TSFL049MetaG_FD_104707 | JGI IMG/M metagenome (GOLD analysis project Ga0153965, IMG submission 104707) | Attine ant fungus gardens microbial communities from Florida, USA - TSFL049 MetaG | ecosystem: Host-associated > Fungi > Mycelium > Unclassified | place: USA: Florida, Paynes | collected... | reverse complement strand
TATGGTAGTGCCTTTGTGCTAGAAATAGTGATAACCTAACCATATGGAGGCTGTTCTTTGTTCTAAGAAAAGGACAGATGACTATCTATGGGTAATTAATAAAGTCCATGTGCAAACATTGAGGTCTTCATATCTCTACTAATATTAATTGCCTTGAGGTCATTCTAGACTCATTCTGAGCATTATGAAGAAGGCTTCTGCTGAGCCTAGAACTGAAGCATTGATCACAGCAGTTTCTGAGATATTAATGATTTAATAAACAGTAACATGGTAGTTACCAGTTGATCTGCTTAATATCTTGGCCATTATTGATTGCCTCAAGACGTGACTGGTATCAATCAAAAGATCTTTGAAGGGCTTTAAGCTGGCTTTGAGACCGTGGGAATCATTGAAGAATTGGTGGAGATATGACCAAATGAAGTTTGTGACACATATATATATTACATGGTCTGTGTGTTTACTTCCCATGGTCACATGTTTTACTAGAATGTTCTACAATCACATGTCCTAGTCATGTGATATGGTTTATGTAAAGTTCCTATATTATTTATAGTTTAATTCTATTACATATCTTAAGATTATGAATTAGTTGCTCAAAGGTATGGGAAATATTTTCCTTTTTAGTCTTCTTATAACATTATTTGTCCTACCTTGTTGGAAGTGCTATCTGTATTGATTACATAATATGGATTGCTAGTTTATGTATTACCAGGTTATTATTTTCTACAACAACTCTATTAACAAAGTTTATGGTAGCTCTCAAATTAACTAAAGCCTTAGTCTATACTTTTTTGCCATATACTCCAAGTGTAACTGGAATTTTAAAGGAGGTAATCTTGTTGTATGCTATATTATTACAAGATTCTAGTACTACTTTTGACTTTTGTAAGCTAAAAGAGAATATACTATCCTCTGACTGTGTTAAATCAGTGCTCTAGGGCTTGGTAGGTATGATCTTCCAGGTTGTGTCTCCCTCTATGCTGACCAACTCAGATTCAAGGGAATACAAGGGAGGTTTACTCTAGAAAGAAGAGAGAGAAAACAAGATAGCAAGAGAGAAAGAGAATAGACTGAGTAGATAACAAAGCTAAGGAATAGTTATACTAGTCTAGCTACTTATAATGTGAAAAGTGAGTCATAGTGATGGGAATTTTGTTGAATTATATAGCCAGGATTAAGTTTGATAAAGAGTTATACTAAAGTAAGCAGTTGGTTGAGTATTTGCAGTAGTACAGCATTACAAGATATCACTAGGATATAACAGTATTCCTCTTCTAAAAGGTTGTACCCTTGTAACCCTAAGAACTTGTGGACTTGATGTGAAAAAACATGTCAATCAACATCTGGTAGACAGCAAAGATCAGTTGTAGTCAATGTCGATAGACTTAGCTTTTTAGGATAATAAGAATAGAATTTAGCCACTAATTGGGTAATATTCCTAAGATTGAAAGCAACAAGCCATGAATACTCTTCTGTGGTACCCTCATTGTAAGACTTAGCAGGGAACACTTAATCCTACTCTTTATCTAAGTTAACAAGAAGAACTCAATAGAGTTCTCTTCTATTTCTTGTATACTACTTATACAACTTGTCAAATATGGGAAGAAGGATAACAGAGTGAAGGAGTTATAAATAGATTTATACTCTGGGACAGATGTATGGTACTACTTTGGAGAATAGATAGTACTTAGCAATGGTGGAAACCTAAGAAAACAAGCTCCAGTGAACTGAACAGAATGTTGGAGTGGAGTATGACTTTTGATGAGTGACCTTAGCTTCAACTTATGTGTTGTGCCCTGGTCTCTGGTCATGAGGTCAGTTGCTTATTTCAGAATAAGGGTAAGTCAGCAGAGTAGAGATCCTAGGGATATAGGATAGAGATGGAAGTGAACAAGGATAGAATTAGAACAAAATGACATTAATTTACAAACTAAGGAAATACACTGTAACTACTCAGTACTTCATCACTTCTTACTCCAATACCACCATCTTATATGGTAGCACCTGAGAGTAACATAGTAAATACATATATTTCTAAGAATCTCATGAGCTCAAACGTCGAAAACACCAAAGCAAGACTGGATGACACCACCCTTAGTATACAACGAGGCTGCCCCCCCTCCTGCGTGAGCACTGACAGCTCCCACAGCCTGTCCCTATCCCTCATGGACAACTTACTACCATCGGACTGTGACTATGTGGAACGAGTTACTACACAAAATAATATGGACATAGTGGCTAACAACGCACCCCCCTCTGCCAGCCCCCAGAAGTACGACTTTGCCATGCCACCCTTACTAACACCATGTGCCCCCCACGAGGACGTACCTAACAACCCTCCCCCGTTGACAACTTCAATACGTCCCTAGAACCCTCTCTGCCCATAGTCATTCCCTATAGCGCTAACATCCTAGCTGACCCTAACCTGTGGGACAGTAACTTCACAGCCACTTCACTGTTTGGCACAAATGAATTCTTATAAAGCAATGTTTACAACATGGCTTGCTCACTACAATGCATGGCATGCTTCCTCAAATAGCAAAGTCTGGAAGGGTATGACAGCAACAACATTCCTCAACTGGAACTATTTGGCGAATCAGCTTGGGAGTTCATATCTGTGATTTTCAAATCTGGCTGGGATCAGCTACACTCATCTGAAAACACCACCATCTGCGACAACATTTTTACCCATTTCAGAAACATACAAATCTGCAATAAGACTGCCAAGAACAGTGCCTACCCCAAAACGGCAATGGTAAGGAAAACCCTGCCACCCATCCTATCCTGCCCCACCAAAGAACAAATGGAAAGCTCGAAGAAATATCAGGAAGCACACTCGACCAAGGGTAAAAGCTCTTCAAACTCCCCTATGTCCTATGCCTAGGCCACCAATGCTACAGCCAGCATCCTCAAGATCAAAGAAGCATTCCCAGCCCTACCAAACAAGAAAATCCTCAAGATACACGATGTAGCGTTCCCCAAACCTGATAACAAGGGACGTAGAATACAACACACCACAAAGGGCCTGTCCAGAAAACAAGCCATCATACCCACCTCTGACAACATCAAAGACATCATCATGGATGAAGCTAACACTCACATTTTCCAGATCAACATGCTATTGAAAAGCATCAAATCAACGACAAGAGCTGAGTTTATCAGCCTGTGTCCTGAAGGTGTATCTATTAACACAAACAGTGTCCCAAACACAAGCAACCTTAACACCATAGAAAGATACCTCAAATCAATCAACGGCGCTAGCAACAACGAAGTGCTCACCTCCTAGCTCCTCCAATCTATATCCTACCTGAAAATTACTGGTATTCCTTATATACAACCCAATGGTAACAAGCTCACCAGTAATGACATCATAACTACTATGAAGCACCTAGAACTATTTGAACCTATGAACCTTGCAGCAAAGCCCAGAGTCATCAAAGTCTCTCCCAAATCCAACATGGCTATTATCTGGTTTGATATTTGGGATTCTCAGAACAGTTCCAAAGCAAAACTGCTGATAAATTATTCTTTCAACTTTGGCAGGTATATTGCCACGATGAGAGCCACCAACATGAACCCTAGCATCCCTCAGTGTTGTAACTGCTAGAAGTGGGGCCACTCCATATTTTCATGCCATGCCCATGGCTCAAGATGCCAAAAGTGCAATGGCCCTCATAAGCTAGAACACCACAGAGATCTAGCATGGTACTGCAAAGCCAATTTCAAACTGAACCCTCCAAGACTGGAAACTGCCAAGGGTGAACCATGCCCTCATAACTTCAAATGCGTCAACTGCAAAGGCAAACACATGGCAGATGACAACAAGTGCCCCTTTTGGAAACATAGGTTCAACCATGAGTAACACTCAAAGAAAGCACAAGAAGCTAGGGAAACCAAGGCCAACTCAACCCACCTAGCCATGGGTAGTATCAAGATATAATCAAAGACAACCTAAAAATCTTTTCACAGAATGTTAGGAAAAACAAAGTCTTAACCAATATTATCTTAGAAACTCAGAAGAACTCAGCTGACATTATTTTCATTTAGGAGCCTCCTAGATTCCTCTTACAACGCATTCCAAACCACTCAAACCCTATGGGAGATCCTCTCTATGGCACCCCTAACCACCCAGAATGGACTTTGTTCATCCGCCAGGACACAACACAAGAAAATTATGCAAGAGTCGCTACTTATGTCAACAAACACCTTGCTAGGATGAGATTTACTCTACGACTGGACATTATAAACCACTGAGACATCAATGTCATGGTCTTTCATAATGACCAGGATACCAACTACATAATCAACATATACTCAGACAGCAATCAAACTGCCCTCCAAGCCCTCCAGGAAAGCATGACAAACATAGATAAAACAATTATCCTAACAGGAGACTTCAACATAAGAGACAGTGACTGGGATCCCCACTTTAGACACCACTCCTCTCATACTGATGACCTCATTACTATTGCAGACAGCCTAGGCCTCAAACTATCTCCCCCCCTTAACCCCGGCCCCACTAGGTTTGCAGATAACCCACATGATACTAACTCCGTCATAGACCTCGTCTTCCTCCCACCAAGCAATACAGGATTTGGCCAACATACACTCTATCCTGAAATCTGCAAACTATCTGACCACATCCCACTTATCATTGAAATCAGCATCGGAGAAGTAAATGCTGACATCAACATATGGTCTATTAAGAAAGACAGTGAGAAAGAAAAGGAATTCATTTCCTCACTAGTTTGAGGTGTACAAAGCCTCGACACATCAGCAATTAGAAGCCAAGTGAACCTCGAGACCTCAGTCCAACAACTAGCAAATGTATTTGAAAATGCATAGAATACTCACTCCAAACAGAAGCATATCACAAAACATTCCAAAGAGTGGTGGAACCAAGACTGCACTAACGACCTTAACAAATACCGCGAATCAGGTGACCTTAAACACTGGAAGGAATTTAAATCAGTGATATGCACAGCCAAGAGGGAATTCTTCGATGACAAAATTCATGAAATTGCATTATCTAACAAGAGACCCTGGGACCTAAAGAGTTGGGTCAGGAAGAAGTCCCTCCCTACCATCGAATCTATCTCGTATGAGAATCGCCCATGCAACACCCTCCCCAATCTGTAGAATACATTACACAAATCATATAACTCAGCAGAAAACAGACTAGTCAACACCAGGTTTCTCAACAAACTCCCCCAAGCAAATGGCATTGAATAGTCCCCCTTCTCTAGCTAAGAATTCAGAGACACAATAGCTAAGTGTTTATCATCCTCTACTCTGGGACCAGATCACATATCATGGAGGCACCTCAAAGCCATGATCTCACATAACGCATGCCTTGAGAAATTGGTACATATTGCTAATGCCTGCATTACATTAGAATACTAGCCCTCCCACTTCAAATTGGCCAACTCTGTTGTCATTCCCAAGCCAAACAAAATATTGCACATCACACCGAGCTCTTTCCGACCCATTGTTCTCCTCAACACAACTGGCAAACTAGTTAAGAAAGTTGTCAGCAACAGACTACAGTTTCACATGACAGCTAACAACTTCCTGGACCCTAATCAACTAGGAGGCGTCAGACAAAGATCCACCACTAATGCAGGAGTATACTTGACCTATATTATTCGTGCAGGGTGGCTTAGACGGTGCCACACCAGCATCATAGCATTTGATATTGTCCAATTCTTTCCCTCTCTCAACCACAAGTTCCTCTCCATCTGTCTAAAGAAAGTGGGACTTAATACTAATATTGTAGGCTTCTTTAACAGTTATCACTCCAATCGCTCTACCATATACACCTGGAACAATTTCTCATCTCCAGCTTTCAATACCAATGTCAGTGTAGGCCAAGGCTCAGCTCTTTTTCCCATTCTCTCTGCTATCTATCTCGCCTCAGTCATAAAAATATTCAAAAAAAGATTAAAAAACCTAAAAGAAAATATTCCAACTGATATTCTTTCTTTTATAGATGACGGTCTTTTAATTTCTCAGGAGAAGAGTTATTCACTATCCTCTTTCTTTCTTCTCTGTAGCTATAATATTATGTCCAAAATCCTCATCGATGCTAGCCTCATCATGGAGCATAGCAAAACCAAACTCTTCCATTTTACAAGAGCCCACAACTCTCCCAACCCCTCTATCAACCTATCATTGGTAGGGGGCCCTGTCATCTCCCTCAAGCCCATCTGGCAGTACCTAGGTTTCTACTTCGATCGCAGACTTAACTTCAATTACCATACTCACTTCTATGCCACAAAGTGTCTCTCCACCCTCAGTGCTATGAAGATACTAGGTAACTCTTCAAGGGGCCTCCTCCCCATCCAAAAACAACTTCTATATAGGACCTGCATTCTACCCATTGCCTTATATGGGTTTCAACTGTGATTCTTCAAGGGTGCCCCTATTATCAAAAACATTGTTGAACTAAAGAAAATACAGTGAAGAGCAGCCCTCTAGATTATAGGTGCCTTCCAAACATTCCCATCTGAAGGTATTGAAGCCATTGCAGGCCTCATCCCCATTACCCTACACCTCTGCAAACTGAATGGCAGACATCACCTTCGCTACGCATCCATCCCTCTCACACACACTATTAACTCCTTAATAGACTCCCAACATGCTAAGAATCAAACTCCCCACAAAACTGCAACTTCCAAACTCACTGCAAAACAACAAACTAACCTCAAGAGCCCTATCAAGGACGTCAATGAGCAGCTCAACAGCATTAGAAACTGCTTCAACCCCCTTCAACCCCTCTTCTCCCCTGGATCTCAGATAGTCGATCATTTCTCTAGTAGAATTAGCTTTTACTCCCTTTCTTCTTTCTCTGATGAGGACCTTTACCAACATTTGCAAAGTCTTAACCTTGCCTTTAGGTCATCTCAAGTTAACCTCAATAGTGCAGCTGTCATCGCAGATGGAGGCGTAAAAAAATCCCATGTCACTATAGCAGCTGCACACATTTGGGCCGACAACTCTGTCATCAAGCAACTACAAGTCCACTCCTTAAATGTCACATCTATTAAAGCAGAACTCATGGCCATTCGCACTGGCCTTACCCCTGCTATGGAAATAGACAGTGTCCATGACATAATAGTTATCACTAACTCCATCGCTGCAGCAAAGAAAATCCTAGAGTCCAAAGTCGACCTTCTTCAAAACATGCTAATCCCCTTGGCATCTGCAATCAAGACATTCCTCAGCAAGAATGGCAGGAAAAAAATTCACTTCTGGTACTGCCCTAGCAAAGCCAAATGGCCCAGACATAAACTCATAGATGATCAAGTCAAAGCAAGCTCATGTGCCCCTACATTCCCAGCAAGGAATCTCATTTATTCAGCAAAAAGAAAGAATGCGACAACACCCTCTGCGAATGGCAAACACATTTTGCTAACAGCCTCAAAAAAGATCACTACTTTCTTAACTTTGAAGACGAAAAAGAAAGAGTCATCAAACCAACCTACACTAAGGGGGGCTCATAGCTCCCTGTCATAGGCTTCACCAACTCTTTATATGCTCGCTTCACCCGCATGACCACTGGACACGCCCCCATTGGAGAATACAGACAGAGATTCTTCCCCCACCTCCCCACTAGCTGTCCTTGTGGCAAAGCCGAAGTTCAAACCCGAGAATACATCGTCATGGAATATAATAGACACAACCCCTCCATGCGACCATGCAATATCATCATCAATAGCTTTGTCCACTTTTTTGCAGATAACCCTGAAGCATTTAGCTTTGACAATGAATAAGGTCCCATCATAGCGCGGCTCCCCTGAGCAAAAGCGCAGCCTTCATCATTTAGTATTTTTCATCTCTTACCCTCTTCCATAGTTTTCTATTTTCTACTCCCCTCTCTATTTCCTTTTCTATTTAAGTAAGTACTGTGTACTTACCATGGCCTGCCTCTGTGCCCCATGTAATAAACCAATGATTTAAAAAAAAAAAAAAAAACTACTCAGTACTTATAGGAAGTCCTGAATAGGAGGAGAGTAGTCTATTACACTATCCTACTAATTATAATTTCAGGAGAATTATTAGGAGAAATAAATTACATAATTGTTAGACTTCTGGTATATGACATAACTACTATATAGTCTGGGTACTATTTTCCCATACTTATCATGTGACAGGGTCATATGACATGACCTGTAATATCCTGGTATATGACTGTAATATATGACATTTGTTATGTGATACTTTCCTATACTTTTTCCTTATATAGTAAGTCCAAAAGAAAAATGAAATGAAATGAAATATAAATGATGACTTAGCTGTTTTGCCAAGTCATGATAATTAGTGTCAATCAATCTTTGAGTCAGAACAAAAATAGCTTGTTTGGTAAGTTGGTCCACCATTACTAGTATCTCTATAAAACCATGGGACTATCATAAAAGGTCACTTACTTATTGTGATTGGTGATTTAATACTTTGAGAAGTTCAAAAATGCAAAGTTAAGAGAGTAACAAAAGCAGTTGTTAAGTCTAAGGTCTAATCCTTAGACAAGGAGTCCTTATATACAGAATTGTGATGGTTTATGCACTAGAATAGGCCATCACATGCTACTACCTATTGTTCTACATATGGTAGTGCCTTTGTACTTGAAAATGTGATAACTTAACCATATGAAGGCTGTCTATTGTTCTAAGAGAAGGCAAATGAGTATCTATAGATAATTGTTTGAGTAGTTTATAGGGTTTATGGTGCTTAGACTTGTTATATATACAAGTGTTGCAGGTCTTCACATAGTCTCTGATAAACTTGTGCATGACTTGGCAAAACAGCTAAGTTATTATTTATATTTTTTTTTCTCTTGGACTTACTATATAGGAAGGAGTGTGGGAAAGTGTCACATCATGTCACATCATGTCACATGAATGGGTCACATGATAGGTATGGGAAAACAGTGCATAGACCATGTAGTAGTTATATAAGTAGTATAGAAAATCTAACAGTGTAAGGCCTAAAATCAAACAAATTTCACTGTTTCACACCCCAAAATTAGGACTAAGATGGAATCACCTAATAGATAGCAAAGAAGGCACAGAGGACTTCACCACTAAAAGCTGGCTACTTAACTACATAGCAGTATACCTGGGGACATAAGGTCGCTACCACTAACAGGCCAATTACTCAAGAACCAGTGGAGTCAAGCCTGCAGTCCCACAGCATCATTGTAGAGAATAGCAGCTTAGTCAGAAGAAAAAAAGCCTCATGTGGAATAGTTCAGAAAAATACCTATTACAAAGGAACAGAACTGGCAACCTAGTAGGAAATAAGTATAGCCATGGCATCATTTGATCAGTGATGGCTAAGAATAGGAGTATATCAAAACTGATCTACTACAATCAGAAACAAAAGAGTAACAAAGAGCCTTAGGGAGCTGTGATAACAATACCCAAAACTCCCTAGGCAAGAAAGGAAAGAGATAGGTCCTGAGTCACTAAGATAAGCTGAAGAAAAGGGAGATTACTGCAGGATCAGTAGTAGGTAACCCAGTAACTAAGCAAGGGCAGAGCAGACCTGGTAAAACTAATAGAAAATAATCAAGAAAAGACAAAAAGGCATAGGATTCTCTATTACTACTAGAACAATCATTGTATTAATAGACTTATGACTGGGTTCTATTATTTTCTCTATTTTTCATACATTTCCTTTGTATATCTCTAAACCTATAAAACCTCTCTACTTAGTAGGAAGAGAGCAAGCAATCTTAGTTGTCTCTCTCCTCTATTTGGGTTTTCAAAGTGGAAATCTATTTTTAAAGTGATTAGATCAGTGATTAAGTTGCTTTGACTCAAGACTGAGTCAAAACAAAGTAACTACAAGACAAAGCAACTTAGCTGCAAGGATAACATCATAGGAGCTCTAAAACAGAGTTTTGTAATAATCGACCTCATTGCCTCTAGGTGTTCTACACATGGACTGCTTCTTTGTTTCATATAACTTCATATATCTAATAGCTCAGTCAGTGCCTTACTAGTGGAGCATGTTCTTTACTCAGCAGGCCTCATGTCTGCCATATGTATTCCTTATTACTACCTCATGGTACATAGATAGATACTCACCTGTATTCTCTGCACCTTACCAATTGTATCATTCCCTTCCTTCCTCAACTCCTATATCACCCTCAAGTCTTTACTTGAGTGTTACAACCTGAGTTACTCCTCAAGGTCATAACAAGTTTGGCATTACTAGGGAGTCAAGTTATATAGGGAGGATTCAAAGTGTTATATCTGATCACATAGTCAAGAGTACTACTGTTAGAATAGTCTAATCACATAGCCAGAGAGTGCTACTGTGAGAATAACTTTGAAATAGAGCATTAGGGCAATACCAGGCAGATAGGACTCAGGCACAGGGTATGAATAGTAGTCTAGAATTGAGAATTGGATTTCAAATATCACTGCTAACATTGGTAGAACTTTATTTAATAACTTCTTTTCACCTTCAACTTCTAAATTTATTTCCCCACAAATTTGCATGAGGGATACTGTGCTAATACATGGTATTGACTAGGGTATTTTCTTAGGAGATCTTTACCTATTAAAAACTTTTATATTCACTGCTACCTAGACAGTAGTTGGGGAACTTTAATTTAGCAAGAGAACAGGAAAAACCCTAGCAATAAAACCAGCCTCTTCAATGGGAACTCCATCAAGTTCTTCTTGTCAACTCAGACTTGGAGGATAATTAAGTTGTCTAGGCTAAGTTGCTATACCAGAACTCAATTCTATTTCCAGAGCACTATCCACCTTGGACCTTGCTTACCTTATTCTTATATCTCATCAACCCTTGACCAGTGGTCATTGTGACCACTAGTTATTTCCATATATAGCTGGGCCCTTGGCTTAAGGGAACTTTGCAGTCAGTTAGGGACTGCAAGTAAAGGCACAGTACCAAGCTCAGGTATTACATTCAAGACCTGACCTTACAATTGAGTGGTGTTAAGTAGTATACTTGTACTATTCTTAGTATAAACCTTGTGCTGGAGTCTATTGTGACTTGTATACACAGAGGAGTAATGGTTACTCTCTAAGAGGCCATCTAGATTAGGAATCCCATCTATTGGGTGATAGTTTAACCCTATTATCAAGGCAGTAGTTAGTAGGACAGTAGAACTCTGGCTGGGTGAAGATCTTGTGTTCTAGTAAATATTGAAAGGGGCAAAAGGAAATTTAGCTGTGACTAGCAAGTAGAAAGGGAGTAGTGACAGTTCCCAATTGCATGCTAAAGGGTTCATGGGGAGAAGGAGAAAGTGGGGATATTCAGAAAGAAATTAAAATGAGAAGCGCAGCTTATCTGTAATATAAAAATAGATAGAATGATTAGGAACTCAATCTAAATCCTATCCACATGGTGTTCCTAAGGTGGACACCTTGACATACCATAACAAGCTCACTAGTAGAATAGTCAGTAAATCCCTTATGGGCCTTATGTCATGACTTGGCAAAATGGCTAAGTCATTGTTTATATTTCTTTTCTTTTCTTATTGGACTTACAACTACAAGATGGAGTGTGGGAAAGTATCATGTGACTTTGTCACAATGTCACAATTGGTGTGATGGATGGTCACAGATGTCACAGTCACAGTGTGTCATGTGACTAGAGTAGCATGAGGACCATGGGAGAGTAAGTGCATAGCCATAGTAGTAAAATGTATAAGTAGTAGAGAATTAAGCAAAAACTCCATTGAGTTCTCTTTGTCAAACTCTGAACAAAGAGACAGTTGGCTTAATTCCAGTCATTGGACTTTAGATGCTGACACTAATTGTTTAACAGATAATCAAGGAAGTCCAAATCACAAAGCAGCATCAAGAGAAGAATAGGATGAGAAGGAAGAATATTCTAAAAGGAAGCAACAATGAAGATGCATCATAAAGACTTGGTGAGGGAATGCTAAAAGGGACAAAAGAGCTATTTACTGTGACAAGCAAATAGAAGAGGTAATGACAGTTCTCAATTGTGTACTAAAGGGTTCATGGGAAAAAGAAGGAAGTGGGGGTATTAGAAAGAAATTAAAAAGTAAAAGTGCAGCTTATCTGTAATATAAAAATAGATGAAACAATTGGGAACTCAATCTAGATCTGCTTCATATGGTGGACACCTTTACACACCATAACAAGCTCACTAGTAGAATAGTCAGTAAACCTCTCATGGGCCTTACCACACTCAATCAAGTCCTCATTCACACCCCCACACCAAACCTTATAGGTGTGATACAATCTGAGTCAATGATTAGCCAGGCTTTTCAGGCCTGCTACTCCATAGAAGGTTGTCTGAGTGACCACTGTGTCTTGTCTCATGAAAGAGTAGGGTATATGATAGGAAACATTTACCAACTCAACCTCTCACCAAGATCATCCCTTACACACTCAAAAGAATTGCATTTACAACCTCAAGAGCTTCTGAGATAAAGGTAAGGGCCAAGGAGGCTCTTCCCATCAATCTCTACTCTAAGAAATATATTAGAATATTACAAATGTTAGAGACTCAATTAAAAAGAAATAGAAAAGGAAATCCTTTATTCTACCACTCTCTCTCACATCTCTTCTCTAGGACACTACCATGTAGCTATGACAGCTATCACCTTCCTATTCTTCATACCTCCAGACATGACTATGTGATCCTGCTCTATCTCCATACTCTACTCCTGTCCATTGTTCTTGTCATATTCCAGAAATATGATAATTATGTAATTTCTTTCTCCTAATAATTCCCCTAAAATTAATAATAGTAGGATAGCGTAGTAGACTACTCTCCTCCTATTATGCACATACTATAAGTACTGAGTAGTTACAGTGTAATTCCTCAGTCTGTAAATTAACATCATCTGGTCCTAAGCCCATCTTGTTCATTCGGACTCTTTCACTTGACTCTCTGGGACCTCTGTTTTGGCGACTTCCTTCACTCCGAAATACGTGACCAACCTCATGACCGGAGACTGGGGCACAACACATAAGTTGAAGCCAAGGTCGTTCAATAAGTCGCTCTCTGCCCCAACATCCTTGTCCCACCCCCGGAGCCTCCTTTTCTCTTATCGCTAAGTACCTTCCCTCTGACATTGTACCTTACTCCGGAATGGAGTGTAGTTTCTATCTATTATCCTTCACTTCTGTTCCTCCGGATTCCATCCTTGACAGTTCCCTGAACCCTAAACCAGCTTCCTTTTACTCCAAATACAGTTTAGAAACACATGATAGTGTGTCTAAGCATCAACAATATGATTGTTGTCTGATAGTGAAGAGGGCAAAAGAGACTATTAGCCTGGCACAAGCTAAAGATATGGTACTAGGTCCCAATTGCATGCTAAAGAGTTTGTGAGGATGAATCAAGAATGAAGGTATTAAAAAGAAAATATAGAAACTTAGCATGATAATTAAGATAAAAATGTTTGAAAGAATTGTAAGCTCGATCTAGATTCTCCTCGTATAGTGTCCCTAAGGTATCCACCTTTACATACCATAACAAGCTCACTATCAAAGTAGTCAGTAAACCACTCATGGGCCTTACTACACTCAATCAAGCTCTTATCCATACCCCTATACCAAACCTTATGGGTATAATACAATCTGAGTCAATGATTAGCCAGGATTTTCAGGCCTACTACTCCGTAGAAGGTTGTCCAAGCGACCGCTGTGTCTTGTCTCTTGACCAAGTAGGGTATAGAGTTCTAGTCTCCTCAACAACCCAACCACTTTACTTAGAACTCAGAAGAGTGCTATAAGATAACTCTCAAGCCCTTGAGATGGTGGCAGGTATCAAGATTCCATTGCCTTTCTCTCAGGCTCTCTGAGTATTATATTAAAAGTACAAACTAATGAGACTCAATTAAAAATAAATAAAAAAGGAAACTCTTTCTTCTTCCAGCCTCTCTCATTTCTCTCCTCCATGACATTGCCATGTGGACATAACAGATGTCACCTCCCTATCCTCTATGTCTATCGGCCATAGCCATATACTCCTCCTCCACCTCCATACTTCACTCCTACCTGACATTCTCTAATCTCCAAACTGGCTTTATCACAAATAGTCACTTACTTGATTTGTGATTGATGAGTTGATATTCAAAAGTGCTTAATAAGCAAAGTTAAACAGTGACAAGAGATGTTGTTAAATCTAAGGTCTAATCCTCAGACAAGGAGTTCTTATATACATAATTATGATGGTCTGTGCACTAGGACAGATCATCACATGCTACTACCTATTGTGCTATATATGGTAGTGCCTTTGTGCTAGAAATAGTAATAACCTAACCATATGGAGGCTGTTCTTTGTTCTAAGAAAAGGACAGATGACTATCTATGAATAATTAATGAAGTTTATGTACAAACATTAAGGCCTTCATATCTCCACTGATATTAATTGCCTCAAAGTTGTTTTAGGCTTATTCTGAGCATTATAAAAAAGGCTTCTGCTGAGCCTAGAACCAAAGCATTGATCATGGTGGTTTCTGAGATATTAGCAATTTAATAAACAGTAACATAATGGTTACCAGTTGATCTGCTTAATATCTTAGCCAATATTGATGGCCTTAAGACATGACTAGCATTGATCAAAAGGTCTTTTCAAGGGCTTTCAGTAGCTTTCAAGACCGTGAGAATAGTCAAAGAATTGATGGAGATATAGCCAAATGAAGTTTGTGACAAGCTTTCTTTCACTCCAAATATAATCTAGACATATGTGCATATACATACAAAGGTAATCAATATTCCTGTTACTCTATGGTGTATCCACTTTTTGACTGAGTCCAGCAGTGATGGGATCACTAGTCACTGATAGACTTTTGATCTGTTGTCTTGGTGCCATATTAGTCTAAGTCTGCTCTAGATTGAAATTATCTCATATTCCAAGAATATACCTGAGCCTCTGACTTCTAGAGCTTCAACATTCATAGTCTGTATCTGAGAAACCTGATGCTAGCTCATCAGTCTTGCCTCCTAAGGTATATGCTTTCCTAGCATGTGACAGCTTGGCCACTACCTAATAGAAGTACCTAGTCTTAGGTCTAGATTATGTCTGGGACTTGTAGGAGATCTCTAGAGTAGGTTCCAATAGTGAAAGCCAGGGTTATAATTTGTATCCTATGCTACATTTCTGTAGAAAATTCTCTAGCAGTATAATAATGCGTCATCATAAGGAAAGGAAAAGAACACATAAGTCTCAGGAGTTTAGGGGAAATTAGTAAGAGAAGGAGTTGATGGAAATTCAAAAGTAGCAATAGTTCCCTTTTTATCTTTATTCTTTGAGTTTCAGCCATTTGTAATAACTTTAATATAGTATCTAGAGTACAGTTGGATTGAAGGAGAACCTCTTGACTTCTATCTCCATCTATACTGCCTCTGGAATCGTGAATGTGGATCTATTGAGAGTAAGAAGACTAGGACCAGAAGGATGTCTTGAGAAGAACACAGAATATACCCAGAACTCAATCTAGAGAGGAATAGCAGATGCAACTTGGATAGGCTTTGGAGAGAACAACAGGCTGGAAAAGCTTGGCTAGGTATACACTTGGACTGTATCACACCTGTAAGGTTCAGTGTTGGGGATGCAAACAAGGGGACAACTGAGTGTTGAGGGTCTATGAGTGATCAACTTACTGTATTTTCCAGTTGAGTCTAGTCACAGTATGTAAAGGTTGACACCTTAGGGAGGCTATGCAACAACAATCTAGAGAGATCTTATATTCATTTTACAACAACCAATATATACTTTATTGGAGCTGTGTATAATTCTACTTTTCTAATTATTTATAAACCTTCATCTTTGATTATCCCCCCTTGGACCTTTAGCACACAATTAGGAACTGGCACATCATTATTTTGTTTGTCCCAGTGTGCAATTCCCTTTTGCATCCTTTCAGTGCCACCCTTTTCTTCTCCCACAACAGATACTCCCTACACTTGTGCCCCTTTTCTCCACACTTATAACATTTTACCACTACTATCTTCTGTCTTCTAATTGTTCTTTTCTCTACTCCACACTGCATTACCCTGCTTTTCAATATTTCAAATTTATTCTGGGGAATAACAGTCCCTTTCTCTTTCTCTTTTCTATTCTTGCAGTTGTGGGCCAGGTACCCAAGCCTTTTGCAGCATCTACACAGTTTCCCTCTTCTTCCTTCAAGTTCTGCCCTTAATTTAGTGAGGGCACACTTTTTGTTGAGCAAGTTGCTCATAAGAGATTTATATTGGGTTTGAGATATTGTGCTAGCATCTCAAGGGTACAGAGTAAATGGTTAATCTTACTAGTTGCTATGTCTACTAGAGTGCAAGATCTTCACCCAGCCAGAGTTCTACTGCCCTACTAACTACTGCCCTAATAGTACTTTGTCTATCACCCAACGGATAGGATCCCTAATCTAGATGGCCCTCTAAAGGTAACCATCACTCCTCTGCATATACCAACTCACAATGAAGTCACAGCACAAGGTTTATACTGAGAAAAAGGATACAAGTATACTACTAGACATTGCTCATTTGTAAGGTCAGGTCTTAGAAATGCTACTTGAGTTTGGTACTACTCTTCTACCCACTATCCCTAACTGACAGTATGTCAAGGACGGAATTCCAGAGGATGGAAGGATAGGATAATAGACAGAAAATACACTCCAGAGTGGAGTAAAGTACTATGTTGGAGAGAAGTGTTACTTAGCAATAGTATAAAGAAGGCTCCAACAGACAGTCAAGGACATTGGAGCAGAGAACAACTTATTAAATGACCTTAGCTTCAACTTATGTGTTGCGCTGAAAGGGTGCAAAAGGGAATTGCACACTGGGACAAACAAAACCATGCTGTGCCAGTTCCCAATTGCATACTAAAGGTCTGAGGGGAGATAATCAAAGTTGAAGGTTTATAAATAATTAGAAAATAAGAATTATATGTAGCTCCAATAAAATATACATTGGTGGTTGTGAAAGGATTGTAAGATCTCTCTAGATTGTCGTCACATAGCCTCCCTAAGGTGTCAACCTTTACACACTATGACAAAAGCTTCTCTGGAAAATACAGTTAGTTGATCACTCATGGACCCTCCACACTTAGTTGCCCCCTTGTCTGTACCCCCAACACCGAACCTTATGGGTGTGATGCAATCCAAGTATGCACCTAGCCAAGCTTTTCTAGCCTGCTGTCCTCTTCAAAGCCTGCCCAAGTTGCATTTGCATCTTCTCCCTAGATCGAGTTCTGGGTATATTCTGTGTTCTTCTCAAGACATCCTACTAGTCCCAGTCTTCTTACTCTCAATAAATCCACATTTACAGTTCCAGAGGCAGTGTAGATGGAGGTAGGAGTCAAGAGGTTCCTCTTTTCACCCAACTATACACTGAATACTATATTAAAATGATTACAAAGCCCTGAAACTCAAGGAATAAAATATAAAAAGAAAACTATTACTACTTTTGATATTCCTTCAACTTCTTCTCGCACTAAGTCCATCCCAATTCCCAGTAATGATGCGTCCTTATAGTGACACGTCCTCTTCATTAACTCCTTCCCATTAAAGATGATGCGTCTTCATCGTCACTTCTCTCTAGAATATTCTTCCTGATCTCCCATCACTCCCTTTGATATTGCTTTGTAAGAAGGACCTCCCTGGTTATCTATTAAGTAGTCAGTAAACCCCACTCAATATCTAGTATCTCTGAGTCACGTCCTAGGGCTCATTTATCTAAATATAATTGATCTGATGCCATCAATGCTTAATTGCAATCAGAGTCTATTTATCTAAGTCTGTCGTCTGAGCACTACTGGTTCTAGAGTCCTAATCCGCCATATCCCTAAGTCGGTGCCATCCCATAATGGATCTAGAGCATAGTCCTTCTATAACTTTCTCCTTAAACCTGATACCAGCTCATCCTGCTTGCCTTCTGAGGCATCAACATGAGCTCTGGTTTGATTCTCCCTTGCTCAATGTCTTTATCATATAGTAGTACGTTCTGAGGATATAAAAAGGGTTCTAGAGCAAACTCTAATCAAGAATTTGTTGTTATAAAGTATATCAAATGTTATCTTCCACAGAAAATTTGCTTGCAGTGTAACAGCGGGAAAGTATCATGTGACTTTGTCACAATGTCACAATGATGTGATGGATGTCATGTCACAAGTCACAGTCACAGAGTGTTACATGACTAGAGTAACATGAAGACAATAGAAGAGCAAGTGCATAGCCACAGTAGTAAAATATATAAGTAGTAGAGAATTAAGCGAGAACTCCATCAAGTTCTCCTTGTTAAACGCTGATAAAGGAGCAGTTGGCTTAATTCTAGCTTTGGAGTTGGCTAGTCTGACAGTTGGCACCACTACTCGCTTTCCATCTTCTCCTGGGTCTGAGATCTCTACCTCTACACTCCCATCAGCTCGCTCGATCTTTCTCAACTTCACCCCCTTCTGCTACGGTCTCCCTAGTAGCAGCCAATATGGTGCTGGCTGCACCACAAATGCATGTGCATATGTCTTTACTCCTCCCACCTCTAATTCCAAATACTCCACGCATTCCTGCATCTCTTCCTTCCTCCCATTTGCCATCTACATTGTTATTCTTCTTTTTTTATTCACTTTTAGCCCCAGTTTCTTACACAAATCCTCTTGCACAATCACTATCTCTGATCCCTTATCTAATAGCCCCAGCTCACGATGTTGCCCTATAACCACAACTTTTACCTCTCAGAGTGGTGTTGCAAATTCTACTGGCATCTCTGGCAATATCACTAAGGCTGCTCCAACAGCTGGAACCTTATTCTGTGTGCATGTTTGGTCTACCATTTCTCGTCGCAGGTCCCCACTAAGTACCAACAGGTCACAAACTCAGATGTTCAGCACTTTGACATCCAAAATCTTCTGCAAAACTTCCTGAGGTACCTCTGAATTTGCAATTTGAGGCTCTCATCAATATGCTAGCTAGTGTGCTTCCACTTTCTTCTCCTCTTACCTGCTAACTATGTCCTCCCTAGCATACTTCTTCCTATCTGTCACCTTTGCCATCTTCCTCTTTCTCTCTTATGCTTGTGTCATTACCAAACCTGCACTTTCTTTCACTTCCTCCTTCAACTCTGCCATTGTTCCCCATACAAACTCTTCTTCTTCTTCCTGTATTACTTCAACAAATGAGCTAAATCTTGCTGGTATTGGGGCTATGTTGGATAGGTGCGGTAGCAGATCTTGAATATTCAGTTTGATGTCAATTGCTCCTTTGAGTCCTCCTGGATGATGAGCATCGATTGGGGATCCATCCATGTGAGTGTAATATCCATTTGCTTGTAGTAGGACCCATTGTGATTGAACATATTCTGCTGCTGTTAGACAGGTCCTCAAACAATATTCTGGCTTCTTGCAGAAATGACAAGGAAAATTATGAGACATGGGAGCAGAAGGCTAGGAGTGTCTAGGGTAGGAGAGTGCCATAGTGGTGCTTGTTGTCATGACAGTTGAGGCTCTGAAACGAGAGAGTGGAGGGAGGTTGTCCATCATTTCAGGGGCTAGGACAAATAATTGTGTATAAGCAACTGCATATTCATTGTCTTTCATATTCAACTGTAGGAGCTTTCTGGTGAGTTTGTCTATCTTTTCCTGCCCCTCTTTCCCCTTTTTCCCCTCGTCCTCAAACCGCACCTTTCTCACTTTCATCTCTTTCTTTGTAGACTTTTTTCTCTTTTTCCTCTCTTTCTCCTCACTATCTGATTCTGATCCTATTTCCACCCCAACCACCTCATCCTCTGACTCCTCATTGCTCAACTCTTCTCTCCTTCCTTTCTTCCCCTTCTTCAACAGTCTACCCCATCCTCCTCTTACAGCTGCCTTCCTTAACACAAAGCAACCTGCCTTTATTGCTTTCTCAACCTCTGGGACCTGGTCACTCTCAAAGTCGGTATCTCATGCCTCAAAACAATCACTGATTGCATACTGAAGCTCTCAAGGGAGCTCTTTCCAAAAATACTCATCATGCTGCTTTTTGTTGATGATGTTTGCTTCCACTAGGTCCACTGCTACAATCCAAAATTTCCTGTAGTATGTGTCCAAGTCCTCTTCATCTGCAATGCTCCCTTTTGTTGATTATTTTGATCAGTTTGACTAGTTTGGCTGCTGTCAGTTTGTCCTCTAGAAGGGTCTTCGAGTAAGCCCCCATTATTTTCTTCTTTAATATCGTGTAGTCATCTTCAAAATCTTCTAACCTTTTTTAGAACTTCTTCATCTCCTTATCCACATACTTCACTACCATCTTCGTCTTCTTTTTTGTTGTCAAGCCATGTCTCTCAGCTAATTCCTCAAACTTCTCCAAGAACTCCTTCAATTCCTCTGGATTTCTTGAATCAAATTCTGGGGCACGTCTTGATCCCAGGGCTAGCATGCCCAAAACTCCAGTAGCCATTGATGTCAACATAATCAAATTTTCAGTAGGATTTAATAGTTCTCTTTGTGCATGTTTCCTTAAACTTTCTTCTGCTATCTGAGGTCCCTTAGGCTTATTGCTTTTTTTAGCTACTTTCTTGGGTCTTATAATGTCTGTTGGTCTTTCCTTAGGGTACATTCTTCTTCTTGTTCTTAATGTGCTGGCACTAAGACTATCTTCTGACTGACTTTTGTTAGGCATTTTGGTAACAGGATTAGAGGATAGACAACTATCCCCTCGCAGTGGGCTCCAATTTGTGGGAAGGATAGTGAGTTCAGAGGAGAAAGTTGTCTTAGAGTTTTGTAGTTGAAGGTAAAAAGGATATTGTTTTTATTTTTTGTGTCATGTCACATTTTGTCTACTCTAGCTTATGTAATAAGTAAGAGTATTTTTGCTAATTAATTAAATAATTAAATGATAAAAAAAAGCAAAAATAGTAAGAAAATAAGAGAAACAAAGAAATAATCAAACTAAAGAAATGAAATGAAAAGAGGAAGAATATCAGCATTCTGCAGGTGGCCCAAAGGCTACCCCCACATCACCACACTACCAACACCATCAATCAATTATGAACAAGTCAACAACTTCTTCCTCTCCATCAAACAGTTTCTCCAAGCACAAACCAACAACCTGCCGTCATTCTACCATGCCCCTTACTAACAAATCACCGCTGATCAAACTTCCCCCATACAACAATTTGTGCTATTTGACCATCCCTTGGCCCAGCTATGAACTACTCTCATTGGGAATTCAGTGGCTATTACCGATTTCGACCTCTTCAGGGAGAATTGGGCTCTTTACCTTCATCTCCAACATACAGCCAATTAACAATTCCTTCAACTCCAAAACAATCTCAAGAATCTCAAAGAGTTTCTACTCCCTACAATACATCAACACCTCTTACACGCTGCCACATGAAGAGTACAACACTCAACAAACACAAGCCATCAGGACCCTAGCCTATCAACTGGATCTGACTCTGGAAATACTTCTGACAATACATAAGAAAGTGACACCAGCAATGACAAAACTGCTGAATGACTGGAAACTGACAACATCACAGAAAGAACTAGATGAAATTTGGATGATCCTCATGGAGATCAAGAACTACGAGACCTTAGGAATGCACCCCCCTTCATTACAGACAACGCACAATGCTTTGTCTATGGCCAATATGACTATTTCCTTGACCAATGTGCTGATTATGTCTGCAAAAGATGTAATCAAAGAAACCCTAGTCACTATGAAAAGTTCTGCCTCCTCTAACCATGATGACCCCAACCACGATTTGCTGTGGCAAAAAGACAAACACAATGAGCCAAAATCAATTATCCAAACCTGTTCCGAAACAAGCCACTTTCCACTTTCATTCTTGGTCTCACTCTAACTAAAAGACGACTCTTGGAACATTTTCTCACTGAGGCCCCAGAGGATCAACGTTGTTCAACTCCTTGAAGATGCAATAAACAAGTCCTCTTCAGAAATGTACTTCCAACCAGTCACACCATTGTGTTCTTCTCTACTTCCAACTCTCAAAGACCCATTCTTTGACATCTTTCTACAAGACGATCTTAACAAAATAGACAACAAAACTGGGAAGACAACAACAGAGACTACTACAACAACATTGACAATGTCGCCTGGTCTAACATCTTGGGAGAGCCCATCAGATATTAAATTTGATGTCCTCATCGAATTGAACAAAGGGGATTATGTTATGAATGTCAAGTGGAATTACAATTATTATCAACCATGGTCTGATAATAAGTGGTTAGTAGACAAAATGATGGCAATGCTAGATGAGGACATTATTATGCACTAATGCAAAATAATGTCTAAGGACTCTAAAAGGTGATGGACTCATAGAATGGACAGGACTCTTTGGAGAAATCTTGGACTATCTTTCTTTCTATTCTTGGACCTGTGCTAAATGGGACAATACCAGTGTCACGCTGTACAACAATTTAGGCAACATAAGTGACATTTTTTACAGTAATAACCAGAATCACTGGCTCGAGAGAAGAGTTTGGCCTCCTAGAAGTGTTCTCTAGACACCTAGTTGTGGACTCAAGCCTCTCGCTTGGATAGCAGAGTAGTGGCTGTGACCACCACTACACATACCTCATAAATGCTTGCCCAGGTACCCCGTATCAGATTATCAAACAGTTCTCCCTTCTAGAAGTGCTCTTGAGGATGGAAGCAAACTCAGCAGAATTACCACTGCCTAAGTAACATCATATTGTAGCCACTGGCGGTCCTATTTAAAGAAGAGTTACAATCAGATTCGGGCCATCATTACTAATAGCTAATTATAGCAAGATCAAGAGAATCAAACCATCATAAAGTTGCCTTGCAATGGCAGTAGAAGGAAACTAGAAGTCAGAGAAATGAGAATACATAGGAGAGGTAAAGAGAAGAACAGGGAAGCTGAAGAGAGAAGTAGTAGGAAGACTAGATAAAGGAAACGCGCTTGAGAGCAAGATGGCTCAAGATTACCATCTCTGCTTACAGCCCATCAAGAGTCTTGAGGTCTGACCATTATGTGAAGGAGGGTTCCTAGGGTAGGACTAGAAGAGCAGGGAGCAGTTAGCCAGTGTTCAGGAGGGGCGCCATCTCATCATTATGGCCTTGCTATATTTGGGAATTCAGAGGTTTCTTTGTCTCACTTTCTTTGTTGTCTCTTTGCTTTGTAATCATAATAAAATACTCTAGGGCACAGAGGGGAACTCAAGTATCATACCTCTCATCCTCATCACTCTCTGTTGCTCTAGGGCTTAACGGCTATTTTGGAGTATTTCTAGTTTTTCTAAGTGTTCTATTTTACTTTCTAAAAACCCACCAAAATCCTCCCTCAATGGGAATTCAAGCCCCAATGGACTTGGGCATTCACTTATGCTAGGAGTTAATAGTTCACTACATGTTATTGGAGTCAGCTTCCAGTTGTATGGTCAGCTGAAGAAGAGCCCACATGACGGCATGGGAGTTCTAGGTAATTCTGCTGTATTGACAGCAAGCCAGACTACTAGACTAGGTAAGGGCAGCAGTGTCATGACATGAGACAAACATGTGTCTTAGAGATTCTATTATGGTGAGATCTACCTTGAGTGGATTCTTAAATATGTTATTATCATTTCTTTTGGTCTTTTGAATTGTACCCCATTATTTCCCTTATTCCCAAGCTCTTTTTTATATTTGATCATCTCCCCAGTGCCTACTTGTTAGTGCACAACTGTGAAATATCTAGGGGATCTTTTACATTTCCATTTGTTATCACTTTTGTTCTGTGATCAGTTCCCTTTGATCCCCATCACTGGACTAACCTATTATTAGACACTGACTCAACTTGTCACCTTTACTCACTTCTGTCACTGGACTGTCACTTAACTAGTCATCTATAGTTATAACTAGTGTTATCACATTGTAACATAGTCACAATACCTAGTTAGGGTAAATACAGACCAGAAAGAGAAGGGAACAGCAAGTTCTCTCTTTCTGTATTCGCTCTGTAAAATCTTACTCTAAGGAATTGGTACTCTTACTTGTCTTAGGACAATCTCAAGAGTGCTATTCAAAGTCTTGTTGACATCTCTCCTCTGATATAACTTTACTGAAAACCTTAACCAGATCCTGTAACAAGGAGCGTGAAGATATCAAGTGTTAGATATAGGCTTCAAGTTAAAACGCATATTCAACTGAGAGGTCTAGAGTCTTAACAGACTCTGTCCCAAACTGGTCAAATCTGTCACTCTGACAAATCCTCTGCAAATTCCAGCCTCTGCCAAGCTTCTATGCTCAATCTGGGACCCTGGGTTTTTATGCCCATCTCTATCTCACTATCTGGATCGCCACTAATAAACTTTTGCAAAAGTTTGTTTCCATTATTCCATGATTTACTCACACCAAAGTCTATAGCCATAACTCTAATACTTCAATTTCTTACTCTTGTCACTAGGCAATGGGATGCCTAGTCTTAAAAGGGGGGATAAGGATCAAACCACTCCTCTGAAAGCACAAATTTTCATGCTAGACACAAATTTTATTCAAAACAAATTATAAAAAGAAAAAAAAAATTTTTTTCTACTCCATTGAACCACACAAATAATGCCAAAGTCCCAACTACTTCCTCTACCCTTTCCATTCCATCTCCTCCATCCTCAATAACCATTTTAGACTGCTCACTATTATACTCCATCTCCACTACCTCTTTGCCTTTTCCCTTGTCAATCCTCTCCACTGTCTTTGTTTCCTCCCCCTCTGAATGCCAGCCAGGAAATTAGGTTGTCCTCTAGAGTCTTTGACCTCATCTCTGTTATCCTCTCCAATATATCTGCAACCCTTTTGACCTGAATGACCAACTCGTCTATCTTCTCCAACTTCTCCAACACCTGCTCTTTCTACTCTATGTCCATTTGTTGCTTGGTCTTTCTTGCTTGTGCTTTCCCAGCTGTTTTTTCCTTGGCCTTTCTCCATATGCCATCTGTGTCGAAAGGCTTGCAATCTGCCTTTGCCTTGGCATAGGGAGAACAAGATATTGTATTCCTAAAACTAATTTAGCCAATGTATCTACTCCAAAGGATGCAAAACTCATAGAAGGTCCTATGGTAGACACAGTATACCAAAATTAGCACACTGCTCACAGGGATTTTCCTTACCAATTGGCTCTATTCCCAACTCCTTTGCCATTTCTTCCCTCTCCTGGTGTTGGTCCAAAGTCTCTTTGGGAAAATAATAGACTCATTGTCTTTTTGTCAGAGAAGGGAGATTAATCAGATTCATCTTCTTGTCTGATGGTAGAACTGCTGAAAGGGTGCAAAAGGGAATTGCATACTGGGACAAACAAAACAAAAATATGCCAGCTCCCAATCACATGCTAAAGGTCCAAGGGAAGAATATCAAAGTTGAAGGTTTATAAATAATTAGAGAAATAAGAATTATATGCAGCTCTAGTAAAATACATATTGGTGGTTGTTAAAGGATCGTAAGATCTCTCTAGATCATTATCACATAGCCTTCCTAAGGTGTCAACCTTTATACACCATGACAAAAGCTCCTCTGGAAAATACAGTTAGTTGATCACCCATGGACCCTTCACACTCAGTTGCCCCCCTTGTCTATACCCCCAACACTGAACCTTATGGGTGTGATGCAATCCAAGTGTGCACCTAGCCAAGCTTTCCCAGCCTGCTGTTCTCTCCAAAGCCTGCCCAAGTTGCATTTGCGTCTTTTCCCTAGATCGAGTTCTGGGTATATTCTGTGTTCTCCTCAAGACATCCCACTAGTCATAGTCTTCTTACTCTCAATAGATCCGCATTCACGATTTCAGAGGCAGTGTAGATAGAGGTAAGAGTTAAGAGGTTCTTCTCCAATCTAACTGTACTCTAGATACTATATTAAAATATTACAAAGCCCTGAAACTCAAAAAACAAAATATAAAAAGGGAAACTATTATTACTTTTAGGATTCCATTGCCTTCTTTCTAAGTCCTCCCAAATTCCCACTGATAACACAGTCCTCTCCTTTCTTTGTGATGACATGTTCCCTCACCAAGCCCTTCCCATCAAAGATGATGCGTCTTCATTGCTACTCCCTTCTAGAATATTCTTTTGTCTTTCCCTATTATGCTCTTGATGCTGCTCTGTAATTTGGACTTTATTGATTACCTGTTAAGCTGTTAGCAAGTCTCAATAAATGTCTAGTATCTCCAAGTCACATCCTAGAGGTCATTTATCTAAATATAATTGATCTAATGCCATTAATGCTTATTTATAAGCACAAAGTCTATCAGTCTAAGTTCTTCATCTGAGTAGTACTAGTTCTAGAGTACAACTTTACTATCTTTCTAAGTCAGTCTATTCAAAAGGTAAATCTAGAGTGTAATCTCTTAGTAACTCTCTTAGTAACCTGATACCAGTTCATTCTAATTGTCTCTTGAGGTCTCAACATGAGCTCTAGGTTGATTATCACCTGCTCAATATACTCATCATATAGTGTTATGTTCTGAGGATATAGAAAGGGTTCTAGAGCAAATTCTAATTGAGAATCTGTTGGTATAAAGTGTATCTATCACAAATGGTCACTTACTGATTTGTGATTGGTTGATTTGATATTCAAAAGCTTCAAAAAAGCAAAGTTAGACAAGCAGCAAATGATGTTGTTAAGTCTGAGGTCTAATCCTCAGACTATGAGTTCTTAAATACAGAAAAGTGATAGTCTGTGTACTAGGACAGATCATCACATGCTACTACCTATTGTTCTACATATGGTAGTGTCTTTGTACTGGAATAATGATAACCTAACCATATGGAGGCTGTCCTTTGTTCTAAGAAAAGGACAGATGACTATCTATGGGTAATTAATGAAG
>Ga0153965_1000003_pt1 | contig 28192 bp, 38 predicted proteins | sample TSFL049MetaG_FD_104707 | JGI IMG/M metagenome (GOLD analysis project Ga0153965, IMG submission 104707) | Attine ant fungus gardens microbial communities from Florida, USA - TSFL049 MetaG | ecosystem: Host-associated > Fungi > Mycelium > Unclassified | place: USA: Florida, Paynes | collected... | reverse complement strand
TTCCTTTTTATATTTTATTCCTTGAGTTTCAGGGCTTTGTAATCATTTTAATATAGTATCCAGTGTGCAGTTGGATAGGAGAGGAACCTCTTGACTCCTACCTCCATCTACACTGCTTCTGGAGTCGTAAATGCGAATCTATCAAGAGTAAGAAGACTGGGAATCAGTGGGGTGTCTTGAGAAGAACACAGAATATACCCAGAACTCGATCTAGGGAGAAGATACAGATGCAACTCGGGCAGACTTCAGAGAGGACAGCAGGCTGGGAAAGCTTAGCTAGGTGCACACTTGGATTGCATCACACCCGTAAGGTTCGGTGTTGGGGGTGCAGACAAGGGGGCAACTGAGTGTGGAGGGTCCATGAGTGATCAACTAACTGTATTTTCCAGATGAGCTTTTGTCACGGTGTGTAAAGGTTGACACCTTAGGGAGGCTATGCGACGACGATCTAGAGAAATCTTACATTCGCTTCACAACCACCAACATATATTTTATTGGAGCTGCGTATAATTTCTATTTTCTAATTATTTATAAACCTTCAACTTTGATTATCTCCTCTCAGACCTTTAGCATGCAATTGGGAGCTGGCACAGCATGGTTTTGTTTGTCCCAGTGCGCAATTCCCTTTTGCACTCTTTCACCGTCACAATGGATGACAGCACAGAGCTTGTACAAAGAAGAAGTGTAACTAGCAGGCCCAATTAACAGATCAGGACTTAAACAAAATACCTGGACTTGGTGTTTAGTCTCCTCCCTCAGTCTCTCCTAACTGAGAAGTCCCCTTTACAGCTAGGGTCCGCTATCCAAGAGGCTTGTGAGCACTGTGCTCACTAGTGAGGAAGATGAGAGAGTAAGTAGTGATAGGGGTATTCACTTGCAGCGCCGGTATTAAGCCAACTGCGCATAGAATGAATATGAGCAGGGATCGAGGTGATCAGTGCTTGGGAGTGGAATCAAGTTCTTTTGTTATCACTAAGTCTTGACAACTCAAGGACCACTCAAGGTGAGTGTTTAAAAAGAACTCGATGGAGTTCTCCATTAGATTAAACTACCTACTTATACTACTTTTACAAGTGGCTGTGTCCCTATTATTACACAATCACATGTCCTTCCAGAATATTCTATGATCACATGACAAGGTCATGTGATATGATTACCTAATTTCCTTTACTATTTATATCTTGACTCCGTTATATGACTTGATATTAGAGATCAGATGTTTAAATGCATGGGAAATTCTTTCCTCTCTAGGACTCTTATAACATCCTGTGCCATCGTGTGGGCTCTTCTTCAGCTAATCATACAACTGGAAGCTGACTCTAATGACACATAGTGAGCTATTAACTCCTAGTGTAAGCAAATGCCCAAGTCCATTGGGGCTTAAATTCCTGTCAAGGAAGAGGTTTGTTGGGTTTTTAGAAAGTAAAGTAGAACACTTAGAAAATTAGAAACTTACTCACTCAAAATAGCCATTAAGCTCTAGAACAACAGAGAGGGATGATAATGGGGGTATGATGCTTGAGTTCCCCTCTATGCCCTAGAGTATTTTATTATGATTACAAAGCAAAGAGACAACAAAGAAAGTAAGACAAAGAAAACTTCCAAATTCCCAAACATAGCAAGGCTGTAATAATGAGACAGTGCCCCTCCTGAATACTAGGTGACTACTCCTCACTCTTCTAGTCCTACTCTGGTGAAAGGGTGCAAAAGGGAATTGCACACTGGGACAAATAAAACAATGATGCACCAGCTCCCAATTGTATGCTAAAGGTTTGAGGGAAGATTATCAAAGTTGAAGGTTTATAAATAATTAGAGAAATAAGAATTATACATAGCTCCAGTAAAATATATATTGGTGGTTGTGAAAGGATCGTAAGATCTCTCTAGATTGTTGTCATATAGCCTCTCTAAGGTGTCAACCTTTACACACCATGACAAAAGCTCCTCTGGAAAATATAGTTAGTTGATCACTCATGAATCCTCCACACTCAGTTGCCCCTTGTTTGCACCCCCAATACCGAACCTTATGGGTGTAATGCAATCCAAGTGTACACCTAGCTAAGCTTTCCTAGCCTACTGTCCTCTCCAAAGCCTGTCTGAGTTGTATCTGCGTCTTCTCTCTAGATCAAGTTCTGGGTATATTCTGTGTTCTTCTCAAGACACCCCACTAGTTCTAGTCTTCTTACTCTCAATAGATCCACATTCATAATTCCAGAGACAGTGTAGATGAGGGTAGGAGTCAAGAGGTTCTTCCTCAATCCAACTGGATACTATATTAAAATATTACAAAGCCCTGAAACTTAAGAAATAAAATATAAAAGGGAAACTATTACTACTTTTAGGATTCCATTGTTGCCTTTTTGTTCTGAAGCTTCCCAAAATCTTATAGATGACATGGCTCTCTCCTTTCTTTGTGATAACACGTTCCCTCACCAAGTCCTTCCTATCAAAGATAACACGTCTTCATTGCCGCTTCCTTTTAGAATATTCTTCTGTCTTCCCCTATTATGCTCTTGATACTGCTTTGTAATTTGGACTTCATTGAGTACCTATTAAGCAGTTAGCAAGTCTCAATAAATGTCTAGTATCTCCAAGTTACATCTTAGAGATCATTTATCTAAATATAATTGATCTGATGCCATCAATGCTTATTTACAAGCACAAAGTCTATCAGTCTAAGTTCTTCATCTGAGTAGTACTAGTTCTAGAGTACAAGTTTACCATCTTTCTAAGTTAGTCCATCTAAAAGTGGATCTAGAGCATAGTCCCTCAGTAACTCTCTTAGTAACCTGATACCAGTTCATCTTAATTGCTTCTCAAGGTCTCAACACAAGCTCTAGGTCAATTATTACTTGCTCAATGTACTCATCATATAATGTTACGTTCTGAGAATATAGAAAGGGTTCTAGAGCAAATTCCAATTAAGAATCTGTTGTTATAAAGCTTATTAAATATTATCTTCCATAGAAAATTCACTTGCAGCATAACACTGGAAATCCTCCCTCACATGATGGCTAGGTCTCAAGCCTCTTGCCAGGCTGTAGATGGAGATGGCAATTTTGAGTTGTCTTGCCCTTGAGCGCATTATCTTTATCTAGCCTTCCTACTACCTCTCTCCTCAGCTTCTCTGGTCTTTTCTTCTACCTCCTCTATATCTTCTTACTCTTCCAGATTCCAATTTCCTTCTACTGCTGTTGCAATGTAACTCCACAGTGGCTTGACTCTCTTGATCTTGCTATAATTAGCCATCAGTGATGATGGCTCAGATCTGATCATAACTCTTCTATGAATAACACTACCAGCTGCTGAGGTATGACGTTGCTCAGGTCACGTTAACCTGTCTAAGTCCACTTCTGTCCTCAAGAGTACTTCTAGAAGGGAAATCTGTTGGAAATCTGATACAGAGCACCTGGGCAAGCATCTATGAGGTGTATATAGTGGTGGTCACAGCCACTACTCTGCTACTCAAGCTAGATACTTGAGTCCATGACTAGGCATTTAGCGGAACCTCTCTAGGAGGCTGAGCTCTTCTCTTAAGCCAGTTATTAGGGTGCAAATTGTCACTTATTTTGCCTAAATGTTTGTATGGTATAATATCTCTCCCCTACTATAAATGACTGCCCTCAGTCATCTTCTCATTTATCTGGCAACTCAGTTTATTTTGTATCAGGATCTCTGTCTTGGATCTCCAGCCCACAGGCTGTTCTTTTAGCTTGTATCCCAATGAGGTCAAGTCCCTTTCTCTATATGTCTGTCCTCGAGCATGCTTATGCATGTCTTCAGTCCTATGATATTCTTGCAATTTCTAGACCCAAAACTCTCTTGATCACTATCCATTAGATTATTCTTGACAGTTCCTTTTCTCAGGGTCTCTGTAGTTCCATTCTATTGTGTCAAGTTCGGAATTTGAAAGAACAGAAGTGGAAGATAATAGGTAGAAACTACACTCTGCTCTGGAGTAATGTGCAACGTTGGAGGGAAATGTACTTAGCAATAAGAGAAAGAAGGCTCCGGCGGCAAGACAAGGATGTCGGGGCAGAGAGTGACTTAATGAACAACCTTGGCTTCAACTTATGTGTTGCACCCCAGTCTCCGGTTGTGAGGTTGGTCACGTATTTTGGAGTGAAGAAAGTTTCCAAGACAGAGGTCCCAGAGAGTCGAGTGAAGGAGTTCGAGTGGACAAGATGGGCTTAGGACCAGATAACGTTAATTTACAGACTGCCGAATTACACTGTAACTACTCAGTACTTATAGTAAGTGCGGAATAGAAGGAGAGTAGTCTACTATGCTATCTTACTATTATTAATTTTAGGGGAATTATTAGGAGAAAGAAATTACATAATTATCATATTTCCGGAATATGACATATTGACCCTCTTGCACCCTATTCAAGATGCAAACTTAACTATTTCCTCAATAGATTCTTTATTTTTGGGTGTCTGCCTCTTTTGACATGACACCTATCTTTTCTCTTCTTTATCTGGTAATTCTGTGATCATGCTTGACATGTTCTTTGTCACCCTGCTATCTCATTCATTCTCTTTTATATTGCCTTTCACAGGCCATATCTTCTACATTCTGCCTATACAATTAGGCATAATGCTTGTCTGGTTCCACATGAGCAGTTTCTCCTGCAGGTCATTCTGATATATATATATATCTGATGTATCTCGTTTCTTTTTGATTCTGTAGTCCCATGTCTACTGCTGCTGAGTACAACTGACTGCTTTTATAGCGAGACAAACTTTGTTAATATATTGGTGGGTTATTCAAGGACCTTTCCAGCAAACAGTATGACACTCTGGTGTCTTATCTCTCTGGGAACTCTAGCACACCTCTCGTTCATGCCAGGATTCTCTCTTTTCTAAAATTGCAGCAGTTCCTACCTCTGTTCCTGTTGATATGGCTGTTACCCTTCTGGGTTCTCTGGCTGCATCTTCCTCTTCTGTGTCTGTTTGTCCCTGCAGACCAATTTATCTCTGATGAGGCTGCTGTGGCAGCTGCCATCCAAGCTGAGGCCTCTCTAAGTTCTCCAGATATGTCTTTTTTCTTTTTATGATCTTCTGTTTTCTGATCTCGGACCATTCTGTGGTCTCTATTATAGCCGCTATCACTCCAATCATAGTCTCTGGTCTTGTCTCCATCAACACTTTCAAGAAGCTTCCTCCTCTTCCTGATTACATTTTGTTTCCACCGTCTTCTCTTGTCATTCCCTCAATCATTGAAGTCCCTGATGATCCTGAGGTTAACTAACTGATCTCTGAGATTACTGAAGCAACTGCATTTGTCTCTAAAACACCTTTACAGGTCTCCTCTGCTCGTGCTGCCTATCCCTTCATTCCTGACGGGTCAAGACCCCTCGTTATATTATTTCTGAGTCTCCTAATGCCAGTCCTGCACCTCCATCTACACCTTTTGACTCTTCTAACAGTTTGATTATTTTTGCACCTATGTACCATTACAATTCAACCATTTCTATCTAGCCCATTGTAGGTCCTTCTCATAAACGAGGCGAACATGAAAAAAAGCCTCCAGCCACGTCTTCTCCTCCTAAAAAGCCTTGTCACAATAAAGTGTGTTAGTCTTTTCTTTTCTTTCTTTTTCTTTATTTCTTTTCTGATTGTTCTTTCCATCTCTTTAGCTTGTGATCTTTTGCAACTTTATGGGTTGCATTTGGACTATCCGTATCTCAATTTGGTCCTTGCTTTATTTGCGGTTCCCTCTATGGTGGACTTGGTAAGTCCATTCTTGGATTTCTTCTCTTATTCTCATTGCATTTTGTTCTCTTTCTTTCTAGGGTCTAATCAGAGACCTCAAGTGTCTCTCCTGTATTGTCTATAGTACTGAGGAGTATCATCCTCATCCCTAGCTTCCGATTCATCCTTTGACTACTTCTTGGGCTCGTTTCCTTGGCACTATTGACAGTAGTCTTTCTTGTATCGAGTACAACAAAGCACATACCTTGCACTGTTCCCATACAAAGCCAGCTGATGTCTCTCTCTTCTACACAGAATCCCTTTGGGTACCCAGCTTTGCTTTTACTCAGCATGAGCCCTTTTCTTCTCTATTCCTTGTTTTTCTATCTCTGATTTCTTTCTCTCCTTTTAGACATTATGTCTTGTCTTTGGACTCTCATATCTATGTGAAGTTCCACTTCCTATGCTTGAGGGGTATATCAATCTCTCATTTCTCAGTATTAAGCTCTTATTTCCAAATTCACCAAGGAATTGCTTGCCACTGAACGTTATTATCAGGAAAATTCTGATTTCTGGGTAGGTAGTAGTCTTGTGGCCAATGCTGATGCTCAGACTGCCATCTTTGAGGTCACTTGCCTTACCTCCTCCAACTTTGAAAGGGTTTCCAGTCCTAAGACTACCAAGCAGCTCTTTGAGTTTTACCAAACAATCAATAGTCTCTTTGGGCCTTTTCTCTAGACTACCAGTTATGATGACCACCTCCTTGAGGCTCAAGGATAGCATCACATGCATGCTGTCTCTGAGGCTCTTATTCTTTTTTGTTTCACATCCCCTGAGGTTGTTATCAAGAAGGAGAAGATAAGTAAAAAGAGCAAGGACAAGAAGAGAGCTCTCTAAATTCTAGTTTCCCATATTCTTTATGTTAGCTAGTTCTTTTTTGTTCTCTGGGTTATCTTGTGTCTGTTATGTTCTTTTAAAATATATGAGTCTCTTTTTCTGGTCTATCTGGCATATCCTCTAAGTTTCTGTTTGTATTTATTCTTATTCCTGTACCTTGTGGTACTTCTCTGATAATTCCAAATTATATGGCATAAAATTACCAGTCTCTGGTTTTAGTCACATCTTTCCATTTTCTCTCTCCTACTTTAAGCTAGTGTGTCCTTACACTTCTTATTATCCAGTGGAGTTGTCTCTGTTACAATATGCATTCTTTCTTTCTGGTGCCTACACATAGTGGTCCTCTTCAGCTCCATTATATGTTTGGCTGTATTTAATCTCTGTCTGCATTTCTTTTTGTTTTAGTTCTATAAGCTTCCCCTTTGGAGCAGGACATGAAAGAGGAGTTTATATAACCAGTTGTTCCTCCATTCTCTCCTTGCTTTCCTTCCCATGTCTGAGGTCAAAGGTGAGACTCTCAATGCTCATGTTGAGCTCTCTGATGCTGTTTCCAATGTTGTACACTGCAGTGAGCAGTTCAAGTACAATAAGTCCACTCTCGGCTCTATTGGGCATGCTGTCAACACTCTTGTTGACCCTATAGTACATTTTCTTTCTTTTAATTCTCTTATATTTTTGGCTCTGATCTGCTGTTTCCAGCATGTCTATCTAGATCAATTAGCTTGCGATCCCACTGTCTTAGCCAGAAGCGATTATCTTTATCTCTTGGTTATTATCTGATGTGCTTACGAACTCTTCCATTGCAAACACAATCTAACTTACATTGTTATGCTGCAAGTGAATTTTCTATGGAAGATAACATTTGATACACTTTATACCAATGAATTCTTGATTAAAGTTTGCTCTAGAACCCTTTCTATATCCTCAGAATGTAATACCATATAATAAAGACATTGAGCAAGGGAGAACCAAACTAGAGCTCATGTTGATACCTTGGGAGGCAAGCAGGATGAGCTGGCATTAGGTTTAGGAAAAAAGTCATAGAAGGACTATGCTCTAGATCCATTATAGGATGGAACCGACTTAGAGATATGGTAGACTGGGACTCTAGAACTAGTAGTGTTTGGATGATGGACTTAGATAAATAGACTCTGATTGCAATTAAGCATTGATGGCATCAGATCAATTATATTTAGATAAATGAGCCCTAGGACGTAACTTGGAGATACTAGATATTAAGTGGGGCTTACTGACTACTTAACAGTTAACTAAGAAAGGCCCTCTTACAAAGCAACATCAAAAGGAGTGATGGAAGACCAGGAAGAATATTCTAGAGAGAAGCGACGATGAAGACACATCATCTTTGATGGGAAGAATTTGATAAAGAGGACATGTCATCACAAGAACATGTCATCACTGGGAATTGGGACAGACTTAGCATAAGAAGAGGCTAAGGGAACATCAAAAGTAGTAATAGTTACCTTTTTATATTTTATTCCTTGAGTTTCAGGGCTTTGTAATCATTTTAATATAGTATCTGGTATGCAGTTAGATAGAAGAGGAACCTCTTGACTCCTACCTCTATCTACACTGCCTCTGGAATTGTAAATGCAAATCTATTGAGAGTAAGAAGACTGGGACCAGTGGGGTATCTTGAGAAGAACATAGAATATACCCAGAAATTGATCTAGGGAGAAGATACAGATGCAACTTGGGCAGGCTTCAGAGAGGACAGTAGGCTAGGAAAGCTTAGCTAGGTGTACACTTGGATTGCATTACACCCATAAGGTTCGGTATTAGGGGTGCAGACAAGGGGGCAACTGAGTATGGAGGATCCATGAGTGATCAACTAACTATATTTTCCAGAGGAGTTTTTGTTATAGTGTGTAAAGGTTGACACCTTAGAGAGGCTATATAACAATGATCTAGAGAGATCTTACAATCCTTTTACAACTACCAACATATATTTTATTGGAGCTACATATAATTCTTATTTCTCTAATTATTTATAAACTTTTATCTTTGATTACCTCCCCTTGGACCTTTAGCATACAATTGGGAGCTGGAACATCATTGTTTTGTTTGTCCCAGTGTGCAATTCCCTTTTGCACCCTTTTAGTATGCAGTACTTGAAATATTGATAGTGTGTGAGTTATCACTGGTAGCATCTTGAGCGCTATTCTCTGTCTGATCTGGCATAGATGACATGACTTAACATACCAAATTGCGTCCTTTTCTATCTCTGACCACCAGAAGTGCTGCTGTAGCATTCTGCCCATTGCATATGCTCCTCAGTGTCCTATCTCATCATGACACACTTTAAGCAGTTGCATCCTCTCTGATATTCCAATAACTAGCTAGGGATTCTCTCTGCTGGCATTCTTTCTATAAAGTTTCCCATCTTTTCTATCTAGCCAGTAGTGTGATGCTTACCATACAAATCTAGCTTGGTCTGTGGTCATGACTCCTAGTTCCGACTGGTCTTTAGTCATCAAGTATCTCTTGATCTTGGACAACATTTCTTCTTAATGTTTCATATGGTCACTATGCCAATTATCGTTATAGTTCCCTAGCTCTTCCTTCTCAGAATTATCTCTTGAGTCCTTATCATTCTCATCTCCCTTGGGCTCTGCAACTTTTGCAAAAACCTCTCTCAAAGTTTCTGACCCATTTTTAACTCTCACTTCTGACCTCCCTAAGGCTATTAAGGGATTGTTTAGTACAATTCCATAGTAAAATCCCTCTCTTGAGTCGATCTCCTCATAGAACTCTTCTAATCTCAGAGGGTCATTTCCTATAGGATCCTCTTTTCTAATGGTAATGTCTCTACCTCTATCTTCTGATCCATCTTTAAAAACTTCAGGAACTAGATCTCTAGAATACCATTTCCTTCTCGAGAGTCTGTTTGGTCCAAAAGTCTTTCTTTTCTTATAAACTAATTCAAAGAAAAAGTTCATTCTGATATAGTCCACCTAGCAATTGATCATCACATTGGGCATCTTTCCCAGATTATTTAGCATCCCTGCCAAATACTTGGCATTTGTCTCTACTATGAAGTCCCAATATCCCCAGAACAGATATACTTTCTACTTAAGGGTCCGTCTAAGACCACATAGCTCTCTCTTGGGTTGTGAATATCTCTGCTACCTCTCATTCATAAGGAGTGAATTGAACTTAACATAGTGTATATGCTTCAGTTTCTCCTCATCTCTCTGGTATATATAATATCTAACTGCTCTCTATGAAGTATCCACTGCTAGTACTAACAGTTGCTCGCTAGGAAACTTCGGGTTCCTAGTTTGAAAACATGACTTAATTAATGTTTTTAGATCTGATTGGGCTTTCTTTTGTACAAGACCCCACTTGAAGGTCACATCTTTCTTTATAACTTCATACAAAGGTAAGACCACCATTACAAAGTTTGGAATATGGTTATGATATTGTACTGCTGTTCCCAAAAAGGCTCTTATGTTGGTGGTGTCCTCACAAGGCCCCTAACGCATTATCTTGCCTATCATGTCCCTTGTAGGTCTCCTTCCCTTATAAGAACAATTAAAGCCCACAATAGTGATGTAGTCTTCACATATTTTTGTCTTGGAGCCTGAAAAAGTCTCTCCTGCGTACTTTATTCTCTGTAGTATCTGATTTACATTTTCCATGTGCTTGAAAATAAACCACCTTATCTCGGGGTTCTTTTCTAATACTTCTAAGGTACCACCTGGCTTTTTATATCTGGTAGTGGGTCCTTTGATGGGCATGTCATCTATATATGGCAATGTGTATTTGGGTATCTCATTACGTAGAATATATGTAACATCATTATGGAATATCGAAACTGAGTTCATCCATCCTATTGGTAACGTCACTAATCTCAAAGCTTCAAAGGGCATTTAAAACATAGTAAGGTCTCTCGAGCACTCTGTGAGCACCCTCTTGTCATACCCTATATACAAATCCAGTATCCCCTGCATGCTCTTCCTGTTAAGACTCTAGACCTCACAGTTGAATATATGTTTCAACTTGAAGCCTATATCTAATACTTGATACCTTCACGCTCCTCGTTAAAGGATCCGGTTAAGGTTTTCAGTGAAGTTATATTGGAGGAGAGATGTAAGCAAGACTTTGAGTAACACCCTTGAGGTTGTCCTAAGACAAGTAAGAGTACCGATCCCTCGAAGTAGTAAGATTACAGGGAGGAATACAGAAAGAGAGAACTTACCATTCCCTTCTTTTTCTGGTCTGTATTTATCTTAACTAGGTATTATGACTATGTTACAATATGATAACACTAGTTGTAACTAAGGGTGACTAGTTAAGTGATAGTCCAGTGATAGAAGTGCTAAAGGTGACAAGTCGAGTCAGTGTCCTAATAATAGGTTAGTCCAATGTTGTCCCATTTGGCATAGGTCCAAAAATAGAGAGAAAGATAGTCTGAGAATTCTCCAAAGAGTCCTGTCCGTTCTATGAGTCTATTGTCTCTTAGAGTCCTTAGACATTATTCAATGCATTACTGCATAATAATGTCCTTATCTAACATTGCCAACATCTCGTCTACTAACCACTCATTATCAGACCATGGCTAATAATAGTTGTAGTCCCACTCAATGTTCATAACACTTTCTGCAAAATGCATTGCTAATTCTTCTGTGACCAGAGACAATCCTGAGTGCACGATTGTTACTCTATTCAAGGGTTTGAGATTGTGTACATGTTATGACTTGGCAAAATGGCTAAGTCAATATTTAATATTCTTTTCCTTTTCTTTTCTTTTATTTTTCTTATTGATGGACGCGTGAGATAAAAGTGACTCATAAGGAAGCGCAGGACTTAGTATAGGGTTAGGGTCAGGAATTTGTATAAGTAGTGTAGGAAATCCAATGGAAACTCTATTGAGTTCTCTTTGTCAAACTCTGAACAAAGAGACAGTTGACTTAATTCCAGTCATCGGACTTTAGATGCTGACACTAGAACTCAATTTCATACTCTAAGCACTATCCACCTCAGATCCTGCTCAATCTTTACTCTCATTCTTATCAACTCTTAGTCGCTGATCATCACGATCAGTAACCACCTCCATATATAGCTGGGCCCTTGGCTTAAGGGGACTTTGCAGTCAGTTAGGGACTGCAGGTGGAGATACAGTACCAAGCTCAGGTATTGCATTCGAGACCTGACCTCATAATTGAGTGGTGTTTAGTAAATACTTGTACCGTTCCTAGTATAAACCTTATACTGTGCTCCATTGTGAGTGATATATGCAGAGGAGTGACAGTTATCTCTTAAAGAGCCATCTAGATTAGAGATCCTATCTGTTGAGTAATAGTCTAACCATACTATTAGGGCAGTAGTTAGTAGGGCAGTAGGCATCTGGCTAGGTGAAGATCTTGTGCCCCAGCAGACATAGTCGTAACTAGTAAGATCAACTATTAAATCCGTACCCTCAGAGATGTCGCCACAATATCTCAAACCCAATATAAAACTCTGCTGAGCAACCTGCTCAAAGAAAAACACGCCCTCACCAAACTGAGGGTAGAACTAGAAGGAAGAAAGGAGAAGCTGTGTCAATGTTGCAAAGGGTTCAGGCACCTGGCCTGAAATTGCAGAAAGTTAAAAGAGGAAGGAAAGGGGACAGTAGTTCCCCAAAATAAGTTTGAAGTATTGGGAAGTAGAGTGATGTAGTGTAGAGTTGAAGAAAGAGTAGTAAGAAATATGAGAATGGTAGTAAGGTGTTTTAGGTGTAGAAAAGAAGGACACAAGTGTAGGGAGTGCCCATTGTGGATAAAGAGGAGGAATGAGGAGAGAGCAGTGCGTGTGGCAAAGCCACAAAAGGCACAGCAAGAGAAGAGGCTGGCATACCCTGTAAAGAGAAAAGCGCAGGAAAGAGAAAGGAGATTAAGGAGAGTAGAAGGAAGCAAAGCGACATGCGTGGCTAGGCCACAAGAAGCATAGCAAGGGGAGTGGAGGAGAAGTTCATGGGAGGATTTGAGGAAGAGAACAGAGTAGTACTATGGACCAACAGTGCCACAGGATGCAGAGTTGTAGAAGTTGGGATGGCGTGGCCAAGGAGCCGTCGTCATATATCTAAGGTGCCCAAGATGTGGCAAAGGGGGATGCTACGCGGAAGATGATCAGGGACAAGGAGTGCTCCTCTATTGGAAGAGGGAGAAGATAAGTTAGTGTGGATGCAAAGGAGGAAAGGAGCAGAGTGGCGTGCGAGCAAGGGACTTGAGAGGCGCAGCAAGAGAGGAGAAGGCAGCATGGTCCAGAGAGACAAAGGTGCAGCAAAGCAGCGCATGGTCAGAAGAACTAGAAAGCGCAACAAGAGAGGGGGGTAGCCAACAGGAGGTCAGGAGAACCTTCAAAATGTTGAGAGAAGTGTGGTTGAATATTGGAGTGGAGAAGATAGATACGCATGAAGGTATAATGATAAAAGCGCTCTTGGACAGTGGCGCAATGGGGATATTTATGGATAGGCAGACAGTAGCTAGGCATGGGTTCAAGCTACAGAAGTTAGAAAGACCATTAGTCGTCAGGAATGTAAACGGCACCAACAATAGTGGAGGGGCCATTACGCACCAGGTGGAGTGTAATGTATTCTACAAAGGCCACATGGAAAGAATGAGGATGGACATATACAATCTGGGAAAAACAGAAGTGATATTGGGCATACCATGGTTAGCAACCCACAACCCAGAAATAAACTGGGAGACAGGGGAAGTTAAAATAACAAGATGCCTGCCCTTGTGTGGTAGAAGGAGTCAAAAGAAGGAGAAAGTCAGGATAACAGCGACAGAGAAAGAAGAGAAAATCATCCAATAGGCAATAGATGACAAAGAAGACTGGGGAAGAGAGGAAGAGATAGAAGAGGACCACAGAAAAATCAAGAAAATGGTCCCAAAGAAGTTTTTGAAGTAAAGAAAAGTGTTTGGGAAGGTGGAATCAGAGAGAATGCCAACAAGGAAGATTTGGGATCATGCCATAGATCTCAAGGAGACATTTAAACTGTAAAAGGGAAGGATTTATCCTCTATTCAAAAATGAGAGGGAAGAAGTCCAGAATTTTGTGGAAGACCAGTTAAGAAAGGGGTATATCAGACCATCAAAATCCCCCCAAACATCGCCAGTATTCTTTGTAGGCAAGAAGGATGGTAGTAAGAGGATGGTGATGGATTATTGTAACCTAAATGACTAAACGATAAAGAACAACTACCCGCTCCTATTAATTACAGAATTAATTGACAATATGGGGAGTAAGAAAGTATTCATGAAGATGAATCTTAGGTGGGGGTTCAACAACATCAGGATAAAAGAGAGAGACAAGTAGAAGGGAGCGTTTACAACGTACATAGGCTCATTTGAACCAATGGTCATGTTTTTCAGAATGACAAATTCACCAGCGACATTTCAAGTAATGATAAATGAAATACTGAGAGACTTGATTAACAAAGGAAAAGTGGCAGCGTTTGTGGATGATGTGTTGGTAGGAACAGAGATAGAGGAGGGATATGATAAAATAGTGGAGGAAATACTGAAGAGATTAGAGGAGAATAACTTGTACATCAAGCCAGAAAAATGTGTGTAGAAGGCAAGAAAGATAGGATTCCTAGGGGTCATCATAGGACCTAATGGGATAGAAATGGAAGCGGAGAAAGTAAAAGGAGTACTTAGTTGGCTACAACCAAAAAATGTGAAAGACATCAGAAAGTTTTTGGGCCTTGCAAATTATTACAGGAGGTTCATTAAAGACTTCACTCGAGTAGCAAGACCAATGAACATACTTACGTGGAAGGATGAAAAGTGGCAGTGGGAGGAGACACAGCAAAAGGCATTCGACAAGTTGAAATGGGTCTTTACAACAAAACCAGTACTGGCAGCCTCAGATTTAGACAAGGAATTTAGGGTAGAAGCTGACGCTTCAAACTATGCAACTGGAGGAGTACTATTAATGAAGTGCTTAGACGAAAAGTAAAGACCAGTTGCTTTCATTTCAAAATCTCTAAGTGATACAGAGCAGAACTATGAGATTTATGATAAAGAGATGTTAGCAGTAGTTAGATGTCTAGAGGCATAGAGGCATTTCCTGGAAAGAGTAGTAAAGAAATTCGAGATTTGGACAGATCACAAAAACCTCGAGTACTTTATGAAGGCACAAAAGCTAAATAGGAGACAAGCAAGATGGGCCTTGTACCTATCTAGATTTAATTTTATGCTGAAACATGTTCCTAGGAGTAAAATAGGGAAGGCAGACAGCTTGAACAGAAGGCCAGACTGGGAGATTGGAGTAGAAAAAGACAATGAGGACGAGACGTTGGTGAAACCAGAGTAGTTGGAAGTGAGGAAGACAGAAGCTGTAGAGATCATAGTAGACGAGGTAGATCTACTAGAGGAAGTTAGAAAGTCAAAGGTAAAGGATGACGAAGTAGTGAAGGTGGTAGAAGAAATGAAGCGAGCAGGAGTAAGAATGCTGAGAGATGAAGAGTGGAAAGAGGTAGACAGCATCTATAAGGGGACATCTAGTATCACTTAGATAACCTGGTAGGGTTTGCATCATCTAGTGTTCCCATGGATCCTCAGAGTCCGTGGTACATAGTTCCTATTATCCTCTAGTTTGGGTCTCCATCATAGATACTACATAGCTATATCTGGTAGTGTAGTTATTATTGTCCGGTGCATATGACTATGGCAATGGTGCACAGACTGGCTAGTCTAGTATAAGTAGCTAGTGGTGTATGGTAGGATACCTTACCTCAACAATGATTGAAGCTCCTGGGCTATCCATCGCTTCTTCTTAAGACGCTTGCTTTACTCTACTGCAGTGTAACTGGGTGCCTCACCAAGTGTGCCCCTTACAGCATCATGTATAAAGAGGAAAAAGTCTATGTGCCAAAAGATGAGAAATTAAGGGCAGAGATAATTAGACTATATCATGATATGCCAATTGGAGGGCATAGGAGGCAATGAAAGACAGTAGAATTGGTCACTTGTAACTTTGGGTGGCCAGGGATTACAAAGGAGGTGAAGAGATATGTGGAAGGGTATGATGCCTGTCAGCGCAATAAAAACCACACAGAACAGCCAGTGGGCAAGTTAACCCAACTCTATTCCGAAAAAACCTTAGACACACATATTGGTAGATTTTATTACTAAGCTGCCTTTAGCACAAGGATATGATAGTATTTTAGTAGTAGTAGACCAGCTAACTAAAATGGTCTACTTTATACCAACTACAGAGAAAACATCGGCAGAGGGATTGGCAAGGTTGTTTAGAGACAATGTGTGGAAGTTACATGGTCTGCCTGAGAGCATTATATCAGACAGAGGACTACAGTTTGCGGCGGGGTTAATGAGAGAGCTGAATGAGATATTGGGGATCAAGAGTAAATTGTCCATGGCATTCCATCCTCAAATGGACAGACAAACAGAAAAGGTGAACCAAGAGTTAGAGCAGTACTTAAGAATGTTCATCGATCACAGGCAATAACAGTGGCCAGAATAGTTGGGAACCGCAGAGTTCACATATAATAATAAAGCATACTCAAGTACCAAGACGTCACCTTTTAAGGCAAATTACGGACAAGATCCCAGGATGGGGTTCGAGGAAAGGAAGAAGGAGAAATATGCAGGAGCAGAGAAATTCATCGAGAAGATAAAGGAAATACAGGAGGAAGCAAAGGCAGCGCTAGGAAAAGTATAAGCAAACATGAAGAAATATGCTGACAAGAAAATATCAGACATGAAAGAGTATAAAGTAAGGGACTTGGTCATGCTCAGCACTAAGGACCTGAAATACCAGATGGTCAGGAGGAGGACAGAGAAGTTGATAGAAAGATTTGTTGGTCCTTATAAAATCAAGGAAATAGTATCATCAAATGTGGTTAAGTTAGAACTACCTAGTACAGTAAGAATACATCTAGTAGTAAACATTAGTAGAATACGACAATATGTAGAACAAGTAGAGGGGCAGAAGAAGGAGCAACCGGCTTTAGTTATAATCAAAGAAGAAGAAGAATGGGAGATAGAACGAATACTAAATAAGAGAAAGGTTAGAGGTAAAGACAAGTATTTAGTACGTTGGAAAGAATTCATGGCAGAGTCAGACACATGGGAAGACAGGGAGAATTTAGAGAATGCAAAAGAAGTGATCAAAGAATTCGAGAAAAAGTACTGGCAAGATATGAAAGATATGGCGCAGCAAGAGCACAAAAAAGGAACGTTCCAATAGAGAGAATTGCCAGGAAGATTCACAGCAAGGAAACTATTTGGGTGGTCAGACAGACAGTACAACCAAGAATATTGGGGAAGATTGGAAAGAAACTAGAGACGATGGAAGGGCAGGAAACTAGTAAAAAGAGAAACGATAAAGACAATCCCAGAAGAAGAAAAAACTGAGAAAGAAAAATCAGGAGTCTGAGAATGGACAGAGGAAAATGAAAATGAGATGGGCAACATGGTTAACCCATACTATGAATTGTAGGGAAATTCCTCAGGACGAGGAAACTTAAGAGGAGGGTGGTGTCATGACTTGGCAAAACGGCTAAGTCAATATTTAATTTTCTTTTCTTTTATTTTTCTTATTGATGGACACGTGAGATAAAAGTGACTCATAAGGAAGCGCGGGACTTAGTATAGGGTTAGGGTCAGGAATTTGTATAAGTAGTGTAGGAAATCCAATGGAAACTCTATTGAGTTCTCTTTGTCAAACTCTGAACAAAGAGACAGTTGGCTTAATTCTGGTCATCGGACTTTAGACGCTGACAGCACAATACACAGGCTCTTTCCATCTTTCTTAATAACACAAAACTACCTTAAGCGGTATAAACTGTTTAAAGGCTCATATATACCCACATTTATTTTCCTCTTGATTATACTGCAGACCTCGTCATGTATTGCTGGCGGTATTCTGAATGGTCTCTTAATCCATGGTATATATGCTACCATCGGTATCTCTATTGCTGGGAAATATTCTTCCTTGAACTTCTCTCTTTTATTATCTTCCTAAGCAAATGCCTAGTTCTGTTCTGCTACTATTCAATGCATGAGCTTATGCTCTTCTGGCCACAACAAATTGGACATATGTTCTAAATCCAGCTTCTCTTTTCTCTCCGCCTGTTAGGAATAACTCCAGGAGAGAAATTTACTCTAGGGGGGGCTTGGCCTCAATGACTAGTTGTGCCCACCTCTATACTTGCCCCTTCTGGATTTCAGTAAGATTATATTTAAGAGAAAAAAGTAAGAGTGACAAGCAGAGTAGAGTTTTCCCAAGGGAGAACGAAACTAAGGTAAATTACAATAAATTGGATTATTAAATAATTTGGAAGATTCTAGGGTAGCTAATAGTCAGGTGACTAAGACATGCATGCATGTCACAGTGTCACCATTGTGACAGTATCCCCTCCTTATGATTACACCCTTATGGCTGCAAATTAGCTCATAGTTCCCTTGTTTGTGACTAGCAGTTATCATGACTTGGCAAAACAGCTAAGTTATTATTTATATTTCTTTTCTTTTCCTTTTCTTTTATCTTGGACTTACTACACAGAAGGAAGTGTAGGAAAGTGTCATATCACAAGTGTCACATGGTCATAGTCACATGATAGGAAGTCACAGCATCACATCACATCATGTTACATGATAGGCATAGGAAAGAAGTGCACAGACCATGTAGTAGTTGTATAAGTAGTATAGAGAATTTAACGGGAACTCTATTAAGTTCTTTTTGTCAAACACTGATAAAGGAGCAGTTGGCTTAATTCCGGCTTTGGAAGTTGGCTAGTCTGACATTAGAACTCAATTCCACATTGCAAGTACCATCTACCTTGGACTCTGCTTAATCTTACTCTCATATTATCAACCCTCAGTTGCTAATCACCACAATCAGTAACCACCTCTATACATAGCTGGGCCCTTGGCTTAAGGGGACTTTGCAGTTAGTTAGGGACTGCAGATGAAAGTGTAGTACCAAGCTTGGGTATTACCACTAAGACCTGACCTTGCAATCAAGCAGTGTTTAAGTAGTGTACTTGTCCATTTTCTTGGTATAAACCTCGTACTGCACTCCATTGTGAGTTGGTACACACAGAGAATTGATGGTTACCACTAGTGGGCCATCTAGATTAGGGATCTCCCCCATGGAGTGATAGTCTAACCATAGTATTAGGGCAGTAGGTGTCTGGTTGGGTAAAGATCTTGTGCTCCAACAGACATAGCATTAAGTAAGATTGAACTATTAATTCTGTACCCCCTTGAGATGTTATCATTATGTCTCAAGAACAATACAACACTTTGTTGAGCAACCTGCTCAGAGAGAAACGTACTCTCACCAAACTGAGGGTAGAATTAGAGGAAAGAAAGGGAAAACTCTATAAAAGCTACAGAGGGTTCGGGCATCTGGCCCAAAATTGCAGAAAAGGAAAGAAAGAAGAAACAGGAGTAGCGACATCCCAAAATAAATTCAAAATTTTAAGTAATAGAGTGATACAGTGTGGGGTTGAGGAAAGAGTAGTAAGGAGCATGAGAACAGTAGCTATAAGGTGTTTTAAGTGTAGGGAGAAGGGACATAAGTGTAGAGAATGCTCTTTATAGGAGAAGAAGGCGAAAAGAGTGGCACGCCCCGATGGAGAAAAAGCACACCAAGAAGAAAGGAGGCCAGCATGTTCCATCAGGGAAAAGGCATAGAAAGGAGAGAAAAGACTAAAGAAAATGGAAGGAGAAAAGGCGGCATGTCCTATAAAGGCAAAAGTGTAGCAAGAATGGAGGAGGAGCTCGATGGAAGAGCTAAGGAAGAGAGCAGAGGAATATTGCAGAAAAGACGTCCCACAAGAGGCACAACTATTAGAAATAGGGTAGATGACCAAAGAGATAGTAGTATCATACTTGACTTGCAAGTGCAGAGAGAAAGGGTCTTATATAGAAGACAACTGGGGGCAAGGAGTGATCCCCTTTTGGAAATGGAAAGAATTAAGCTAGTGTGGATGCAAAGGGAAGACAGAGGGAAAAGCGGCGTGGCCCAGAGAGGCAAAAGTGCAGCAAAGTGGTGCATAGTCAGGAGAACCAGAAAGCACAGCAAGAGAGGGGGGTAGTCAAAAGGAGGTCAGAAGAATCTTCAAAATGTTAAGAGAAATGTGGTTGAATATTGGAGTAGAGAAAATAGATATACATGAAGATGTAATAATTAAAGCACTCTTGGACAGTGGTACAATGGGGATATTTATGGATAGACAGGCAGTAGCTAGACATGGTTTCAAGCTACAAAAGTTGAAAAGACCAATAGCTGTCAGGAATGTAGATGGCACAAATAACAGCAGAGAGGCCATTACATACCAAGTAGAGTGTAACGTGTTTTATAAAGGCCATATAGAAAGAATGAGAATGGATGTGTATAATCTAGAGAAGACAAAAGTAATTCTAGGGATGCCATGGTTGGTAGCACATAATCTGGAAATAAAATGGGAAACTGGGGAAGTTAAGATGACGAGGTGTCTGCTCCTATGTGGTGGGAAGAGTCAGAAGAAAGAGAAAGTCAAAAGAGTAGCAACTGAGGAAGAAGAGAAAATCATCTGTTGGGTGATAGATGATAAAGAGAATTGGGGAAAGGAAGAAGAGATAGAAGAGGACCATAGGAAAATTGAAGAAATGGTCTCTAAGAAATTTTTAAAGTGGAAAAAAGTATTTGGGAAGGTAGAGTTCAAGAGGATGCCAATTAGAAAGATTTGGGATCATGCAATAGATCTCAAAGAGACGTTTAAACCATGAAAAGAAAGAATTTACCCTCTGTCCAAGAATGAGAGAGAGGAGGTTCAGAACTTTGTGGAAGATCAGTTGAGGAAGGAGTATATTAGGCCCTTGAAATTGCCTCAGATATTACCAGTGTTCTTTGTAGGCAAAAAGAACAGAGGAAAGAGGATGGTTATGGATTACCACAATCTGAACGACTAGACAGTAAAAAACAATTACCTACTACCATTAATTACAGAGTTAATTGACAATATGGGTAGCAAGAAAGTGTTCACTAAAATGGATCTAAGATGGGGATTTAATAACATACAGATAAAGGAAGGAGATGAGTGGAAGAGAGTATTTATGACACATGTGGGGTTCTTTGAACCAACGGTCATGTTCTTTGGGATGACAAACTTACCAGCCACATTCCAGGCAATGATGAACGAGATCTTGAGAGATTTGATAAATAAAGGAAAGGTAGCAGCATTTGTAGATAACATGTTAGTAGGAACGAAAACAGAGGAGGAACACAACAAGATTGTGGAGGAAATATTAAGGAGATTAGAGAAAAACGACTTGTATATCAAGCTGAAAAAATGTGTGTGGAAAGCAAGAAAGATAGGGTTCCTAGAAGTTGTTATAGGACCCGACAGCATAGAGATGGAGAAGGAAAAAGTAAAAGGAGTACTTAGTTGGCCACAGCCAAAAAATATGAAAGACGTTAGAAAATTCCTAGACCTTGCAAATTACTATAGGAGGTTTATTAAGGATTTCACTCAAGTAGCAAGACCAATGAATATGCTAACAAGGAAAGACGAGAAGTAGACATGGGAAGATAGCCAGAAAAAGGCATTTGAGGAGTTAAAATGGATTTTCACAATGAAACCAGTTTTAGCAGCACCAGACTTAAACAAAGAGTTTAGGGTAGAAGCTAATACTTTGAATTATGCTACTGGAGAAGTACTCTCGATGAAATGCTCAGATGAGAAATGGAGACTAGTTGCTTTTATTTCAAAATCTCTAAGTGATACAGAACGAAACTATGAGATTCATGATAAAGAAATACTAGTAGTAGTCAGATGCCTAGAAGCATGAAGATACTTCCTGAAAGAAGCAATGATCAAATTTGAGATATAAACAGATCAGAGGAACCTCGAATACTTCATAAAGGTGAAAAAGTTAAATAGGAGACAAGCCAGATGGGCATTATACCTATCTAGATTAATTTTATGCTAAAACATGTTCCAGAAAGCAAGATGGAAAAGGCAGACAGTCTGAGCAGGAGACCAGACTGGGAGGTCAGAGTGGATAAAGACAATGAGGACGAGACGTTGGTGAAACCGGAATGGTTGGAAATGAGGAAAACAGAAACAGTAGAAATTATAGTAGACGGGGTAGATCTACTAGAGGAAGTTAAAAAGTCAAAGGTAAAAGATGACGAAGTAGTAAAGGTGGTAGAAGAAATGAAGCAGGCAAGAGTAAAGATGAGGAATAGAGAGAGGTAGACAGTATCATGTATAAAGAAGGAAAAGTCTATGTGCCAAAAGACAAGAAATTAAGGGCAGAAATAATTAGATTACACCATGATACGCCAATAGAAGGGCATAGAGGACAGTAGAAGACAGTAGAACTAGTCACTAGGAACTTTTGGTGGCCAGGGGTTACAAAGGAAGTAAAGTAGTATATGGAGGGATGCAATGCCTACCAAAGGAATAAAAACTGCACAGAACAGCCAGCAGGAAAATTAATACCAAACTCTATTCTAGAAAAACCTTGGACATATATATTAGCAGATTTTATCACTAAACTGTCCCTAGCATAAGGATATGATAGTATTCTAGTAGTAGTAGATCGACTAACTAAAATGGTTCACTTTATACCAACTATGGAGAAAACGTCAGCAGAAGGTTGTTATGACTTGGCAAATCGACTAAGTCATTATTTATATTTCTTTTCTTTTTCTTTTCTTTTATTTTGGACAGGCAAGATAAAAGTGACTCATATGGAAGCGCAGGACTTTAGTGTAAGGTTAGGGTCAGACATTTGTATAAGTAGAGTAGAAAATCCAACAGGAACTCTATCAAGTTCTCCTTGTTAAACGCTGATAAAGGAGTAGTTGGCTTAATTCCAGCTTTGGAGTTGGCTACTCTGACATTAGAACTCAATTCCATGCCTAGAGCACCGTCCGCCTTGGACCTTGCTCAATCTTACTCTTATCTTATCAACCCTCAGCTACTGATTATCATGATCAGCAGCCACCTCCATACATAGCCGGGCCCTTGGCTTAAGGGGACTTTGCAGTCAGTTAGGGACTACAGGTGGAAGTGTAGCACTAAGCCTGGGTGTTATCACTGAGACCTGACCTCGTAAATGGATAGTATCTAGTAGAATACTTGTCCTTTTCTTGGTATAAACCTCGTGCTGCGCTCCATTGTGAGTTGGTACACGCAGAGGAGTGACGGTTATCTCTTAAGGAGCCATCTAGATTAGAGATCCCATCCGTTGGGTGATAGTCTAACCATAGTATTAGGGCAGTAGTAAGTAAGGCAGTAGGTGTTTGGTTGGATGAAGATCTTGCACCCCAATAGACATAGCATAAGTAAGATCAATCATTAACTCCGTATCCCTTGAGACATTATCATAATGTCTCAAACACAATACAAATGACTTATGAGCAACCTGCTCAATGAGAAGCATGCCCTCGCTAAATTAAGGGCAGAGTTAGAAGAAAGAAAGAGGAAATTGTATCGATATTGTAAGGAGTTTAGGCACCTGGCCCGAAACTGCAGGAATAGGAGAGAAGAGTAAAAGGGGACTATCATTCCCCAAAATAAATTTGAAGTATTGAGTAGCAGAGTAATGCAGTGTAGGATAGAAGAAAAGACGATAAGGAGCATAAGGAGGTTAAGAGTGAAGTGTTTCAAGTATGGAAAAGAAGAGCACAAATGTAGGGAATGTCCTCTATCGGAGAAGAAGGAGAAAAGGGTGCCCCAATGGGGGAAAGGCACACCAAGAAGAGAGGAGGCCAGCGCGTCCCATTAGGGAAAAGGCGCAGGAAGGAGAGAAGAGGTTGAGGAGGATAGAAGAGAAAAAGGCAGCGTACTCTGTAAAGGGAGAAGCACAGCAAAAAGAGTGGAGGAGGAGTTCGTGGGAGGACTTGAGAAAAAGGGCTGAATGGTACTGTGGACCAACAGTGCCACAAAACGCGGAATTGTAGGAGTTGGGGTAGTATGGCCAAGGGGCTATCGTCATATATTTGAAGTGCCCAAGATGTGGCAAAGGAGGATGTTACACGGAAGACGACCGGGGACAAGGAATGCTCCCCTATTGGAAGAGGGAGAAGATAAGTTAGTGTGAATACAGGGGAAGAAAGGAACAGAGCAGTGCACAAGCAAGAGACTCAAGAGGTGCAGCAAGAGAGGAGAGAGCGGCGCAGCCCAGAGAGGCAAAGGTGCAGCAAAGCGGCGCATGGTCAAGAGAACCAGAAAGTGCAGAGAGAGAGAAAGAGAGCGGCGCGCCCACAGAGAGGAAAAGTGCAGCAAGAGAGGGGGGTAGTCGAAAGGAGGTTAGGAGAACCTTCAAAATGTTGAGAGAAGTGTGGTTGAATATTGGGATAGAAAAGATAGACATGCATGAAGGTGTGATGATTAAAGCACTCTTAGATAGTGGTGCAACGGGGATGTTTATGGATAGACAGATGGCAGCTAGGCATGGGTTCAAGCTGCAAAAGTTGGAAAGGCCACTAATAGTCAAAAATGTGGATGGAACTGTGAATAGCGGAGGAGCCATAACATACCAAGTAGAGTGCAATGTGTTTTATAAAGGACATGTAGAAAGAATAAGAATGGACATGTGTGACTTAGGAAAAATGGAAGTGATATTGGGCATGCCTTGGTTAGCAGCCCACAACCCGGAGATAAATTGGAAAACCAGGGAAGTTAAGATAACGAGATGCCCACCCTTGTGTGGTGGAAGAAGTCAGAAGAAGGAGAAGGTCAAAAGAATGACCACAGAAGAGAAAGAGAAAATCGTCCACTGGGCGATAGATGATAAAGAAGACTAGGGAAGAGAGGAAGAAATAGAAGAGGACCACAGAAAAATCAAGGAGATGGTCCCAAGAAAGTTTTTGAAGTGGAGAAAAGTGTTCGGGAAGATAGAGTCAGAGAGGATGCTGACTAGAAAAATTTGGGATCATGCTATAGATCTCAAGGAGACATTTAAACCACAGAAGGGAAAGATCTACCCTCTCTTCAAGAATGAGAGAGAGGAGGTTCAAAACTTTGTGGAGAATTAGCTGAGGAAAGGGTATATCAAACCCTCAAAATTTCTGTAGACGTCGCCAGTATTTTTCGTTGGCAAGAAAGATGGAAGCAAATGGATGGTGATGGACTACCGCAACCTTAATAGCCAGACAGTGAAGAATAATTACCCACTACCACTAATCACAGAGTTAATTGACAACATGGGTAGTAAAAGAGTATTCATGAAGATAGATCTAAGATGGGGGTTCAACAATGTGAGGATAAAAGAAGAAGACAAGTGGAAGGGAGCGTTTACAATGCACATAGGCTCATTTGAACCGACGGTCATGTTTTTTGGAATGACAAATTCATCAGTAATATTTTAAGCAATGATGAATGAAATACTGAGAGATCTGATTAATGAGGGAAAAGTGGCAGCGTTTGTGGACGATGTGTTAGTAGGAACAGAGATGGAGGAGGAACACGATGAAATAGTGGAGGAAATACTGAAGAGGTTAGAGGAGAATGACTTGTACATCAAGCCAGAAAAATGTGTGTGGAAAGCGAGAAAGATAAGATTCCTAGGGGTCGTCATAGGACCTAATGGGATAGAAATGGAAGCAGAGAAAGTGGACGGAGTACTCAGTTGGCCATGGCCAAAAACTGTGAAAGATGTTAGAAAATTCTTAGGCCTCGCAAATTACTACAGAAGGTTTATTAAGGATTTTGCTTGAATAGTAAGGCCATTAAATATGCTGATGAGGAAGGATGAGAAGTGATGGTGGGAGGAGGCCCAGTAGAAAGCTTTTGACAAGTTAAAACAGGTTTTCACAACAAAACCAGTATTAGCAGCTCCAGACTTAGACAAAGAGTTTAGAGTAGAGGCCGATATCTCAAACTATGCTACTGGGGGAGTACTCTCAATGAAGTGCTCAGACAAAAAGTGGAGACCAGTTGCTTTTATTTCAAAGTCTCTCAGCGATACAGAATGAAACTACGAAATACACAACAAAGAAATGTTGGCAGTCGTCAGATGCTTAGAAGCATAGAGGCACTTTTTGGAGGGTGCAACAATGAGATTTGAGATCTGGACAGATCACAAAAATCTTGAATATTTCATGAAAGCACAGAAGTTAAATCGAAGACAAGCAAGATGGGCTCTATACCTATTGAGATTTGATTTCATGTTAAAACATGTTCCAAGAAGTAAGATGGGGAAGGTGGATAGTCTGAGCAGGAGACCAGACTGGGAAATCAGTGTAGAGAGAGATAACGAAGATGAGAAGTTGATAAAACCTGAATGGTTAGAAGTGAGGAAGACAGAAGTGGTAGAGATCATAGTAGATGGAGTAGATCTACTAGAGGAAGTTAGAAAGTCTAAAGTAAAAGATGACGAAGTGGTAAAAGCAGTAGAAGAAATGAAACGGGCAGGAGTCAAGATGTTGAGAGACAAAGAGTGGAGAGAAGTAGACGGCATAATATACAAAGAAGGGAAGGTGTATGTGCCAAAAGATGAAAGACTGAGGGCAGAGATTATCTGACTGCATCATGATACGCCAGTTGGAGGACATGGGGGACAATGGAAGACAGCAGAACTGGTCACTTGTAACTTTTGGTGGCCAGGGATTACAAAGAAGGTAAAGAGATACGTGGAAGGGTGCGACACCTGTCAGCGCAACAAGAACCACACAGAACAGCCAGCGGGCAAGTTAATGTCCAACTCCATCCTAGAAAAACCTTGGACACACATATCGGCAGATTTTATCACTAAGCTACCTTTAGCTCAAGGATACGATAGTATTCTAGTAGTAGTGGACTGGCTAACTAAAATAGTCCACTTTATACCAACTATGAAGAAAACATCAGCAGAAGGATTGGCAAGGTTGTTTAGAGATAACGTGTGGAAACTGTATGGACTGCCTGAGAGCATCATATCAGACAGAAGACCACAGTTCGCAGCAGGATTAATGAAGGAGTTGAATGGGATGTTAGGGATCGAAAGCAAGTTGTCAACGGCATTCCACCCTCAGACAGATGGACAAACAGAGAGGGTTAACCAGGAACTAGAGCAGTATTTGAGGATATTCATTGATCATAGGCAGGAACAGTGGTCAGAATAGTTAGGAATGGTAGAATTCGCCTACAACAATAAGGCGCACTCAAGCACTAAGACATCGTCCTTTAAAGCAAACTATGGGCAAGATCCCAGGATGGGATTTGAGGGGAGGAAGAAGGGGAAATACGCAGGAGCAGAGAAATTCATCGAGAAGATGAAGGAAATACAGGAGGAAGCAAAAGCAGCGCTAGGGAAGGCACAAGCAGATATGAAGAAATATGCTGACAAGAAGAGATTGGACGTAGAGGAGTATAAAGTAGGAGACTTGGTTATGCTCAGTACCAAGGATCTGAAATATCAGATGGTCAGGAGGAGGACAGAGAAGTTGACAGAAAGATTTGTCAGTCCTTACAAAATCAAGGAGATAGTATCATCGAACGTAGTTAAGTTAGAACTACCTAGTACAGTAAAAATACACCTGGTAGTGAACGTTAGTAGAATACAATGATACGTAAGGCAAGTAGAGGGACAGAAGAAGGAGCAACTGGCTCCAGTTATAATCGAAGGGAAAGAAGAATGGAAGGTGGAACATATACTAAATAAGAGGAAGATTAGAGGGAAAGATAAGTATTTAGTATGTTGGAAAGGATTTACAGCGGAGTTAGACACTTGGGAAGGAAGGGAGAATTTAGAGAATGCAAAAGAAGCGATCGAAGAATTCAAGAGAGAATATTGGCAGGATATGGAAGATGTAGCGCGGCAAGAGCGCGAAGAAGGAACGTTCTAACAAGGAGAACTTACAGGAAGGTTCACAGTGAAAAAGTTGTATGGATGGTCAGACAAACAATATGACCAAGAATACTGGGGAAGAATGGAAAGAAATTGGAGACGATGGAAGGGCAGGAGACCCGTAAGAAGAGAGACAATGAAGATAATCCTGGAAGAAGAAGAAGTCAAAGAAGAAAAATTGGGAGTCCGAGAATGGACAGAGGAAGATGAAAAAGAAATAGGCGACATGGTCAACCCATATTATGAGTTGTAGGAAAATTCCTCGGGACGAGGAAACTTAAGAGGGGGGTGGTGTCATGACTTGGCAAATCAACTAAGTCATTATTTATATTTCTTTTCTTTTTCTTTTCTTTTATTTTGGACGCACAAGATAAAAGTGACTCATATGGAAGTGCAGGACTTTAGTGTAAGGTTAGGATCAGACATTTGTATAAGTAGAGTAGAAAATCCAACAGGAACTCTATCGAGTTCTCCTTGTCAAACGCTGATAAAGAAGTAGTTGGCTTAATTCTGGCTTTGGAGTTGGCTACTCTGACAAAGGTCTAGCTAGGTTGTTCAGGGACAACGTTGAAAGGGGCAAATGGGATGTTGACTGTGACAAGCAAGTAGAAAAGGCGGTGACAGTTCCCAATTGCGTACTAAAGGGTTCGTGGGGAGAAAGAGAAAGTGGGAGTATCAGAAAGAAATTAAAAAGTGAATACGCAGCTTATTTGGAATCTAAGTTTAGAAGGAATGATGGGAACTCGATCTAGATCCTATCCGCATGGTGTCCCTAAGGTGTCCACCTTTACACAC
>Ga0153965_1000001_pt1 | contig 40488 bp, 39 predicted proteins | sample TSFL049MetaG_FD_104707 | JGI IMG/M metagenome (GOLD analysis project Ga0153965, IMG submission 104707) | Attine ant fungus gardens microbial communities from Florida, USA - TSFL049 MetaG | ecosystem: Host-associated > Fungi > Mycelium > Unclassified | place: USA: Florida, Paynes | collected... | reverse complement strand
TTTTCTTAGAACAAAGGACAGCCTCCATATGGTTAGGTTATCATTATTCCAGTACAAAGGCACTACCATATGTAGAACAATAGGTAGTAATCAGGTGATGATCTGTACTAGTGCACAGACCATTACAATTGTGTATATAAGGACTCATAGTCTGAGGATTAGACCTCAGTGTCACAGTTGTGCTATGGACCAGTAGTCACATACTGTATGGTTTACCACTACACAAAAAGGGCGACGTTAGCAAGGCTACTTGCTAACAAGGGTCCAGCTATTTATGTAGTTCATTTAAACAGGTATTTTGTTATACCTTCATGATACTATTTAGTAGTCACTTTTCTGTGACACTCAGACTTAACAACATCTTTTGTCACTTGTCTAACTTCACATTTTTGAACTCTTTAAAGTATCAAAGCACCTATCACAAATAGTAAGTGACCATTTGTAATAGAGGTGTTATCAAGCAGGGTGATACAATATGGAGTTGAAGAGAAGACAATTAGGAGACATGAGGTGGTTGTAGTTGAATGTTTTAAGTATGGGGAGAAGGGGCACAAGTGTAGAGAGTACCCATTATGAGAGAAGAAGGAAAGGGCAGTGCATGTGGTAAGGCCACAAAAGGTACAGCAAGAGGAAAAACTGGCGCACCCTATAAAGGAAAAAGTGCAGGAAGGAGAAAGAAGGTTAAGGAGGGTAGAAGAAGAAGAGGCAGTGCACATGACCAAGCCACAAGAAGCACAGCAAGGGTGGAGGAGGAGCTCAGTAGAAGAGCTAAGAAAAAGGGCAAAGAAACACTATGGAAAAGGTGTCCCAGAAGAGGCATGATTATTAGAACTAAAATGGTATACAAAGGAAGTAGTAGTGTCATACCTGACTTATGAAAGATGTGGAAGTCAGGGATGTCATGTGGAAGATAATAGAAGACAGGAAGTGATCTCCAGAAGAAAGCTGGAAAAAATAAAATGGTGTGGGTGTGTAAGAAAAGTAGTATGGCCCAGAGAGGCAAAAGCACAGCAAAGTGGTGCACAGTTAGGAGAACCAGAAAGCGCAGCAAAAGAGGGAGGTAGTCAAAGGGAGGTTAAGAGAACCTTCAAAATGCTGAGAGAAGTGTGGTTAAATGTGGGAATAGAGAAATTAGATACACATGAAGGTGTAACCATAAAATCACTCTTGGATAGTGGTGCCACAAGGATGTTTATGGACAAAAGGATGGCGGCTAGGCATGGGTTCAAGCTGCAGAAGTTAAAAAGACCGATAATGGTCAGAAACGTGGATAGAATAAACAATAGTGGAGGAGCAATCACCCACCAGATAGAGGTGAATGTCTATTACAAAGGTCATGTAGAAAGAATGAGAATGGATGTATATGACCTGGGAAAGATAGAAATAATCTTGGGAATACTATGGTTAGCAGTACACAACCCAGAGATAAATTGGGAGACAAGGAAGATCAAAATGATGAGATGTCCACCCCTATGTGGTGGAGTAAGAATAAAAGAGGAAGAAAGGAAGAAAAGGTGAAAGAGGGTAGCAACCCTAGAAGAAGAGAAAATCATCAGATAGGCGATAAATGACAAGGAGAATTGGGAAAAAGAGGAAGAAATGGAGGAAAACCATAGGAAAATTAAGGAAATAGTCCCAAAAAGATTTCTGAAGTAGAAGAAGGTGTTTGGGAAGGTAGAGTTGAAGAGGATGCTAACTAGGAAAATTTGGGATTATGCTATAGATCTCAAAGAGACATTTAAACTGCAAAAAAGAAGGATTTACCTATTATCCAAAAATAAAAGGGAAAAAGTCCAGAAATTCGTGGAGAATCAACTAAGAAAAGAATATATCAGACCCTTAAAATCACCTCAAATGTCGCTGGTGTTTTTCATGGGCAAGAAAGATAGCAGTAAGAGAATAGTAATGGACTACCATAACCTGAATGACCAGATGATAAAGAATAACTATCTGCTCCCATTGATCACTGAGTTGATCGACAACATGAGGAGTAAGAAAGTGTTCACCAAAATGAATCTCAGGTAGGGGTTCAATAATGTGAGGATAAAGGAGGGGAATGAATGAAAGAGAGCATTCACAATGCATATAGGTTCCTTCAAGCCAACAGTAATGTTCTCTGGGATAACAAATTCACCTGCTATATTCTAGGCAATGATAAATGAAATCTTAAGGGATTTAATTAACAAGGAAAAAGTAGCAGCATTTGTAGACAATATGTTAGTAAGAACAGAAACGGAAGAAGGATACAATAAAATTGTAGAGGAAATACTGAGAAGGTTGGAGAAGAACAACTTGTACATCAAGCTAGAAAAATGTGTGTAAAAGATAAAAAAAATAGAATTTCTAGAGGTTGTCATAGAACCTAATAGAATAGAAATAGAGGTAGAGAAAGTGGATGGAGTACTTAGTTGGCCACAGCCAAAAAATGTGAAAGACATCAGAAAATTCTTGGGCTTTGCAAACTATTATAGGAGGTTCATTAAAGATTTTGCTCAAATAGCTAGGCCGATGAATGTGCTTACATGAAAAGATGAGAAGTGGCAATGAGAGGAAATGTAATAGAAAGCATTTGATAAGCTAAAAAGGATCTTTACTAGCAGACCAGTATTAGCAGCCCTAGATTTAGACAAAGAATTTAGGGTAGAAGCTGATGCTTCAAATTATGCTACTGGAGGAGTATTCTTAATAAAGTGCTCAGATGAAAAATGGAGACCAGTTGCTTTTATTTCTAAATCTCTAAGTGATACAGAGAGAAACTATAAGATACACAACAAAGAGATATTAGCAGTTGTTAGATGCTTAGAAGCATGGAGACACTTCCTAGAAGGAGAAATAGTTAAATTTGAGATATGGACAGATTACAAGAACCTTGAATACTTTATAAAAGCACAGAAATTAAATCAAAGACAAGCACGATAGGCTTTGTACCTATCTAGGTTTGACTTTACATTAAAACATGTGCTGGGAAGCAAGATGGGAAAAGTAGACAGTCTTAGCAAGAGACTGGACTGAGAGACTAGAGTGGAAAAGGACAATGAAAACAAGATGTTGGTAAAACCAGAGTAGCTAGAAGTAAGAAGAACAGAGATAGTAGAAATAATAATAGACAGGGTAGATCTACTAGAAGAAGTGAGGAAGTCGAAAGTGAAAGATGATGAAGTGATAAAGACAGTAGAAGAAATGAAAAGAGCAGGGGTGAAAATGTTAAGGAATAAAGAGTAGAGAGAGGTTGACAGTATTATGTACATAGAAGGAAAGGTCTATGTACTAAAAGATGATAAGCTTAGAACAGAAATAATCAGAATACATCACAATATACCAGTAGGAGGTCATGGGGAATAGTAGAAGACAGTAGAATTGGTTACCCGGAACTTTTGGTGGCCAGGAGTGACCAAAGAGGTAAAGAGATATATGGAGGGGTGTGATGCTTGCTAGCAAAATAAAAATTGCACAGAACAGCTGACAGGAAAACTTATGCCAAATTCAATCCCAAAAAAGCCTTAGACGCATATATCAGCAGATTTCATTACTAAACTGCCGCTAGCTCAGGGATACGACTCAATCTTGGTAATGGTCGATAGGCTAACTAAAATGGTCCATTTTATACTTACTACAGAGAAAATGTCAGCAAAAGGATTGGCTAGACTGTTCAGAGATAATTACATGGTCTGCCTGAGAGCATTATATCAGACAAAGGACCATAATTCGCAGTAGAATTGATACAAGAGTTGAACAGAATGTTGGGAATCAAGAGTAAATTGTCAATGGCATTTCACCCTCAGATAGATGGACAAACAAAGAGAGTCAATCAGGAGTTGGAACAGTACTTAAGAATGTTCATTAATCATAGGCAAGAATAGTAGCCAAAATGGTTGGGAACAGCAGAGTTTGTATACAATAATAAAATACACTCGAGTACTCAGACATTGCCTTTTAAGGCAAACTACAGACAAGATCCCAGGATAGGGTTTGAGGGAAGAAAGAAGGGGAAGTATGAGGGAGCAGAAAAATTTATTGAGAAAATGAAGGAAATACAGGAGGAGGCAAAAGCAGCGCTGAAGGGGGAAAAAGGAACTATTAGCCTGGCACAAGCTAAAGATGCAGTACCAGGTCCCAATTGCATGCTAAAGAGTTTGTGGGGATGAATCAAGAATGAAGGTATTAAAAAGAGAGTATAGAAACTTAGCATGATAATTAAGATAAAAATGTTTGAAAGGATTATAAGCTCAATCTAGATCCTCCTTGCATGGTGTCCCTAAGGTATCCACCTTTACACACCATAACAAGCTCACTATCAAAGTAGTCAGTAAACCACTCCTGGGCCTTACCACACTCAATCAAGCCCTTATTTGCACCCTCATACCAAACCTTATAGGTATAATATGATCTGAGTCGATGATTAGCTAGGCTTTTCAGGCCTGCTACTCTGTAGAAGGTTATCTGAGTAACCGCTGTGTCTTGTCTCTTGACCAAGTAGGGTATAGGGTCTAGTCTCCTCAACAACCCAACCACTTTACTTAGAACTCAGAAAAGTGCCATAAGATGACTCTCGAGCCCTTGAGATAGCGGCAGGTATCAAGATTCCATTGCCTTTCTCTTGGGCTCTCTGAGTGTTATATTCAAAGTACAAACTGATGAGACTCAATTAAAAATAAAAAAGGAAACTCTTTCTTTTTCTAGCTTCTCTCACTTCTCTCCTCCATAACATTGCCATATGGATATGACAGATGTCACCTCCCTATTCTTCATGCCTACCAGCCATAGCCATATGCTCCTACTCCATCTCCATACTTTACTCCTACCTGACATTCTCTAATCTCTAAACTGGCTTCCTTCTACTCCAAATATGATCTAGAAACATGTACAAGTATATATGAAGGTAATCAATATTTCTGTTGCTCTATGGCATGTCTGCTTCTTGACTGAGTCCAGTAGTGATGGGATCACTAGTCACTGATAGAATTTTGATCTGTTGTCTTGGTGTCATATTAGTCTAAGTCTGCTCTAGATTGAAATTCTATTGCATTCCAGAGGTATTCTTTAACATTTGAGTTCTAAAGTATCAACATTGATAGTCTGTCTCTGAGAAACCTGATGCTAGCTCATTAGTCTTGCCTCCCGAGGTATATGCTTTTCTGGCATGTGACAGCTTGGCCACTACCTGATAAAAGGACCCAATCTTGGATCTAGATTATGTCTGGGGCTTGTAAAAGTTCTCTAGAGTAGGTTGCAATAGTGAAACCCAGGGTTATAATTTGTATCCCATGCTACATTTCTACAAAAAATTCTCTAGTGGCATAACAGTGCTAGGGAGAGCACAAGAAGAAATAAAGAAATATACAGATAGGAAGAGAGGAGAAGTAGACGACTATAAAATAGGGGACTTAGTGATGTTGAGTACTAAGGATCTAAAGTACCAGATGGTCAGGAGGAGGATGGAGAAGTTGATAGAGAGATTTGTAGGCCCTTATAAGATTAAGAAGATTATATCATCAAATATGGTTGAATTAGAACTACCTAGCACAATCAAAATACATCCAGTAGTCAATGCTAGTAGAATACATAGATATATAGGGCAAGTAGAGGGGCAGAAAAAGGAGCAACCAGCTCCAGTAATAATTGAGGGGGAAGAAGAATAGGAAATAGAGAGAATCTTGAACAAGCGATGAGTAAAAGAAAAGGACAAATACTTGGTATGCTAAAAGGGATTCATGGTAGAGTCAGATACTTGAAAAGGAAGAGAGAATTTGGAAAACGTGAAAGAAGCAATCAAAGAATTTGAGAAGGAATATCAATGGGATATGAAAAATGTGGCAAGACAAGAATGCAAAGAAGAAACGTTCAAAAGAGAAAAGTTGCTGGAAAGATTTATGGCAAAGAAATTATTTGAATAGTTGGACAAAAGGTACAATCAAGAATACTGAGGTAGACTAGAGAGGAATTGGAAACAGTGAAAAGGGAAATGAGTAGGAGAGAAAAGAATGAAAATGATTGTAAAAGAAACTGAGAAAGAAAAATCTAGAGTTAGAGAGTAGACAGAAGAACAGAAGAAGACAACAATGAGATGGGCAACATGGTGACCCATATTACAAGTTGTAGGAAAAATTCCTCAGGATGAGGAAACTTAAGAGGGGGGTAGTATCATGACTTAGCAAAATGGCTAAGTCAATATTTATTTTCTTTTCTATTTTCTTTTCTTTTATTTTTCCTATCAATGGATGTGTGAGATAAAAGTGACTCATAAGGAAGCACAGGACTTTAGTACAGGGTTAGGGTTAGCTATTTGTATAAGTAGTATAGAAAATCCAATGGAAACTCTATTGAGTTTTCTTTGTCAAATACTGAACAAAGAGACAGTTGGCTTAATTCTAGTCATCAGAGTTTGGTTGCTGACAGTATAGGTTAACCATGTTATCTATCTCATCATCTTCATCTGTCCACTCTCTTATCCCTGAATTTCCTTGCTCAATTTCTTTTTCTTCCTCAATCATTTCCAGTGTAGTTCTTCTTTTATCTAGTCGACTCTTTTTCTATTGACTTTCTTTCTATCTATTCCAATTTCTTTCTAACCTTCCCTAATATTCCTGGTTATATCTCTTATCCATCTATTAAAATAATTTCTTTGCTGTGAATCTTCCTAGCAATTCTCCTCTTCTAAATGTTCCTTCTTTTCTTTTCTGTTTCCTTACATCCTCCATATCCTGTCTGTATTCTTTCTCAAATTCCTCAATTGCCTCCTTGGTATTTCCTAAATTTTCTCTTCTTTCCCAAGTGTTTGCTTCTGCTGTAAATAATATTGTATTCTACTAATATTTACTACTGGATGAATTTTTACTGTACTGGGTAGTTCTAATTTTACTGTGTTCGACGACACTATCTTTTGTACTTTGTAAGGGCCTACAAACCTCTCTGTCAACTTCTCTGTCCTCCTTTCAACCATCTGATATTTCAGATCCTTAATACTAAGCATTACCAAGTCTCCTACTTTATATTCATCAACTTCTAATCTCCTCCTATCTGCATATTTCTTTATGTCTTTTTACACCTTTCCCAGTGCTGTTTTTGCCTCCTCTTGTATTTCTTTTATTTTCTCTACAAACCTTTCTACTCTTGCATATTTTCCCTTCTTTCTTTCCTCAAATCCTATTCTTGGATCCTATTTGTAATTTGCCTTGAAAGGTGATGAAAGGGGCAAAAAAGATGTTTACTGTGACAAGCAAGTAGAAAAGGCGGTGACAGCTCTCAATTGTATGCTAAAGGATTTGTGGGGAGAAGTAGGAAGTAGGGGTATCAAAAAGAAATTAAAAAGTAAATACACAGCTTATTTGGAATCTAAATATAGAAGGAATGATAGGAGCTTAATCTAGATCCTATCTACATGATGTTCCTAAGGTGTCCACCTTTACACACCGTAACAAGCTCACTAGTAGAATAGTCAGTAAACCACTCATGGGCCTTACCATACTCAATCAAGCCCTTATCTGCACCCCCACACCAAACCTTATGGGTGTGATACAATCTGAGTCAATGATTAGCTAGGCTTTTCAGGCCTGCTACTCCATAGAAGGTTGTCTGAGTGACTGCTGCGTCTTGTTTCATGAAAGAGTAGGGTATATAGTAGAATACATTTACTAACTCAACCTCTCATCAAGATCACCCCTTATACACTCAAGAGAATCACATTTATAACCTCAAGAGCTTCTGAGATGAAGGCAAGGGCCAAGGAGGCTCTCTCTATTAATCTCTACTCTGAGAAATATATTATAATCTTACAAATGTTAGAGACTCAATTAAAAAGAAATAGAAAAGAAAACTCTCCATTCTACTACTCTCTCTCACGTCTCTCCTCTATGACACTATCATGCGGCTATGACAGCCATCACCTTCCTGTCCTCCATACCTCCCGGATATGACCATGTGATCTTACTCTACCTCCATACTTCACTCCTGCCCATTGTTCCCCAAACCCCAAACTGGCTTCCTTCTACTCCAAATATGGTCTAGAAACACATGACAGTATATCCAAGCATCAGCGATATGATCATCATCTGGCAGTGTATCTATTTCTTTACTGAGTCCAGTAGTGATGGGATTACTAGTCACTAATAAACTTTTGATCTACTATCTTGATGTCATATTAGTCTAAGTCTACTCTAGATCAAAATTATCTCACATTCTAAAGATATTTCTAAGCCTCTGATTTCTAGAGTTTCAATATTGATAGTCTGTATCTGAGAAACCTGATGCTAGCTCATCAGTTTTGCCTCCTGAGGTACATGCTATTCTAGCATATGGCAGCTTGGTCACTACCTAAGAGAAGGACCCAATTTTGGGTCTAGATTATGTCTGGGGCTTGTAGGAAGTCTCTAGAGTAGATTCCAATAGTGAAACCTAGGGTTATAACTTTTATCCCATACTACTTTTCCATAGAAAATTCTCTAATGGCATAACAGTGATATCCAAGTACTTGAGTGTGCTTTATTGTTGTATATAAACTCTGCTATCCCCAACTATTCTGGCCATTGTTCCTGCCTATAATCGATAAACATTCTCAAGTATTGTTCTAACTCCTGATTCACCCTTTCTGTCTGTTCATCTGTTTGAGGGTAGAACACTGTCAACAATTTACTTTCAATTCCCAATATCTTTATCACAAATGGTCACTTATTATTTGTGATGGATGCTTTGATACTTTAAAGAGTTCAAAAATGAAAAGTTAGACAAGTGACAAAAGATGTTATTAAGTCTGAGGTCTAATCCTCAGACTATAAGTCCTTATATACATAATTGTGATGGTCTGTGCACTAGTATAGATCATCACCTGATTACTACCTATTGTTCTACATATGGTAGTGCCTTTGTACTAGAAATAGTGATAACTTAACCATATGAAGGCTGTCCTTTGTTCTAAGAAAAGGACAGATGACTATCTATAGGTAATTAATAAAGTCCATGTGCAAACATTGAGGCCTTCATATCTCCACTAATATTAATTGCCTTGAAATTGTTCTAGGCTCATTCTGAGTGTTATGAAGAAGGCTTCTGCTGAGCCTAGAACTGAAGCATCGATCAAAGCAGTTTCAGAGATATTAGCAATTTAATAAATGGTAACATGGTAGTTACCAGTTGATCTGCTTAATATCTCAGCCATTATTGATTGCCTTGAGACATGACTAGTATCAATCAAAAGGTCTTCTTAAGGGCTTTAAGCTGGTTTCAAGACCGTGAAAATCGTTGAAGAATTGGTAGAGATATGACTAAATGAAGTTTATGACAATCTTGTTTAACTCTTGTATAATTCCTGCCACAAATTGGGGTCCTAATCTGAAATGATACTTTCAGGTAACCCATGCAACTTTCACATATTGTCTCTAAACAACCATACTAACCCTTCTGCTAATGTTCTTTCTGTAGTAGGAATAAAGTGTACCATTTTCGTTAATTTATCAACTACTACTAAGATTGAATCATATCCCTGAGCCAAAGGCAGCTTGGTGATAAAATCTGCCAATATATATGTCTAAGGCTTTTCTGGAATTGAATTTGGCATTAGTTTTTCTACCAGTTACTCTGTGCAATTTTTGTTTTTCTGGTAGACATCATATCCTTTTATATATCGTTCCACCTCCTTCGTAATTCCTGGCCACCAGAAGTTTCTGGTAACCAGCTCTACTGTCTTCTACTGTCCTCCATGACCTTCTACTGGTGTATTGTGATGTAGCCTGATGATTTCCATTCTAAGCTAATCATTCTTAGGTACATAGACCTTCCCTTCCTTATATATTATACCGTTAACTTCTCTCCATTCTTCATCTCTTAACATTTTGACTCCAGCTTGTTTCATCTCTTCTACTACTCTGACAACTTTGTTATCTTTTACTTTCAATTGCTTTACTTTCTCTAATAGGTCTACTCCTTCAACTACAATTTCTACAATTTCTGCCCTTCTTATTTCTAGCCATTCTGGTTTTACCAATGTCTCATTCTTGTTATCTTTCTTTACTCCAACCTCCTAATCTGGCTTTCTACTCAGACTATCTGCCTTTCCCATTCTACTCCCTGGAACATGCTTCAGCATAAAATCAAATCTAGATAGATATAGTGTCTATCTTGCTTGTCTTTGATTTAATTTCTGTGCTTTTATAAAGTATTCAAGATTTTTATGGTCTGTCCAGATCTTGAATTTAACTACTGTTTCTTCTAGGAAGTGCCTCTATACCTCTAAGCATTTGACTACTGCTAACATTTTCTTATTGTGTATCTCATAGTTTCTCTCTGTATCACTCAATGATTTAGAAATAAAAGCTACTGGTCTCCATAACTCATTGGAACACTTCATTGAGAGTACTCCCCCTGTCACATAATTTGAGGCATCTGCCTCTACCCTAAACTCTTTGTCTAAGTTTGGGGATGCTAATATAGATCTTGTCATGAAAATCCTTTTGAGCTCGTCAAAGGCCTATTACTGCTCCTGCTCCCACTGCCACTTTACATCTTTTCTCATCAATATGTTCATTGGCCTGGTTATTTATGCAAAGTTCTTAATAAACCTCCTGTAATAATTTGTGAGGTCCAAAAATTTCCTAATGTCTTTCACATTCTTTAGCTCTGGCCAACTTAACACTCCATCTACCTTTTCTTTCTCCATTTCTATTCCATCAGGTCCTATGATGACTCTGAGGAATCCTATCTTCCTTACTTTCCACACACATTTTTCTGGCTTGACATACAAGTCATTTTCTTTTAGTCTCCTCAATATTTCTTTTACTATTTCATCATGCCCTTTCTCTGTTTCTGTTCCTACTAGTATGTCATCTACAAACACTGTGACTTTTCCTTCATTTATTAAGTCCCTTAGTATTTCATTCATCATCACCTAGAATGTTACTGGTGAATTTGTCATTCTAAAGAACATAACAGTTGGCTCAAAGAAGCTCACATGTGTTATAAATGCTCTCTTCCACTCATTGCCCTCTTTGATCCTCATATTATTGAACCCCCACCTGAGATCCATTTTAGTGAATACTTTCTTGCTACCTATATTGTCGATTAACTCTGTGATTAATGATAGTAGATAATTGTTCTTCACTGTCTGGCTATTCAAATTGCGATAGTCCATAACCATCCTCTTTTTTCTATCCTTTTTGCCTACAAAAAATACTAATAATGTTTGAGGGGATTTTGTTGGCCTAATATACCTCTTTCTTAACTAGTCTTCTACAAAATTCTAGACCTCTTCCCTTTCATCTTTGGACAGAAGGTAAATCCTTTCTTTTCGTGATACAAATGTATCCTTGAGATCTATAGTATGATCCCAGATTTTTCTTATTGGCATTCTCTCTGATTCTACCTTCCTAAATACTTTCCTTCACTTTAAGAATTTTTCTGGGACCATTTCCTTAATTTTTCTATAGTCCTCTTCGATCTCTTCTTCCCTTCCCAATCTTCTTTATCATCTATTGCCCATCTGACAATTTTCTCTTCTTTTATAGTCACTACCCTCCTTTCTCTTCTTTTCTTTTTCTCTCTCTTTGTTTTTACTCTACCACACAAAGGCAGGCACCTCATCATTTTTACTTCTTCTGTTTTCTAATTGATCTCTGGATTATGTGCCACTAACCATGGCATTCCCAGAATTACTTCTGTTCTTCCTAAGTCACATACATTTATCCTCATTCTTTTAACATGGCTCTTATAGTACACATTTACTTCTATTTGATGTGTAATAGCCCCTCCACTATTGTATGTCCCATCAACATTCTTGACTCTTACTGGTCTCTCTAACTTTTGTAGCCTAAATCCATGTTTGGCTGTTGTCTTCTTGTCCATAAAAATCCCCATTACACCACTATCTAAGAGCACCTTTATCATGACCCCTTTATGTGTGTCCATTCTTTCAATTCCAGTATCCAACCACACTTCTTTTAGCATTTTAAAAGTTCTTTGAACTTCCCTTTGACTACCCCCCTCTCTGGCTGTGCCTTCTAGGTCTCTTGCCCATGCACCACATTGCTGTGCTTTTCTCTTAGTGGGGCACGCTGTCTTCCCTTTTCCTTTCCTCAGACATTCTCTATATCTCTTCAATTCTTCTTACTCTTTTCCTTTGATTACTCCTTGCCCTTTATCTTCCGCTACACGATGGCCTTTCTTTCCACAATCTTCACATGTCAAATATAAGACTATTACTTCTCCATTACTTTATCCCAACTCAAACAAATCTGCTTCTTCTGGTACTCTCTTTTCATAATGCTCAAATGCTCTTTGTTATAGAGCATTTTCTGGACTCCTTCTTCATGCCTCCTGCTACATCTTTTGTGAGATTACCACATGCGCCACTTTCTCCCTTTCTAATCTCCTATTTGGACAATCTTTACATCAATGTCCTACCTCTTCATACTCAAAACACCTTATCTTATTCTCCTGTGCATTTTCTCTTATGGAGTGCACTGCACCTTTAGTGGTGCCGCTGTCTACACTATTCTTTCTTTTCTATTCTCTTTCTGTCTTCTGATTTCTATCCTACATCTCATCACCCTACTCGACAATGTCTCAAATCTATTTTGAAGAACCAATGTTCTCTTTTCTCCTTCTCTTTTATTCCTGTAGTTATGGGCCAGGTGCCTGAACTTCTTGTATTCAAAACACATCTTTTCCCATCTTTCTTCCAATTCTGCCCTTAATTTAGTGAGGGCATGCTTCTCTTTGAGCAAGTTGCTTATCAACAAATCATATTAGGTCTGAAACATCAACAAGATGTCTCAATAGTACAGAATTAATGTTTGATCTCACTAAAATTACATCTGTTAAGGCATAAGATCTTTACCTAACCAGATACCTACTACCTTACTGGCTACTGTCCTAATACTATAGTTAGACTATCACCTCACAGGAAGGATCCCTAATCTAGATAGCCTTCTAGAAGTAACCGTCACTCCTCTATGTGTACCAACTCACAATAGAGTACAGTATGAGGTTTATACCAAGAAAAGAACAAGTACGCTACTAACCACTCATTTATAAGGTCAGGTCTTAGAAATGATACCCAAGTTTGGTACTACTTTTCCACTGTCAATCCCTAACTGATTGACAAGTTCCCTTAAGCCAAGGGCCTGGCTATATATAAAGGTGGCTAGTAATCATGAGGAATACTGGCTAAGGGTTGATTTAAATGAGAGTAAGTGTGAGCAAGGTCCAAGGTAGATAGTGCTTGAAGTAGTATCGAGTTCTAGTGTAAAACTTTAGCCAAGACGACTTAAATCTACTCCAAGTCTGAGTTGACAAGGAGAACTCAATAAAGTTCCCATTTTATTCTCTACACTACTTATACATTTTACTTTGGTAGCTATGTAACATCCTTTCATAGTCCTTCTGTTACTTCTATTATATAACTACCTCATCACATGCTGTGACTGTCATATGACCAATGTCACATCTTTTTGTGACTCTGTGACTGTCATGTGATATTTCCCATGCTCCACCTTAGTAATAATCTAAAAGAAAAGAAAAGAAAAATAAATATTGACTTAGCCATTTTGCTAAGTTATAATACTCTCGTGCTGTCATGCAAGCTCTACTTTAGCTAACCATACAACTGGAAGCCTACTCCAAAAACATGTAGTGAGTGATTAGCTCCTAGCATAAGCAAATGCCTGAGTCTGTTAAAGCTGAAGTATCCCTTCAAGGGAAGTTTTATAGAGTTTTCATAAAGCAGACACAAAAAAAAACCTCAAATCACTCAAATAGCCTTTCAGCTCTAGAGTAACAGAGAGAAAGATAATGGAGAGAAAGTATTCTTGTCTCTTCTGTGTCCTAGGTTATTTTATTAGGATTACAAATTAAAGATACAAAGAAAACTTCCAAATTCCCAAAGATAGTAAGAGTAAAATGATAAGACAACACCTCTCCCAATCACTTGGCTACTACTCCCCACTCCTTTAATCCTACTCCTAGGGTTCTTCTCTAAACAATAGATGGCTCTCGAGCCTTTTGCTAGGCTGTAGAGAGAGATGGCGATCTTGAGTCGTCTTGCTCTCGAGCATATTATCTTCATCAAACACCTCTTCTTTTATCTCTCTATCTGACCTCTCTTCATAATCTCTCTAGTCCTTCTACTACTTCTCTATACCTCATCACATCTTCAAGCCTTAGTCTCCTTCTGTTAGGTTTGTAATACAGTCCTTGAGAGGACTCGTCTTGTTAGTTCTTGCTATAATTAGCCATCAGCAATAATGGCCCTACTCTGCTAGTAACCTAGATGTTATAAATAAGTCACTGCCACCAAGATATGACATCATCCTTATAGAAAACATCTTCTAAGGTCCTTTCTGCTCTTGAGAGTACTCTAGAGGGGAGTTCTATTATAGATCTGTTATGAAATTCTCTAGATAATTCTTATGAGGTCTCTGTAGTGGTAGTCACAGCCACTACTCTACTACTCAAGTGGTATGCTCAAGTCTATGACTGGACATCTAATAATTATCTCTAGGGAGCTAAACTCATCTCTTAAGCTGGTTATTCTTGTTATTATGGTGAAAAATATCACTTTTATTGCCTAAATAGCTGTTCAGTGTAACAACATATGCCTTAGGGATCCTATTATGGTGAGAGTTCTCTCAAGTGAATACTAAAAACAATTTTTCTTTTTTAGATTTCTATTTAAATATTCCTTCAACTTTTACCTTTGTAAGCTCTTTATTCTTTGATTTATCTCCCTAGTGCCTACTTGTTAGTGCACAATTGTGAAGTAGCTTGGAGATTTTGCCTCTTTGACCTCACTATCACCTTTGTTTCATGACCAAACCTTTTGATCCCTATCAGTGCCACTGTCCAAGAGTACTTTTACTATAATATCCTCATAAGTATCTATCTTTTCTGTTTTGATATTCAGCCACACTTCTCTTAGCATTTTGAAGGTTCTCTTGACCTCCCTTTGGCTATCTCCTCTTTGGTTGTACTTTCCAGGACTTCTGCCCATATACCACTTTGCTATACATTTCCCTTTATAGGGTATACTACCTTCCCTTCTCTTTTCTTTCAACATTCACATCACTTTAGTCCCTCTAACTACTTTCTGGAAATTACTCCCTGTCCTCTATTCTCTTCCACATGACATCTATCATGACTTGGCAAAATAGCTAAGTCATTATTTATATTTTTTTTCTTTTCCTTTTACTTTATCTTGGACTTACTACATAGAAGGGAGTGTAGGAAAGTGTCATGTCACAAAATGTCACACAGTCACAGTCACATGACAGGAGTCACAATGTCACATCACATGATGTCACATGATAGACATAGGAAGATAGTGTACAGACCATGTAGTAGTTGTATAAGTAGTATAGAAAATCTAATGGGAACTTTATTGAGTTCTCTTTGTCAATTGCTGAACAAAGAGCAGTTGGCTTTATTCCGGCTTGGAGTTTAGCTTTCTTACAGATAGGCAAACAGAAAGGGTCAACCAAGAGCTAGAACAGTACTTAAGAATGTTTATTGACCATAGGCAAGAACAGTGGTTAGACTGGTTAGGAACAGCAGAGTTTGTGTAAGGGCGACTGGGGCGCAAGACTCCAGGAGAATTCTCAGTTATATTACAGTTTGTAATTATGATACAACTCACCTCCAGGAGAATCCTCAGAGATTAGGATGAGGCTCCTAGAGGGATACTCTACATTATATACATCCCTTAGTGTCAGAGTTAGCAGGATTGGAGCTAAACTAGTGTGTTTAAGTACAACTAGTAAGCAAGCTAAGGTAGCTCCAGAGTGTTGTCATGCCATTCAGGGGTAGAAATGGAGGCGTCCCCTTACATTCACCCCCCCTTCAAGATTGCTACATCTCAGAGTAATGAACTTCGGATGAAAAATATTGTCAAACTCCATGTGTTGGATGTGTCTCGGAGCTCCAGGGTGTTTGCGATGGAACTCTGCTATGAGAGCTGGTGCGGAAACTTCGGAGGCGGACTCCCAGGAATTATGTTCATGGCTGTATCCCTTCTATTTAATGAGGTACTGGAACCTTCTCTGGTACCAGCGACTGTTGAGTATCTCCTCTACTTCCCACTCCACTTCTCCATCGATGACTATGGGTAATGGGTGGTCTTCCATTTTTCGTCCTGGAATCGGGTTGTCCGGAGCCAGAGTGAGCTTCACTACATTAAACACTGGATGGAGTTGCTTTATCCTATGTGGCAGCTTTAGGTGGTAGGCCATAGGTCCAATCCTGCACTCCACTACAAAGGGGCCAAGCTGTCGATGTGAGAGTTTCTGTGAAGGACGCATAGTCTGGATATCCAATGCATTGAGGAAGACTTTGTTGCCAGGGTTGAATACTGGAGCCAGAGTTTTGCGTCAGTTGTAATACCTTTTCATGTCGTCTTGTGCCTTGCGGATTGTGGACTTCACTTCTTCGCTCACCATTCTCATCCTCTCCATGAACTCGTTGACTGTCTCCAGACCGGAAGGGTTTTGTCAGGGTTCGAAGCCCATGCGAGGAAGTCGTCTGGTGTCGAGTAGGAATGGAGGCTATGGAGGACGCTAGTTTGATTCCTAGCAAGCGGTAAAGCTCTCTGGTAAAACAAGCTATGAATTGAGGTCCATGGTCCGAGACTACGCATTTCAGAAGGCCATGGAGCTTCCAGACTTGGTGTAGGAATAGCCTGGCTGCTCCCTCCGTTGTCACGGTTGTGTGCATCAGAATGAAGTGCGCTCGTTTCGACACTGAATCTACCACTGTCATCACTACATCGTGTCCGGAAAAGAGGGGGAGTTCCACTACAAAATCCACACTGAGCATGTCCCATCGCAAGTCCAGGATCTGGAGGGGGTGCAATTCGCCTACTGGAGCCTGCCTTATCGGTTTCGTCCTAAGGCACAGGTCACAGGTGCTGACATATTATCTGATGTACCTTGACATTTGAGGCCACCAGTAGTTCCTAGAGACCAACTCCAGCGTTTTCCAGCGTCCCGGGTGTCCAGCGACTTTCGTGTTATGGCACAGTGAGACCACTTGTCTGCGTAAGTCCGAGCTCCGAGAAACATAGATCTTGCCTCTGAACTGGAGTACTCCTTCTTCCTCCGACCACTCCACAGAGTGGACTGTCTTACTCAATGCTTGCCGGAGTTCCCTCACTGCCTTTGCTACTGGCTCTTCCTGGTCACCCTTCTGGTTCCCTTGACGAATCTCTCTCAGGATATCTTTCTCCTGCCCTTTCAGCTGAACTCCTTTGAGGGCTTGGATTGCGAGAAGCTCCGGTCGCAGTAGAACCATATCTTCATTGTCGGAGGTTCCCTTGCCATGGTCCAGTCTCTATGACAATGCATCCGGCTTTCCCATGGATTGTCCAGGGCGGTGGATCAACTTGAAGTCGGATCGGGCTAAGTACAGAGACTAGTGAGCTTGGCGACGATTGAGCTTCTTGGCCATCATGAAGTACTCTAAGTTCTTGTGGTCCATCCAGATCTCTACCGGGTGCCAGGCTCCTTCTAAGAAGTGCCTCCACTCCTCCAGCATGCGGATGATAGCGAACATCTCTTTGTCATAGATCTTGTAGTTCCATTCCACCAGAGACAGGGACTTGCTGTAGAAGGCCACTGGGTGCTATTTCTCTTCTCCGGGTAGTTGCTGAGAGAGAACAGCTCCGGAAGCAAAGTCTGAACTGTCAGCCTCGATGCGGAAGGGTTCCAAGTCTTGGGGTGATACCAAGACTGGAGTGGTGGTTACTGCCATCTTGAGACATTCAAAAGCTTCCCTTTCCTTGGTGTCCCAGCTCCAGGCTTTGTCAGAACAAGTGAGGTCGAAGAGGGGTCTAGCTATGGTTGAAAAATCCTGGATAAAGCGATGGTAGAAATTAACGAAGCCTATGAAAGTCTGCACGTCAGTCCGGTTCTCCAGGGTGGGCCAGTCATGGACTCTGGCGACTTTAACAGGGTCCATCGCAACTTTGTTCTCTGAGATGACTAGTCCGAGGTATTCGATTTGCTTCCAGTAGAACTTATATTTCTCTGGACAGAGGAATAACTTGTGCTCTGCTAGTATCTCCAGGACCCTCCAGACTGCTCGTTCATGCTCCTCCTCCATCTTCATAAAGATCAAGATGTCGTCCAGGTATACTACTACGATCCCTTCAGCTATGATGGTTCGGAAGATGTCGTTCATCATGGTCTAAAAGGTAGCGGGACTATTGGTTATTCCGAAGAACATTACGAACAGTTTGAACAGGCCACGGTTGGTGTGGAAAGCCGCCTTCCATTCATCTCTGGGCTTGATGCATACATTATTGAAGCCCCAACGGACGTCAAGTTTTGTGAAGTACTTGGCTCCGCAGAGTTGAGAGACGAGTTCGGAGATGAGAGAGAGAGGGTATCAATTTTTGATGGTTATGGCATTCAGCACGCAATAGTCTTGGACCAGTTGGAGCAAACCATCTTTCTTCTTAATGAAGAACACTGGGGCTGCGATAGGGGATTTGGAGGGTCAGATTCATCCAGTGCGGAGGTTTTCCTCCAGGAAGACATCCAACTCCACTTGTTCCAATGGGGACAGGGGGTAGACTTTCGACAACTTAGACTTTGCTCCGGGTATTAGCTCAATTGCATGATCCCATTTACGGTGCTCTGGTAATATGTCGAAGTCCTCCTTAGCAAACACAGATCAAAACTCCGTGACATAGGCAGGCAATGGAGTGGCGGCTGTCTGTGCTTCCATACTGCGTCTGGCTCCTTCCGCAAGGTACTGAGATATTGTAGCCACAGCTCAGAGTTCAACTTGGTCAGGCTCTGGGAGGAGACATGTAAGGAACAATCGGTCTCCTAGCTCCCAACTCGGGTGGTGTGTTTGCGGAGGCTCTCCTTCAGACTCTGACTCTTCTTAGAGCAGGGGTATGAATCCGTCACGATAAGATTAGAGGACTCGAAGTTCCATCCTCTTCTGGCGAGTCCATTCCTTCCGTAAGACGTGTCCTCCTTCACAGCAGAGGGGACAACGGGTCATCTCGACTTCTCCCTTTTCCCAGTCAATCTTGGGGTTGCGGTCCTTGAGCCAGTCATAGCCTAAGATCAGACTCTGCTTCCCAAGTCCGAAGACGGCCAGCAGCATCCTTTCAGAGTGAGTTTTGTAACGGAGGACTATGTCTACAACCTCCGTAATTTGTCCTGCCTCGTTAGGAAAGCCGTCGACATTGAAGACTGAGATGTTCCGCGAGAGTGTCCAAGTGTTTATTCCCTTTGAATAGACGAAATCTCTGTTGATGAAGCTTCCGGTTGCTCTGCAGTCCAGGAGGGCCTTGACGGAGTAGAGCTCACTCGTGTCCATAGTTCCGATTTCCACTGGTAGGAGTAAGGAAGTTCCTCGTGCGTCCAAGGCACTGATTGAGAGGAGCTTGGGCAATCTCTTCTCCCACTTGGGTTTGCGGAGCAGAGCAGAGATTAAGGGAGTAGGGGGCAGTGTGTCTACTAGTTCACTGTTAATTGTATTGGGATCCTCTATAGTCAATACAGTGAACTTATTTACTGGCGACCGGGGCGCACTTATCGCCAGCTGCGCTATGCAAAATCCTCTTTCTCTGGGGGGCCAGACTCTTCTACCGGAACTGCATCCTTCAAAGCCAACAGGTCTTCAATCAACTCCTCCTGTTGCTCTGTAGTGAGTTGATGGACGTCCATATGGTAGAGACAATCTCGGACTACATGGTTCACATCTCTGCATCGGTAACATCCTCGCAGAGGTAAGGACCTTGTTTTCCTGGTGGCGTCTATGTCCATAGGGACTCCCATAGACAGAGTGGGCGGCAGAGGCTTCAGAGCAACTGGAAGAGGCAGAGCAGGGGGTAATCTCGCGACGGACAAGGGTGGGGGTCAGGCAGAGATGGTCTTGAGCAGTGCAAAGGGAGTAGAGTGCGATACAGACTGAAAGGCCTCATTTGCAAGACGTGCCTGGTCAATCCTCCGTGCTGCTGTGTACCATGTGTTGGGGTCTGTATCGGCTGGCCTTTCGTATGGCATAGTGGCAATCTGGCTTTGGATGCCTAACTGGAGACCTCGTCAAAACTTCACCACCAATGTCCGGGGATCTGTGTAACCTGCATTGGAGACCAATGCTTGGAATCCATCCAGATAGTCGTCCACCATCCGATTTCCTTGGTAGTAGGAGGTTCCTTCCAGAGTGTTGATCATGTCCGCTTCTGCATTGACAGGGAAGAAGTGCAGCTGGAATTGTTGTTCAAATTCTCCCCAGGTTTGGATGGGGAAAATGCCAGTGTTCACTTCCTGACGAAATATGTTTTTGGACTACTTAGTGGCACAACCTCCCTTGAAGAATGTAAGGGCCCAGAGAATCCTTTCCTGTTTGTCTTGGAATTGCTCTGGGGCTAGGCATATATAGAGAGAACAAGAATTGAAGAATGCGCGACCATTGTGACGTTCTCTGTTGAAGTCTGGAGGGCAGGAGAGCTTAGGGCGTGTTTGTCGTACTGTCGGAACAGGGAACAGAGACACCGGAGGGGATGGTATAGGTAGGGGAGATGAGTTCGATACGGCCGGAAGGGAGAGATTAGCCACTAGCTGCATAAACTGCTGTAGTTGCACGGTCAAGGCTGCTAGGATGGTGTTGATGTTGTTTTCGGAGGCATGTTGCCTCTCTGTGAGCTCCTGCAGATGATGTTGTAGGTATCCTAAGGCGTCAGCTACGCCTTGAGGGGTATCCGGGGGCAATGACATCTGGAGAGTGGAATTTTCAGAGGGTTGGGTATAGCAGGGGAGGATAACCTATTAGGTGGCTGTCCACTGGGATAGTCCAAGGCTCTGCTTGGAAATCCTAATCTGCTGTAAGGGCAACTGGGGTGCAAGACTCCAGGAGAATCCTCAGTTATATTACAGTTTGTAATTATGATACAACTCACCTCCAGGAGAATCCTCAGAGATTAGGATGAGGCTCCTAGAGGGATACTCTACATTATATACATCCCTTAGTGTCAGGATTAGCAAGATCGGAGCTAAACTAGTGTGTTTAAGTACCACTAGTAAGCAAGCTAAGGTAGCTTCGGAGTGTTGTCATGCCATTCAGGGGTGGAAATGGAGGCGTCCCCTTACAGTTTGCATACAACAATAAAGCATACTCAAGTACTAAAATGTCACCTTTAAAGGCAAATTACAGACAAGATCCTAGGATGGGGTTTGAAATAAGAAAGAAAGGGAAATATGAAGGAGCAGAGAAATTTGTCACAAAGATGAAGGAAATCCAGAAGGAGGCAAAAGTGGCACTAAGAAAAGCACAGGAGAAAATGAAAAAGTATGTAGATAAGAAGAGGATGGAAGTCAATGAGTATAAAGTAGGAGACTTAGTGATACTGAGTACTAAGGATCTGAAATATCAAATGGTTAGGAAAAAGACAGAGAAGTTGATGAAGAGGTATGTAGGGCCCTACAAAATCAAAAAAATTGTATTATTGAATGCAATAGAACTAGAACTACCTAGTATAATAAAAATACACCTGGTAGTCAACATTAGTAGGATATGAAAATACGTAGGGCAGGTAAAAGAACAGAGAAAGGAACAACCAACTCTAGTCATAATCAAGGAAGAGGAGGAATAGAAGATAGAGAAAATCCTGAATAAGCGGTAAATAAGGGAGAAGGATAAATACTTAGTGAGGTAAAAAGGTTTTACAGCAGAATTCAATACCTAGGAAGGAAGAGAGAATCTAGAAAATACAAAAGAAGCAGTTGAAGAATTTGAGAAAGAATATTGGAGGAATATAAAAGAAATAAATTGGTCAGAAAGAGAGGAAGGGACATTTAGAAGAGAAGAATTGCCAGGAAGGTTCATGACAAGAAAACTATTTAGGTAGTCAGACAAATGGTATGACCAGGAATACTGGAGAAGGCTGGAAAGAAACTGGAAAAAATGAAAGAGAGAAAGAAAAACATTAGAGAAAGATGAAGATGAAATAAACAACATAGTAGATTCCTACTATGAACTGTAAATCCTCAGGATGAGAAACCTTGAGAGGGAGTAGTGTTATGACTTGGCAAAACAGCTAAGTTATCATTTATTTTTCTTTTTTTTCTTTTTCTTTTGGACTTACTACATAAGGAAAGAGTATGGGAAATATCACAAATTTCATTTGGCCATATCTCCATCAATTCTTTGACAATTCTCATGGTCTTGAAAGTTATGGAAAGCCCTCAAAAAGATCTTTCAATTGATGTCAGTCACATATTGAGGCAATCAATATTGGCCAAGATATTAAGCAGATCAACTAGTAACCACTATGTTACCATTTATTAAATTGCTAATATCTTGGAAACCACCATGATTAATGCTTTAGTTCTAGGCTCAGCAAAAGCCTTCTTCATAACACTCAGAATGAGCCTAAAACAACCTCAAGGCAATTAATATTAGTGGAGATATGAAGACCTCAATGTTTGCACATGGACTTTATTAATTACCCATAGATAGTCATTTGTTCTTTTCTTAGAACAAAAAACAGCCTCCATAAGGTTAAGTTATCAATATATTAAGCACAAAGGCACTACCATATGTAGAACAATAGGTAGTAGCATGTGATGATCTGTCCTAGTGCACAGACTATCACAATTCTGTATTTAAGGACTCATAGTCTGAGGATTAGACCTCAGACTTAACAACATTTTTTCTGCTTGTCTAACTTTGCTTTTTTGAGCCTTTTGAATATTCAATTCACCAATCACAAATTAGTAAGTGGTCTTTGTGATAGTTTGTTAAGTCTACTGTTTTCTGTTCCCCTAGTTTCTATAAAGAACCTGGGGGTTATGTTCATTCCAGATGAGGGTTCTAGGGCATTGAGGGTGTCTCTGTTTCTGTAAAAGAACAAAAGACTTACTGAGGGCTCAGAGTAGGTTTCTATCAAGGACCTATCTCTATAGTAGACTGGACCCCAGGCATAAAGGGGAAGGTCTGTCTCTCAGAATGATGAGAGTAGGCTAGCTTATGTATCACAGCTAGTCCTGAAAGACTTCAGATTTGTGTAAACATTTCTAAAAAAACCCTTGTAGGTGGCTAGAACCACTTTGAGATCCCCATTCCTCCTCCATGAGCCAGTAAGAGAAACTGGACATGATGTTGACTCTATCCCCCTCAAGACAGAACCTCTCATCAATGTTGGAAGGACACTTTAGAGTAGTGTAGTGTAGTTTTTTCTGCCCATACACTTCATCTGCTGAAATAGGGATGTTGTGCTCACTTTTGCCCCCAAGCTATGCCTGCTATCAAAAACACCAAGAAGACCCTTGTTGAACACCTCTTGTTGAAACAGGAGAGTGTGAAGAACAAGTCATTACTGGAGAGAATTGGAATAGATCCCACTCTATCTAAAAATTATATGACAAACTTGTTGAAGCAGACCCTTGCTGGCATAAAGTAGATGACTTCTACTTTTCATCCTGCTCCCCAGAACTACATTTTTGCAAAAACAAGAAACTATTACACATAAAGGAGTACAAAGAACTCCTAGAACCCATTCTGGATTGTATATCACCATTCTTTACTAAAATGAGTGAAAACAAGACCTGGGCTGAGGATCCACAGTATGATTCTCTGTGGAAATAGTTTAATCAACTGCAGGATATAATCATAGAGCTAGATAAGATTGGTCACAAGCTTATAACTAAAGAGTGGAGAATATTAAAAAACACTTGTAAGTGTCTCAAGAATGTAGATTTTTCCAAACTAGCTACTAGAGTACCAGATATTTATAAAGCTCTTCTAGAGCTCAACATTACTATTTCATAGACATAATATAATTGAAATGGTATTCAGGTGTAATATAATAGCATTAAGAGGCTAAAATTGGGTGTTTTTTCCTTTTACCCCCTTGAAAACATACTTAAGAACCATAATTAACTACTTGTAAATAGACATGTTGACTTTCACCAACTTCACCATCACTGTTCCCTTTGCTGATCTCAGCACTGAGAACTGGGAAGTGTCATGACTTGGCAAAACGGCTAAGTCATTATTTAATATTCTTTTTCTTTTCTTTTCTTTTATTTTTCTTATCGATGGATGCGCGAGATAAAAGTGACTCATATAGAAGCGCAGGACTTTAGTACAGGGTTAGGGTTAGACATTTGTATAAGTAGTGTAAAGAATCCAACGAGAACTCTATCGAGTTCTCTTTGTCAAATACTGAACAAAGAGACAGTTAGCTTAATTCTGGTCATCAGACTTTAGCTGCTGACAGGAAGCACTCATTAGGGATAGTACCAACCCTAAAAACACCTCTTGGAATGAGGTTGAGATGCTGATGCTGTGAAATGCGCATCAGGGCACTACTCATACTGTCATGACTTGGCAAAACAGCTAAGTCATTATTTATATTTCTTTTCTTTTCTTTTTCTTTTTCTTTGGACTTACAACTACAAGGTGGAGTGTGGGAAAGTATCACGTGACTTTGTCACAATATCACAATGGTGTGATGGGTGGTCACAGATGGTCAGGTCACAAGTCATAGTCACAAGGTGTCACATGACTAGAGTAACATGAGGACCGTGGGAGAATAAGCGCATAGCCACAGTAGTAAAGTGTATAAGTAGGTAGAGAAATGAACGAGAACTCCATCGAGTTCTCTTTGTCAAACTCTGAACAAAGAGACAGTTGGCTTAATTCCGGTCATTAGACTTTAGACGCTGACACATACCCTCAAGAACTATGTGGATCAGGTACTCAATAGAGCAATTAATCATTACAATAGTGCCCTTTTTATAGCATACAATAGAATTGCCACTTTGGAGGCAAAGGTCACCTATCTTTGAAGAGAGCTATCAAGGCTTCCTGGAGGAAATGTTGCCTCTAAAACTAAGGTGCCAGAGCCACCAACATTTGTAGGCTCTGAAAATAAAATGCAACTACATGATTAGTTGAGCCAAATTGCTCTATACTATTCAGTGTCTTGTATCATGGCAGACGATCAAAAAATCATATATGCCCTTACTCAATTACATGCTCCCACTGATGGGGATCAAAAGGTTTGATCACAAAACAAAGGTGAAAGCAAGATCAAAGAGGCAATATCTCCAAACTGCTTTACAATTGTGTACTAAACAAGTAGGCACTGGGGAGATAAATCAAATAATAGAGAGCTTACTGAAGATGAATATCCAAAGAATAACCAAAACATATTAAATAGAAGCCTAAGAAGAAAAGAAATATTTTTAGTATTCACTTGAGTGAACCCTTACTATAATAGGATTCCTAAGGCATGCATTCATCTCAAGCTGTGACACTACTGCCCTTACCTAGTCTAGTAGCCTGGCTCACTGTCAATATAGCAATACTCCTGTGCCATTATGTAGACTCTTCTTTAGTTGACCGTATAACTGAAAGCTGACTCCAATGACATATAGCAAGTGGTTAGCTCCTAGCATAAGCAAATGCCCAAGTCTGTTGAGGCTTGAGTCTTTCTTCAAGGGAAGTTTTACAGAGTTTTCATAAAGCAAACACAAAAGAAAAACCTCAAATCACGCAGATAGTCTTTTAGCTCTAGAGCAACAGAGGGAGAGATAATGGGAAAAAGATTATTTTTGTCCCTTCTGTTCCCTAGAGTATTTTATTAGGATTACAAAGCAATGATACAACAAAAGAAAAGAAACAAAGAAAACTTCCAAATTCCCAAAGATAGTAAGAGTAAAATGATGAGACGGTATCTCTCCCAATCACTTGACTACCACTTTCCACTCCTCTAATTCTACTTCTAGGGATCTTCTCTAAACAATAGACAGCTCTCAAGCCTTTTGATGGGCCATAGAGAGAGGTGATAATCTTGAGTCATCTTGCTCTCAAGCATGTTATCTTCATCAAACACCTTGTCACAAACTTCATTTAGTCATATCTCCATCAATTCTTCAACGATTCCCACGGTCTTGAAGTCAGCTTGAAGCCCTTAAAAAGACCTTTCGATCGATGCCAGTCACGTCTCGAGGCAATCAATAATGGCCGAGATATTAAGCAGATCAACTGGTAACCACCATGTTACCATTTATTAAATTGCTAATATCTCGGAAACCACCATGATCGATGCTTCGGTTCTAGGCTCAGCAGAAGCCTTCTTCATAACACTTAGAATGAGCCTAGAACAACCTCAAGGAGATTAATATTAGTAGAGATATGAAGACCTCAATGTTTGCATATGGACTTTATTAATTACCCATAGATAGTCATCTGTCCTTTTCTTAGAACAAAGGACAGCCTCCATATGGTTAGGTTATCACTATTTCTAGTACAAAGGCACTACCATATGTAGAACAATAGGTAGTAGCATATGATGATCCGTTCTAGTACACAGACTATCACTTTTCTGTATTTAAGGACTCATAGTGTAAGGATTAGACCTCAGACTTAACAACATCTTTTGTCACTTGTCTAACTTTGCATTTTTGAACTCTTTAAAGTATCAAAGCATCCATCACAAATAGTAAGTGACCACTTGTAATAGTTAGGTTTGCAATGCAGTTCTTGAGAGAACTCGTCTTGCTAGTTCTTGCTATAATTAGCCATTAGCAATGATAGCCCTGCTCTGATAGTAACCTAGACATTATAAATAAGTGACTATTGCTGAGATATGATATTGCTCTATTAGAGAACATCTTCTAAGGTCCTTTCTACTCTTAAGAGTACTCTAAAGAGGAGTTCTGTTATAGATCTGTTATGAAATTCTCTGGACAATCTCTATGAGGTTTCTGTAGTGGTAGTCATAGCCACTACTTTGCTACTCAAGTGGTATGCTCAAGTTCACGACTGGGCATCTAATGTTATCTCTAGGGGGTCAAACTTATCTCTCAAGCTGGTTATTCTCATTATTATGGTGAAAAATATCACTTTTATTGCCTGAACAGCTGTTCAGCATGACACTGCCAGCACATACATGAAGTCATACTATGATAAAGTACAAGCAGGACAAAGTGTTGGATCCTGGGGCAACTTTACCTAGGAATTAAAAAATATTTATGGACAATGAGATGATAAGGAGGGAGCAAAGAAAGAATTAATAGTGCTCTAGATCAACAAGGACCTAGCAAAAAGAACTTTGTCAAGTACGCAGAATGATACAGAACATTGGCAAGAATTGTCAACTATAGTGACAAAGTTTACATTGACAAGATGAAGGAGGTTATCCCAGATGAGCTGCAAAATACACTTGTCATATATGAAATAACAAATCAATCTCCAAAAACATAGAATGACTATCTTAAACTGTTAATACAAGCATATAAGGCCTTACATCCAGACAAGGCCCAGGGCACAATATTCAGTCCAGAGGCAATTGGAGAGAAAAGTGGAGGAAAGAAGGGCCCAGATGTAATGGAAATAGATGAGATGCAGAAAAAAAAAGGGAAGAACTTGCAATACTACTAGATATGCACTGGAAAAGGCTTCAAAAACAAGGCAAAATCACATGATACTGCAGACTGTTATGACAAGCCTAGTAATGAGGACAAACATCCTCATAAAACCTTTTCTCAGAAATCATCTCCACTGGGTCCAAGCAAAAATAAAATCAGTTGTGCTCTAAACAAGTGATGAAATTATTAGAGAAAGAAAGTAATGACCCAGAATTCCCTCCTAAGGACGTCAATGTAAATAGCACGTCAATTAAGGAAATCCCTGATCCTATTCCTCCAAATAGGAAGGGAAAGGAGACTTCCAAATTGGATTTTCCCTTGGGACTGTAGAGTATAATGTCTGTGATCTACAGTTAGAGGATAGTATACCTTCTATTAGCCTACAAAGATTGGAAGTAGTACTGGAAACTTGTAATAATATAGTGTGCAACAAGACTATCTCCTTTAAAATTCCAGTTACACTTTGGATATATGGCAAAAAAGTACAAACCAAGGCTTTAGTTGATTCAGAAGCTACCACAAACTTTGTCAACAGAGTCGTCGTGGAAAATAATAACCTAGCAATACATAAACTAGCAAATCTGTATTGTGTAATCAATGCAAATGGTACTCCCAACAAGGTAGAACAAATAACAGAATATGTTTGAGCTTATGTAGAAATTGGATCCCACAAAACAACCTAATATCTCTTTGTTACCAACCTAGGAAATAAAGAGATGATGATTGGTTACTTGTACTTGTATAAACATAATCCAAATATTGATTGGCACAAAGGTCAATAGGAGTTTACCAGGTACCTGGATACATGTGCTAATAAAGTCCATAAAACATAAGATATAGAAGTAGGAGCTAATAAGCTTTACCTCAAAATAGATGTCAGTAGATTCCTCTCATTGGACAACATAGGAGATGAGGACCATGATAACCACATCCTTAGCTGGGCAGACATGACTGACCCAGGCAGTCATCAACAGACAATGATGATTGCAACTATACTCAACAATCAAGACCAGTATAGGAACTCAGATTGCGAAGACACAAAGACCTAGAAGGCTCATGTACTAGAATGGTTACATGAGTATAGGAATGTGTTTTCAAAGCATAAATCAGAGAGGATGCCATTATGAAAACTGTATGACTATGCTATTGACTTTATGGAAGGTGCAAAGCTTCCCAAGCTAGTAAAGGTCTATCTACTATCTCTAGCAAAAAGGAACTCTCTTGATACATAGATCAATGAGGAACTCAGAAAAGGTTACATCCATCTATCTACTAACCTGATAGCAGCTCCATTTTTCTTTGTAAAGAAACACAATGGAAGCTTACAACCCATTATGGATTATAGAGCTCTCAATGCAATTACTGTCAAAAATTGCTATCTAATCCCTAGAATAGCAGACTTGATTGAATCACTTAGCAAAGCCTCAATCTTTACCAAAATTGACTTGAGGTGGGGATACAATAATGTTTGTATCAAAAAAGGGGATAAATAGAAAACAGCATTTATTACAAGACAAGACCTCTTTGAGACAACTGTTATGTATTTTGGGTTCTCCAATATACCAGCAACATTCCAAAGTATGATGAATAATATACTTAGAGATTTGATTCACATTAGATTAGTAATAGTGTATTTAGATGACATTTTAATATTTGAGACATGTTTGAAGGAACATAGACAATTGGTCAAAGAAGTGCTGAAAAGACTTCAATTTAATGACTTCTATACTAAAGCAAAGTGTCATGACTTGGCAAAACAGCTAAGTCATTTTCTATTTTTCTTTTGTTTTGTTTTGTTTTATTTAGTTAGATCATTACTAAGGTGGAGCATGGAAAAGTATCATGTGACAGTCACAAAGAGTGACATTGGTCACGTATCAGTCATGTCACACAAGGTCACATGTCATAGTCACAACATGTGATGAGGTAAATACATGATGGGAATAACATGAGGACCATGGGAGGATATTGCACAGCTATTGTAGTAAAATGTATAAGTAGTGTACAAAATCAAATGGGAACTCTATTGAGTTCTCCTTGTCAACTCTGACTTGGAGTGGGCTTAAGTTATTGTGACTGGAGTCTTACACAGAGAAATGTTTCTTTGAACAAAGTAGCATCAAATATTTAGGCATAATAATATCGGAAAATAAAGTACTAATGGATGAAGAGAAACTTTCAGGAGTTCTAGAGTAGCTAGTACTGATACAAGTCAAACAAGTACAAGCATTCTTAGGCTTTGCAAATTTCTATTGTAGGTTCATTGAGAACTTTGCCAAGATATCAAAACCACTTGACCAAGAAGAATTGTACCTGGAATTAGGGCGTTGAGTAACAAAATACTTTTGAGGTACTGAAAAAGGCCTTCATTACAGCTCCAATCCCAAGAATACCAAATGATAAAGATCCCTTTAAGCTATCCACTGATGCTAGTGACTTTGCAATAGGTATAGTCTTATTACAAAAAGATATGCAAACCAACCTGTGACATCCAGTGGCTTTCTTTTCCAAGTCGTTAGATATTCATGAAAGGAACTATGAAATCTACGACAAAGAGCTACTTGTAGTAATTTGGGGACTAGAGGAATACAGACATCATTTGAAAGGACATCCACATAAAATTGAGATCTGGTCAGATCATCAGAACCTTATATTTTTCAGGACAGCTCAAAAGCTGACCAGGAGACAAGCAAGATGGGCATTATTCATAACTCATTTTGACTTTGTACTCTATCATAAACTGGGAAAGATAATACAGGTAAAAGACCCCTTGTTCAGATAAGCAGATCATGAGATGGAAATAGACCTCAACAATACAAATCAGGTATTGCCAAAACCTAAGTTCTTTACTATTAACACATTAGAGACTACTCATGAATCACCAATAAATGATGAAATAATCCTAAAGAAGGTCAAAGCTACACTCTTATCGGACGAAGTCACCAAAGACTATAAGTTGTTACTCAAGTCTGGTCCCAGAGAATTCAAAAAATCCTTGCAAGACTAGAACTATAAGAACAGACTACTCCTGTACAAAGGGAAAATCTATATCTCTTATAGTGTGGATGATACTTTGCAACAACAGATCATTCAGATGCACCACAATTTGCCATCTGCCAAATACCCAGGTCAGTGGAAGACCTATGAGTTGGTCTCCAGAAATTACTGGTGATCTGGGATAACTACATTTGTCAAGAAATATGTTATGGATTATGATATGTATTAGCAGATGAAAAATTGCCCACAGTAACCTTTTGGACCACTCATGCCTAATAAGGTGCCTAATGGGCCTTAGGAAATAATCTCTACAGACTTAATCACTCAATTGCCAGAGTCAAATAGTTACAATGCTATCTGTGTTATTATCAATAGGCTCACCAAAAGAGCTCATTTTATTTTTATTAACAATTGGTTTTTATCCAAGGATATGGCACAGTTACTTTATGACAAGGTTTATCCATTGCATAGACTGCCCCTACAAATCATTTATAGAGAAGTACAATACTCAGCCAAGCTATTCCAAGAATGGTGCAAAATTTGAGGAATAGAATCTACCATGTTAATAGTATACCATCCACAAACAGATAGACAAACAGAATGTGTAAACCAGGCTCTAGAGCAGTATCTTAGGTGCTATGTTGATTATAATCTTAGTAATTGGTCAGATCTGCTACCAAGTACAGAATTCGCATATAATAATCAAGCACATGAAGGAATTAAAAAAAGTCTGTTCTATCTTGAATATGACAGACACTTGAGAGCAGGTCCAATTTGAGTTAAAGAGTTGCCACAAAGGGACTTGAATGACCTGACATATAAAGCCTTGGAGTAGGCAAAAGTAGCTTTTACTCTTGCAATAGAAAGAATGAAGTGGTACTATGACAAGAAAGTCCAAAGTGTCCTATTTAAAGTTAGCAACAAAGTGCTACTCAGTTTGAAGGATTACTAGACTATGGAGCGAGCATTACAACCCTGGTATGAAGGACCATTTGAAATAATAGAAAAGTTGTCCTTGGTTATATTCCAGCTTAAGATGTCATCTTACTACCAAGCACTGCACCCAGTCTTTCATATAAGCAAGTTAACTCAGTACTCTGAATCCACCATCTGTGACCAGAAAGCCACTCCCCCACTACTGACCTTGATACAGAACTAGGAAGAATAGGAGGTAGAAAAAATCTAGACTTATGACAAAGGCATAAAAAGAATGAATACCTTGTTAGATAGAAAGGATATACTCAAGGAGACAACACATGGAAACCTGAAGAAAATTTACAAAATGCAGGCAAAAAGCTGCAGAAATATCTTTAGAGTATACCAAAAACAAGATAACTTTTCAATGGAGCTTGAACCAAGAGAGTATAAGGGCACACTCAGAGGCACACCAGAACACACTGTAGTATAGTAAAGCAGGCATCTTAAGTCAAAGCATATCAGCAGCTAAAGTCCAATGACCAGAATTAAGCCAACTATCTCTTTGTTCAGCATTTGACAAAGAGAACTCGATAGAGTTCCCGTTGGATTTTCTATACTACTTATACAAATGTCTGACCCTAACCCTATACCAAAGTCCTGTGCTTCCTTATGAGTCACTTTTATCTTGTACGTCCATCAATAAGAAAATAAAAGAAAAGAAAAGAAAAAGAATATTAAATAATGACTTGGCCATTTTTGCCAAGTCATGACACTACCCCCCTCTTAAGTTTCCTCATCCCAAGGAATTTTCCTACAACTCGTAATATAGGTCAATCATGTTGCCTATCTTGTCATCATCTTTTTCTGTCCATTCTCTAACTCCTGATTTTTTCTCCTCAATTTCTTCCTCTTCCAGGATCATCTTCATCGTCCCTCTTCTTACTGGTTTCTTGCTCTTCCATCGTCTCCAATTCCTTTCTAATCTCCCCCAATATTCCTGGTTGTATCACTTGTTTGACCATCCATATAACATCTTTGCCATAAACTTCCCTGGTAATTCTCCTCGCTTGAATGTCATTTCCTCACGTTCTTGCCACGCCACGTCTTCCATATCTCGCCGGTACTCTTTCTCGAATTCTTCGATCACTTCTTTTGCATTCTCTAAATTCTCCTTGCCTTCCTAGGTATCCAACTCTGTTGTGAATCCTTTCCAACGTACTAAATACTTGTCCTTTCCTCTAACCTTCCTCTTATTTAGTATTCGTTCCACCTCCTATTCTTCTTCTCCCTTGATTATGACTGGAGCCAGTTGCTTCTTCATGATGACTCCTAGGAATCCTATCTTGCCTTCCACACACATTTTTCTAGGCTTGACATACAAGTCGTTCTCCTCTAGCCTCCTTAGTATTTCTTCCACGATTTCATCATGTCCCTCCTCTGTCTCTGTTCCTACTAAGACATCATCCACAAACGCCGCTACCTTTCCTTCGTTTATCAAGTCTCTCAGAATCTCATTCATCATCGCTTGAAATGTTGCTAGCAAGTTTGTCATTCCAAAAAACATTACTGTTGGTTTGAAGAAACCAATATGCGTCGTGAACGCTCCCTTCCACTCGTCTCCTTCCTTTATCCTCACGTTGTTGAACCCCTATCTTAGATCTATCTTAGTGAATACCTTTTTGCTACCCATGTTATCGATTAACTCAGTGATTAGTGGTAGTGGGTAATTATTCTTCACTGTCTAGCTATTAAGGTTGTGGTAGTCTATTACCATCCGCTTGCTTCCATCCTTTTTGCCAACGAAAAACACTGGCGACGTTTGAGGCGATTTTGAAGGCCTAATATAGCCTTTCCTCAACTAATCCTCCACAAAGTTCTGGACTTCTTCCCTCTCATTCTTAGATAGAGGGTAAATCTTTCCCTTTTGTGGTTTGAACGTCTTCTTGAGATCTATTGCATGATCCCAAATTTTCCTGGTCGACATCCTCTCTGACTCTACCTTCCCAAACACTTTTCTCCACTTCAAAAATTTCTTTGGGACCATCTCTTCAATTTTCCTGTGGTCCTCTTCTATCTCTTCCTCTCTTCCCCAATCTTCCTTATCATCTATCGCCCAATAGACAATTTTCTCTTCTTCCTCTGTCGCTATCCTTTTGACTTTTTCCTTCTTTTGACTCCTTCCACCACACAAGGGTGGGCATCTCGTCATCTTGACCTCCCCGGTTTCCCAATTTATCTCTGGGTTATGGGCTGCCAACCAAGGTATGCCCAATATCACTTTCGTCTTTCCCAGGTCACACACATCCATCCTCATTCTTTCTACGTGTCCTTTATAGAACACATTGCACTCTACTTGGTGCGTTATAGCTCCTCCACTGTTCACAGTTCCATCCACATTTTTGACCATTGATGGCCTTTTCAACTTCTGCAGCTTGAACCCATGCCTAGCTGCTGTTTGTCTGTCCATGAACATCCCTGTTGCACCACTGTCCAAGAGCGCTTTGATCATTACGCTTTCATGCACTCCAATATTCAGCCACACCTCTCTCAGTATCTTGAAGGTTCTCCTGACCTTCTTTCAGCTACCCCTCTCTTTTGCTGTGCTTTTCCTCTCTATGGGCATGCCGCTCTCTCTTTTCTTTGCTGCGCTTTCTGGTTCTCCTGACTGTACGCTGCTTTGCTGTGCCTTTGCCTCTCTGGACCACACTGCCTTTTTCTCTCTTGCTGTGCTTCTTGAGTCTTTTGCTCGCACGCCGCTCTGCTCCTTTCTTCTTCTGCATCCACACCAACTTATCTTTTCTCTCTTCCAATAGGGGAGCACTTCTTGTCCCCTGTCATCCTCTGCGTAACATCTTCCTTTGCCACATCTTGGGCACCTCAAATATGTGACAACGGCCCCTTGACCATGCCACCCCAGCTCCCATAACTCTGCATTTTGTGGCACCGTTGGCCCACAGTACCACTCCGCTCTCTTCCTCAAATCCTCCCATGAGCTCCTCCTTCACTCTCCTTGCTGCGCTTTTTGTGGCTTGACCACGCGTGCCGCTTCTTCCTCCTTTACTCTTCTTAACCTCCTCTCCCTTTCCTGCGCCTTTCCCTTCTTAGGGCGTGCTGGTCTCCTCTCTCTTTGGTGCGCTTTTTCCTTCTCAGGGCGCACCACCCTTTTCTCCTTTTTCCACATTGGATACCACCTGTATTTATGCCCCTCCTCTCTATACTTGAAGTACTTCACGGCTTCCATTCTCACATTTTTTACTATTCTTTCTTCTACACCACACTGCATCACTCTACTACTTAATATTTCAAATTTATTTTGGGGCGTTATTGCTCCTTTTCCTTCCTCATTTTTGTTCCTGCAATTTCGGGCCAGGTGCCCGAACCCCTTGCAGCTTCTGCAAAGCTTTCCTTTCCTCTTCTCTAATTCTGCCCTTAATTTAGCGAGGGCATGCTTTTCATTGAGCAGGTTGCTCATGAGGTTTTTATATTGAGTTTGAGACATCGTGGCGACGTCTCTGGGGGTATGGATTTAATGGTTGATCTTACTAGTTACAACTACGTCTGCTGGGGCGCAAGATCTTCACCCAGCCAGATGCCTATTGCCCTACTAGCTACTGCCCTAATAGTACTTTGGCTATCACCCAACGGATGGGATCCCTAATCTAGACAGCCCACTAGTGGTAACTGTCACTCCTCTGCATGTACCGACCCACAATGGGATCGCAGCACAAGGTTTATACTTAGAAAGGGTACAAGTAATCTACTAGACACTGCTCATTTGTAAGGTCAGGTCTTAGAAATAATACCTGAGTTTGGTACTACTCTTCCACCATCAATCCCTAACTGATTGACAAGTCCCCTTAAGCCAAGGGCCTGGCTATGTATGGAGGTGGCTGCTGATCGTGACAGTCAGTGGCCGAGGGTTGATAAGGATGAGATAAGAGATTGAGCAAGGTCCAAGGCGGACAGTGCTCTGAAGTGATATCGAGTTCTAGTGTCAGCAGCTAAAGTCCAATGACCAGAATTAAGCCAACTGTCTCTTTGTTCAGCATTTGACAAAGAGAACTCGATAGAGTTCCTATTAGATTTTCTATACTACTTATACAAATGTCTGACCCTAACCCTATACCAAAGTCCTGTGCTTCCTTATGAGTCACTTTTATCTCGTGTGTTCATCAATAAGAAAATAAAAGAAAAAAAAAGAAAAAGAATATTAAATAATGACTTAGCCGTTTTTGCCAAGTCATGACAAAGTGATAGATAGCCCAGGAGCTCAAACTATTGTTGAGGTAAGGTATTCTACCATACATCACTAGCTATATATACTAGACTAGCCTGGTCTGTGTGCCAGTTGCTATGGACACTTACATCAGGACAATAATAACTACACTACCAGATATAGCTATGTAGTACTGTGATAGAGACCTGAACTAGAGGATATGGGAACTGGGTACTGCAGACTCCGAGGATCTGTGGGAATGCTAGATGATGTGAACCCTACCAGGTTGCCTAAGCGATACTAGTGTTGTCCTCTTACAGAGAGGGGGTAATGTCACAAACTTCATTCAACCATATCTCTATCAATTCTTTAACAATTCTCATAGTTCTAAAAGCTACAGAAAGCCCTCAAAAAGACCTTTTGATTGATACCAGTTATGTCTCAAGGCAATCAATATTGGCCAAGATATTAAGCAGATCAATGTCATGACTTGGCAAAATAGCTAAGTCATTATTTATATTTCTTTTCTTTTCCTTTTATTTTATCTTGGACTTACTACACAGAAGGAAGTGCAGGAAAGTATCACATCACAGGGAGTCACATTGTCACATTACATGATGTCACATGATAGGTGTGGGAAGAGACAACACTACTTATTGTTACACAGAATATTGTAGGAAGAGAGCGTAGCGGACTGACTTCAGCACAAACTTACTTAGTAGAGGGTTCCAGAAGGACTGGAGGCCCAGATGAAAATCTTGTCTAGTATGTATGCTGCACCAAATGTGGGAGTGATGCTGCTGACTAACTGCTGACTAAATTTTACCTAAGCATTCTCACATACTCTCTTTCCACTCAAAAATGCAAATAAATTCAGGAAAATTTCAAATAAATTGGAACAGGCAGTGGCCTTACTGTTATAGGAAGGGAGCAGAGCAACCTGACTTACAACAGTGCAAACTATTAGTGTAGGAAGGGAGCAGAGTGACCTGACATACAATAAATATTGCTTACTATATCGCAGACTGTTGTTGGAAGGGAGCAAAGCGACCTAATCAACAACACTATCTGCAGCTGCACAGACCATTGTTGGAAGGGAGCAAAGTGACCTGATAGACAACACTACTTACTGTTACACAGAATGTTGTAGGAAGGGAGCGTAGCAGACTGACTTCAACATAAACTTACTTAATAGAGGGTTCCAGAAGGGCCAGAGGCCCAGATAAAAACCTTGTAGTAGTTGTATAAGTAGTATAGAAAATCTAACGGGAACTCTATTGAGTTCTCTTTGTTAATTGCTGAACAAAGAGCAGTTGGCTTTATTCTAGCTTGGAGTTTAGCTTTCTTATAATCAACTGGTAACCACCATGTTACTATTTATTAAATTGCTAATATCTCAGAAACTGCCACAATCAATACTTTGGTTTTAGGCCCAGTAAAAGCCTTTTTCATAATACTCAGAATGAGCCTAGAACAACCTCAAGGCAATTAATATTAATGAAGATATGAAGGCCTCAATGTTTGTACATGAACTTTATTAATTATCCATAGATAGTTATCTGTCCTTTTCTTAGAACAAAGGACAGCCTTCATATAGTTAAGTTATCACTATTTCTAGCACAAAGGCACTACCATATGTAGAACAATAGGTAGTAGCATATGATGATCTGTCTAAGTACACAGACCATCACAATTATGTATATAAGGACTCATAGTGTGAGGATTAGACCTCAGACTTAACAACATCTTTTGTCACTTGTCTAACTTTGCATTTTTGAACTCTTTAAAGTATCAAAGCACCCATCACAAATAGTAAGTGACCATTTGTGATAGTTCTTACTGACTCTATCTCTGCTGCCAGCAAGATACTTGAGTCTCAGCCCCTTTTAATCCTCTGTCATACCTCTAGTATCCAAGATGATGTCCTTCTTCACCAAGAATTAGAAAAACACTATTTCCTTCTGGTATTGTCCCAACAAAGCTGAATGGCCTCAATATAAGGCTATGGACAACTAGATCAAAGCAGTTAACAACAAACCTATTCTCCCCAGCAATTGATAAGCAAAAAAAAGGAGTGCAATGACATCATTAAAAAATGGCAAAATACCTTTGTATCCAACACAAAGAAAGGGCAATACTTCCTAAACTTTTAAAATAGGAAGAAACAGGTCATCAAACCTATATATGCTAAAGGAGGTTTATGGCTCCCATTCATAGGCTTCACAAACTCATTATGCACTTACTTCACATGCATAACTACTAGACATGCTCTAATTAGAGAATATCAACAAAGATTCTTTCCTTACTCCCCTATTAGCTGTTCCTATGGTGAAGCAGAGATTCAAACTCACAAGCACATTGTAATGAAATATAACCTCCATGACCCATTATCTCAACCATGCAACATTATCATAAATAGCTTTGTTTACTTCCTTGTAGACAACCCTACAGCATTCAGCTTTGATAATGGCTAACATGTCTACATGACATGGTCCCATAAGGGCAAAAACATAGCCAATGTCTTCTATATCCTTGTGTTTCTCCTTTCATTTTTCTCTCTAGTCTCCTACTCAGTTACATTTCTTATTTAAGTAGATACTTTGTATTTGCCATAGCTTGTCTTTTTTTTAAAAAAATCAACAATTTATTACATAGAGCATGTAGACAGACCATGGTAGCTAAAAAGAGACCAAGGGACTATAACCCTATGATACATATTGTAAATGCACCTCCTATACTATCTAAGCACAAGGCAAAGAAGCACAAGTACTAAAAGAAAGGAATGACTACTTATAGAAAAAAAAGATGATGACCTAGCTTCCAACACATGTACTTGCCATGCTAACTTCACTCCTACTCCACATTCTGGGCCCTGATCAAATTAACCCCCCCATATTGCATGCAAAATCACAGACACCATCTCTCAGTACTCTGGTCAGACCCTCTTTTGAGAAGGTACTAGTGACTTTTACTATAAGCCAAAGCTTTACATGAAAGGGCTGAGGACAGTTCATACTATCCTAGTCTCTCCTGATCAGCTTACCTAGGATTGTCTCCCTAACAATATGTAGGTGGAAAGCAAGGCATTCCATCTATGAGCGAGTACTAGGACTCTTCCTTATAGGTTACAGAGAGCTAGGTATCCACAAGCAGCTGTAAACTATTGATTATCTTAATATTGTCAAGAAAGCTAACTCTGAGCTGGAATTAAGCCAACTGCTCTTTATCAGCATTAGACAAAGAGAACTCATTAGAGTCCTTACTGTATTAGGTTAATCTACTTATACTAATTCTAGTTGGTCTATGTACTCTTTACTTGTGTTTCTAGCTAAACTCTTGTGATATCATGTGCCATGACATGTGCCATGACTTATGTGACTTTTGATGTCACATGCTGTCACAAAGTGTGATATGACTTTCCCATACTATTTATAGAAATATAAATAAAAAGAAAATGAAAAGGAAAATAAAAATGTCTTGGTGAGGTAATTCATGATAAATATGTGACTTCAGGATGACCTATAGGAAACAGGGCCAGAGGCCAAGGGCATTATAGACTACCCAGAACTTAGTGTTCCCCTCCTAGTCTGCCCCATTTGCAGAAACAACTACTTGAAGTTCTTTTCTATGAACCAAGAGGCTCACAACTTGTCAGGTCTCTACCAGGTTGAAGGTGCTGAACATATGGCACAATACTCATGCATCCAGCATAAGATAGAAGAAGGGACTGCCTCAAAGGACAGGCAGAGATAAACATCAGAAAGTGTTATGACTTGGCAGAATGGCTAAGTTATTTTCTATTTTTCTTTTTGTTTTGTTTTGTTTTATTTAGTTAGATCATTACTCAGGTGGAGCATGGGAAAGCATTATGTGACAGTCACATAGTCACAAAGCATGACATTGGTCACATATCTGTCACACATGTCACTGTCATTGTCACAACATGTGATGAGGTAAACACATGACAGGAATAACATGAGGACCATGGGAGGATGTTGCACAGCCACTAGAGTAAAATGTATAAGTAGTGTACAAAATCAAATGGGAACTCTATTGAGTTCTCCTTGTCAACTCTGACTTGGAGTAGACTTAAGTCATCATAGCTAGAGTCTTACAGAAGGTAAATGATGACAATATTAGTGTAAGAGGTTTGGTAGTATAGTAGTCCCCCCAACAGCCATTGCAACCAGAAGGGAGGAGATGGTGGTGGTTAAAGGAAGAGGAATGTGATGCCATGGCCTGCCTACAAGCTCTGTGTAATAAATCAGTGATTTAAAAAAAAAAAAGGTAAGTTGATGAGGTAACAATTAGTAAGATTTAGGTAAGGCTTGGTAAGGCTTAGCAAGCACCATCATTTCCCACATCGGTCTCTTTTGATGACTAGATAACGATATAAAACCGAAGATTGCATATCGATTCTCTCGTCAGTCTTCTACCTTGGCACCGTAGTGAGAGCTATGTCCTCCGAATCTCTTCCTCCGTTCAATCACAATAGGAAGTGGGTGACAACAGAACCTCCCAATCCTGGCTTCCACTGGGGCCAGAAAGTCGATGCAACAGAAGAGGGTCAAATGTGGTTAAAAGGGTTAGAAAGTGGCTTCGAAATTGTTGACACTGCCAAGACTGAGTCAGTTGGGTGATGGATTATATTTTTTTGTCTTGATGCGCTTTCTGCAGGACTGCTCTTCTGTACAAGATATTGGTTTCGGGCATCATCCCTCGACCGATTGGATTTGTATCAAGTATATCTGAAGATGGGATTGAAAACCTCGCTTTATTCAGGTGAGGGTATCTGCGACACACCTTTTCATGCTACTAATTATTTCCTTTCTCAACCCAGTTTTTTCAACATGGTATTGATTATTTGACTCCACCTAATTTTGATAACATCGACTGACTATCGTTGGAGGTTTCACACGATCCCCCCGTTCTTTTCTTTACATCCACTAATTATCCTACAAGACACAAAGATACAGTCCAGAATAT